>JAEEGL012297917.1_pt1 | contig 28157 bp, 12 predicted proteins | sample 9134231 | NCBI WGS metagenome assembly JAEEGL01 (sample SAMN16246548, study PRJNA631951) | gut metagenome | biome: gut microbiome; feature: rumen; material: fiber-attached | host: Bos | place: Iran: Karaj | collected 2018-10
CTTAAACTAATTTTTCCAACAACATATTCTAATTTATAATTCTTTAAATCTCCCACATTTCTATATTTACAATAAAGAAAATCACCTAAAATCACAGCATATGGGCAAAGTTTTTCAAAAGGATAAATTAACATGCGCTCATACGGATCAATCATATTTGTCTGATCATAAGTAGCAAAACACACATCCTTAGGTTGGACTCCGAAATAATCTGCTACAGTTTGTTCTAATTTGTCAGGATTGTTTTTGTATTGCATAAGATTGACTTTGGGTTTACCATCACTAACTGCAGCTTTATTTACCATATCTTCAAATTCTTGTATATCTTTAGAATTCATATTTCCTCCTATTTTATTCGTTTTTAAACATAACCTAGGATCGTCTTTGATTATTATAAGTTTATTCACTAACTTTTTGGCTTGTCTTTTCCTAAGGTAGATACTTTTTTGACCACACTACGGCCAAGTTTTCCTAACACGGAATTTGGGTTATACTTATTATATTCTTCCACAGTAATAAAAGTTATGCGTTTGCCTCGCTCATCACCTCTAGGGGTCACCACAATTGTACCGATAAAATTTTTATTAACTTTAGGTTTAATGTTAGTGCCTATAATATCAAGCATCAACGTTTCTGCATGTGTTAAGTTTGATAAGTCGAGACTTTTGAAGTTTGAAAAAGAAGCAATACCATCCACCTCTTTAAGATTGACTCCAATATTTATATCGCCATCACAAGTTAAGTCTCCATGCACATTTGTTAAAGCCGAAACATCCGTAGTAGAAGTTCCTTTAAAAGATGCCTTACCGTCAATAATTTGTAAATTGCTTAAATTTTTTTGCTCTAGGCCCTTACAAAACACGTCGCCCCTAACTTCAGTCATTGCACTTAAATCTGCTTCCGAATTTATTAAAGTAACGTCTCCTGTTGAAAGTTTGACACCTTTGGCTTTTATTCCTCCTTCTTTACAATCAATACCCCCTACTTCAACTGTGTCATTAAGGTCCAAAATATAATTATCTTGCACTTTAACGACATCACCTATCGTTTTTAATTGAGCACACAAAAAATGTGTGGATCCATCTACTGCATATTTTTTGTCCAACAAACTTCCATACCCAGAGCAATATAAAGTATTAACTATAAACTCTAAATTTTCACAACTAATCACAGCTGATTTATTCAAAAAAACGCTACCAGCTTTTTTTAATTCATCAGCGTATGTATTTGTCGCAGCTCCACAATGAAGGTCTCCATCTACTTCACGTAAATTTTTAAATTCAGCAGTTCCTCCGTTGAGGTCCCAATTACCATCAACCCACAAGTTTCCATAGACATGCTCTAGATTGGGCATTGATACTACCAAATGATATTTATTTGTATATAATTCAACATTGCCAACCACAAATCTTACTTTGTCCATGCTAGGAACATCTTGATATTCACCGAAATTTGAACAACTACATATAAAATTTCCTAAAATTACAGAGTAAGGACAAGGCTCGTCGTATTTATGCCACCACATTCGCTCATAAGGATCAAGCATGTTTGTCCGATCATATGGAGCATAATAAATCTCCCCAGGACTCACTCCAAAAAACTTGGCTACCTCTTGATCCATTTTCGCAAAGTCATCTTTATATTGCATAAGATTGACTTTAGGTTTTCCTTCACTAACAGCCACTTTATTAACTAAATCTTCAAATTCTTGTATATCTTTAGAATTCATATCCACTCCTATTTTATTCGTTTTTCTCCTCAAAATCCAGATCAGTAAAGAGTTTGTGAAGCTGGGCTTCTTGCATCTCATCCATTTTGCTTCCTAAGTGGTTAAATGCCTTGGGCATAGCCACACGCCCTTTACTTGTGCGAGCGATTAAACCTTGCTGAATAAGGAAAGGCTCATAGGCCTCTTCAATCGTGGTCGATTCTTCACCTGTTGCCGCCGACAGAGTGTCTAGCCCAACTGGTCCACCGCCAAACTTATTCACAATCGCATCAAGAAGTCGCCTATCCACACCATCAAGCCCCAGCTCATCGATTTCCATCATTTTAAGAGCTTTGTGTGTGATGTCTTCATCTACCTTAGATTTACCAAACACCTCAGCATAGTCGCGCACACGCTTAAGAAGGCGATTGGCAATTCGAGGTGTGCCTCGAGACGACTTTGCAATAAGCAATGCTGCTTCATCGGTGATAGCGATGCCTAAAATGTTGGCTGAACGAAGTAAAATCTTACTTAAATCTTCTGGATTATATAACTCAAGTCTACCTAACACACCAAATCGATCACGAAGTGGGCCTGTAAGCATTCCCGCCCGAGTGGTGGCACCAATTAGTGTGAATGGTTGAATTTTTAGTCGAATACTCTTTGCTGATGGTCCTTTGCCCACCACAAAGTCGAGTGCATAATCTTCCATAGCAGGATAAAGCACCTCTTCCACAGGACGGCTGAGTCGATGAATTTCATCGATAAACAGCACATCATTTTTACCAAGGTTAGTTAGAATGGCCGCAAGGTCAGCTGTGTGTTCAATGGCAGGGCCACTAGTCACCCTAATTTGCGCCCCAAGTTCATTTGCAATGATGTGTGAAAGCGTGGTTTTTCCTAACCCCGGTGGGCCAAACAAAAGCACGTGATCGAGCGCTTCGCCACGGGCTTTTGCTGCCTTGATATACACACTAAGACTTTCTTTAAACTTTTGCTGACCAACATAATCGGTTAACGCGGTCGGACGTAAACTATTTTCAATCACCTCGTCGATATCCGATTTTGTGCTTGCAATAAATCTATCATCTTCATATTCCATAAATCAATCCTACTTTCCCAATTCTTTAAAACACTTCGCTAAGAGCGACTCTACAGTGTCTGTGGTGGTAAACACACGATTTAGCACGCTCTGTGCATCAGCACTGCTTACCCCCCAATCAAGAAGCACGCTGTGCACTTGATTAAACACAGTGCTTTCATTTTGTTCATGAGTTCTAAGGTCAACATCTTCAAGGTGAGATAGAGCGTCGATTTTTTCTTTGAGTTCAAGCAATATTCGTTCGCGAATCTTAGCACCCACGCCTTTAATTCCTTTCAAAATTCCGGCATTTTGTGTGGCAATTGCAAAACTTAAGTCTTGTGCACTCACGCCACTAAGAATGTTAATTGCCATCTTAGGACCAACTCCATTGACTAGCAATAACTTTAAGAAAACTTCTTTTTCAAAAGTGTTTTCAAAGCCAAACAAACTAAGTTCATCTTCTCGAACGTGAAGATAAGTTGGCATCTTCACTTCTTGACCAACTTCACCAATTGAATTGTAGCAAAAACTACTCACATTTACATCAAAACCTATTCCATTTACTTCCACACTTAAATTTCCAAAACTCTTGTGAGCAATAATACCTTTAATAAAACTTAACATATTTTTCTCCTTAATTAGTTAGTAGCTATCATTTGTCTGCTTGTTTGGCTATGGCAAAGAGCCACTGCCACCGCATCTGCAGCATCATCTGGGCGTGGCACCTTGGTAAGGTGAAGAAGCGTTTTAACCATAAACTGCACTTGACTTTTGTCGGCTTTTCCTAAGCCTGTTAGAGCAATTTTAATTTCTTGAGGTGTGTATTCATAGATTGGCAAGTTTTTATTAACTGCACTAAGTAAAATCACGCCCCTAGCCTCAGCCACAGGAATTCCTGTGGTAATATTTTTGTTAAAATACAATTTTTCAATCGCCATTTCATTTGGCTCATACTTATCAATTAGCTTTTGCATACTCTCATAGATTGCTTTTAGCCGCAAATTGAACTCCATTTCCTTAGGAGTGGTAATCACCCCATAATCCACCACTTCATTGCCACTCGATTTCTTTTCAATAATACTAAACCCAATGATTCCATATCCTGGGTCTATCCCCATTATGCGCATATTCACTCTCCTACCGTTCTATAATATCAAATTTATCAATTTTTGTCCACAGATTTGACCATTTTAAATGATAAAAGAAAGTATGCCAACTTAAGCATACTTTCCTTTTCAATCAATTTAGAAAAACAAAAAGATTGGGTCGTAATTTTTATTGACTATCTCCGAGTTTTTCCTTCAATGCTTTTGCTTGGGCATTTAGTTCTGCAGTTTTGTTTAGCAAATCTTCGTAACTATCTGCATTAGCTTTCAGGCGCTTAGTTAAATCCATCGTAGGATTTTCTTCAGCTAGTTTAAGAAGTCGTTTCTTTTCATTACGAAGTTTTTCCAAAGCATCAAGGCATTTGTGCACTTCAATTGTGATTTTCATCCAATCTTTCATCAAAGTCTTATTAGATTTCCCTCTTGGCATCTTCCACTCCTTTTGCACATCCTTGTTTTTCACAATCGCGTAGTAAAGCCGCTAACATATTGCTTATCTGTGCATCTTGTGTTGCTATACGATTTGCAATCGCTTGCAATGAATCTTTTTCCATAATGTTCCTCCTAAAATAATTTGGCTAAATTATACCAAACAAATGAGCATTTAGCAAGCAAATTGACCTAAAAAAGCAAAATTTACCCGACACGGCATATTGACATTTTTCTTTATTTATGTTATAATAAATTCGAAGGTTTAGGTAAAAGATGAATAGAAACAATGGAGGAAAGGTATGAAACAAGTAAAAATTAAACATGGAAAGGTTGAAAAGAAAACACCACTCACCCTTACCGAGATGGCTGGCTACCTTGAAGTGCTTGGTGGAGTTGCTATAATTGCATTGGCTAAGCAATTTCTTGGCGGTACTGCGGAAGGTGTGCTAATTGGTGCTGGTATTGCAATTGGAGTTGGTGCTACACACATAGTGAGGAATATGTTAAATCATGCAAAATAAAACCACGAATCATCGTGGTTTTTGTTTTTGTTTTTGCTACATTCGATCATTAGTTGGAAACAACGGCATTTCAAAAAATCCTTGACAAACATCAGTGGAATATTCTTGGCATTGAGGAATTTGACAATACCCATAACTTGGCATTAGCATTTCAGTCTCTGCCACCACTTTTATAATGAGCATCACACACCCTTCGCATGTTGCCACACCATTATTAAATGTTGCTTGAGCTATCACGGCGCTAGCCACCAATTCTATTTCAAAAGGAATAATCGACGCTTGTGGCAAAAATAACACTACATCTTGTGGCAAAGTTATCACACCGCTAGCCACTCCTTCCACCCCTGTTGCATCGGTGTAGACAATGTCCACAGGAATGTTTGCATCCAGCGAAATGTGTGCAAATGCTGGCCGATCTTCAAAGCGTGAAACAACCAAATTGGTTATGTATGGCTTCTCGTTTAGGCTAGACTTCCCCGAAACGAACGTCAGCGGATATGTTGGATTGGCTGGTGTGAATTCTGTTATTGCCAAAGGATAATTAGTGATGTGTTGTTGCTTTAAGCATGCATCAAACACTTTCTTAACTTGCAAACACACTTTTTCGCAAAGGCCTCGCAAAGGATTACTATTAATCGGCCCAGGCATTTGCTCTGTTCTAATTCCAGAAAAAAACGACATTTTTCCTCCTTCCCGTACACTAGTTAGACTATGCAACCAGTAAATTAAATGTGAAAAAGAAAAAATAATATCTAATTTAGTTGAAAAATGAACATGTTTGTGATAAGATAAAGTTATATTTATATAAAGGAGAAGAAAATGAAATTTTGGAAAGAATTCAAAGCATTCATTAGTAAAGGTAACATCCTAGACCTTGCCGTTGCTGTCATTATTGGTGGCGCATTTAGCGCAATTGTCACCGCTCTTGCTAACAAAATTCTTATGCCAATCATCAATTATGCAATCGCTGGTGGTGGTGGCTTAGAGAGTGCGCGTACAGTGCTAGGAGAAGCAGCCACTAAAGACGGAGCCATTGACTGGGAAAACACAAACTACATCGATTGGGGTGCTTTCATCTCGGCAATTATCGACTTCTTGATTATTGCTCTTGTGCTATTCATTATCATCAAAGTTATGATGAAGAGCAAAGGAATGCTCTCTGGTGCTATCAACAAAATGCCAACAAGAGAAGAAAAGAAAGCCCTAGCTGAGCGTGGTGTTAACCTAAGCAACCGTGAAGAAGCAAGCAAAGCACTAGTTGAGCTTAGAGCAGAGCGTGAGCAAGCTAAGAAAGAAAAAGAAGAGGCCGAAAAAGCCGAAGCTTATCGTAACTCAACAGAAGGATTGCTGAAAGAAATTAGAGATTTATTAAAGAAAGACAATAAAGATAAAAAGGCGGAATAATCCACCTTTTTTTATTTTACCAATTTAAAAAACTTTGTCATCCCCTACTAAGTAAAACTTAGTAACTTCCCCCCTATTTTAGTCAATAAAAAAAGCGAAGTTATCTTCGCTTTTTTTATTATGCCCAACTAACAGGTGTCACACCATCTGTATCGTAGTGCCAATAATTGCCACTTTCCGTTGGCTCTGTTTCACTATAGAAATATATAGTTCCACTGTCTACATACTCATGTCCCGTCAAATTGTTCCACTCCGTTTCTGTGCCACAATAATATACTTTTTTTCTAGATGATGTGCCATAGAATGCATTTTGACCAATACTTGTAACATTCTCGCCAATAACAAATGTAGTGATACGACTACAATTGTAGAAAGCACCATAAAGTAATTTCCCACCAAGAATTGTCACCGAGGTTAAGCTTGTTGGAATGTAGTAAGTACTTGAAGCTGAAGATGAACTATACTGCTTTGTTTGTGTACAAGTTATGTCTCTAGTGGTTCCAAAAATATAGCCAAACAATGTCGAACTACTTGCAATACTTGTTGTAGCATCTTTTCCAACAAACGGTAAGGTTAGGCTCACTAAGTGAGAGCAACCACTAAACGCTGCATTGCCAATAGTGGTTACACTACTTGGAATCGCTACGCTAGTTAAGCTTGTACAACTACTGAAAGCTGAATTACCAATACTTATTATACTAATTGGAATTTCAATACTTGCTAAACTACTACATTTACTGAAAGCTGAATTACCAATACTTGTTACATTAATTGGTAGTTCAATACCTGTTAAGCTACTACATTCATTAAAGGCAGAAACACCTATGCTTGTCACACTGATTGGTAGTTCAATACTAATTAAACTACCACATCCACTGAAAGCATAATCACTAATGCTTGTTAATTGTGAATTTTCTTCAAATGTTACACTAGACAAATTACTACAATCAGAAAATATATAATTGCCAATACTAGTCACTTTATTCGGAATTTCTATGCTTGTTAAGCCACTACAACTATTGAATGCAGAAGCACCAATACTGGTTACACTGCTTGATAGTTCAATACTTGTTAAACAACTACAATTACTGAAAGCAGAATTACCGATGCTTGTTACCCCGATTGGAAGCGTTACGCTAGCTAATTCACTGCGACTAACAAATGCAAATTGGTTAATAGAAGTACAACGTGAGTCAATAATTAAATTTGTTAAATTAGATTCACAATTAACAGCGGTAAATAAGTTTTCGATTTCATCCACATAATAGTACACTCCATCTATCAATTGAATTTTGCTTTCATAGTTGTCTGCTTCACTCCCACTTACTACCTTTAATGCATAATACGCCACATATCCATTCGTGGTTTCTCCCGCTGTAATGCTCAGATCAGATTTATTGATTACCTCAATCAACCTATAACATCCATTAAATGCAGAATTATCAATACTTGTCACTTCATTTGGAATTTCTATGTTAGTCAATTCTCTACAGAATCTGAATGCATATTGTCCAATGGTAGATAATTGGGAATTTGCATCAAATGTTATACTTTCTAAACTACTACATCCATAGAATGCATTTTCTCCAATATTTGTCACACCGCTTGGGATTTCAATATTAGTTAAGCTACTACAAGAGTAGAAGGCCGAATTAGCAATGCTTGTGACACTGCTCGGAATTTCAAGACTTGTTAAGCTACTACAATTACTGAAGATATACTCTCCAATACTAATCATGGTCGTTGGCAATTCTACCACATTAAGAGAACTACATGAATAAAACATATGATCAGTAGTTGCATGACTCATGTCAAAACTACTTAAATCAAGTTCACTCAAACTACTACATCCGCCAAACATATACGACATATTTGTCGTCTTTGTTGTGTTAACACCATCAAATGATATAGAAGCTAACTTAGCAAAATCATAATAATAATTCGAGATAATGTAATTAAATAGGAATTTTGAATTGTATGGTGTGTAAATTTCGGTATCATCTTCACTAAGAATATAGCCAGTATTGCCTATTGTATAATATTTTATTGTATTATCATTTAAGCAAGAAACATCCACACCTTCCACATTCTCAATCGTAAGCAAGTAATCATTTTTATAGCCAAGTACCAAATCTGTTACAGTTCCTCTCCCATAGAGCATGAACCATGGCATTAGCATATGCTCATATTTTGTATGTACACCGCTTTCGAGCGTTTTATTAACGTCTGTGGAAATATCTGTTAGATAACCTCCATCTACACTAGCCTTTAATGCTTGTGACGCAGTGATTTGAGATGAATTATATGCATTATATTCTGATAATGAATAATAGCCTTTTAATGACTCATCATTTTCAAACATTGAATAGGAATTTGTTACTAAATCCGTATTCCAATTTTCTCCAACATATATTATTTCTAATATTTCATTTGAGTAGAACATATTCTGCATATTAGTAACTTTACTAGTATCAAAACTACTTAAATCCAAATTAATTAAAGTGTGACAATCATTAAACATATTACCCATATCTGTCACTTTACTTGTGTTAAAGTTTGTTAAATTAATTTGACTTAAATTCACACATTCTTCAAACATGTAGCTCATGTCAGTTACATTACTAGTATCAAAATTAGATAAGTCTAAAGCACCAAGGAAGTAACAGCCTCGAAACATATTGTTCATATCAGTAACTTTAGTAGTGTTAAATTCACTGACATCAATGTAATATGCTCCACAATCATAAAACATATAACTCATATCTGTAACCATGCTAGTATCAAAATTGCTTAAATCCAATTTTAAACACTTCACACAGCCCGAAAACATAGACGCCATGTTGGTTACGTTACTTGTATCAAACTCGCTTACATCTAGTTGTCCTAATGCGGTGCAATAACCAAACATTCCCTCCATGTTAGCAACGTTACTCGTATTAAAATTGGTAACATCGAGTGTTTCAAGTTTCATACAATCACTAAACATCCAACTCATATCTGTCACTTTACTTGTGTTAAAGCTGCTTACATCTATGCTTGTTAGAGTCTCACACCACTCAAACATATAACTCATATTTGTCACATTGCTTGTGTCAAAACTGCTTAAATCTACGCTTATTAGATCCCTGCATTGATTAAACATATAACTCATATTTGTCACTTTACTCGTGTCAAAACCATCTAAATTCATGTTTGTTAATACACTGTCATAACTAAACATCTCACTCATATTAGTCACATAACTTGTATTAAAATTTTCAAACGAAATTGACTCGAGCTTCATTTTCCCTGAATATGCATATAATGATTTAAATAAACCACTACAATTTTCGTTAGCATAAATCGTGCCAGTTGCATCGTTGTGTAGAATGTAGATTGTATCACCTACCTTGTAAAGATTGATGTTTCCGTTTGGAACTTTTGTTACATTCACAATATCAGCACTATCCACATTAGCTACTGACGTAGCATATTCACCTGACTTATTTCCAAACACAATACTTGTTACATCTGAGTATGCACTATTACTTAATATTGCATTTAATTCAGGTCCACTTAGCAACATATTTGGCGCAAGTATTTGAGCTGCCTCAATTGCATCCTTTAGGCTAATGTTGGTAAGATATCCAAATCCATCTATTGCGTTTGTTGCGATTTTTGCATAAGTTTTGTCTATAGCTTTGCTATCATCAAACTCACAATATTCTGTTGCATTGTAGAAGCCTTTAAGATTATAGCAACTAACAAACATATCTTCTGAATCTGTTACGTTACTTGTATTCCAATTTGCCCCCACGTAAATTGTTTCAAGATTACCACAATTCCAGAACATATAACTCATATCTATTACATTGCTTGTGTTAAAACTACTTAAATCTAAAGTCTCTAGATAATTACAATAACAGAACATATTTCTCATATCTGTTAAATTGCTTGTATCCCAACCGCTTAGATTCAAACTTGATACTTCACTATACTCAAACATATAGCTCATATCTGTTACATTGCTTGTATTCCACCCACTTAAATCTAAACCATTTTCCTTCCCCAAGCATGTGCAACTTGAAAACATTTTTTGCATGTTAACCACATAGCTAGTGTCAAAATTATCGAAAATAATGCTACTAAAATTACTTGGATATTCATCATAACCATAAAACATTTCACTGCAATCTGGATTTGCATAAATTGGACTATTATTCATAGATAGAAAATATGTTACATTATTATCTGTATCGCTAAAAGCTCTAACTGCCCCTGATCCATTTAGCGTTACATCAAACCAATTATTACCAGCCGCTATTGTTGGATAATCTTCAGCATTAGCAAAAATTATATTATCATTCCCATAACCGTCATAATAGTATTCATGAAAAATATTCCAAAAATTCCTTCCTGAAAGCAGCATGTTGGTTGCTACAACTTGCGCCTCTTTAATTGCCGCTCTTGCTGTTGGCCCAGTTAAATACCCAAAGCCATCTGTTGCGTTTGTTGCGATTTTTGCATAAGTTTTATCTGTTGCTTTGGTAGAATCAAATTGATTATATTCTGTTGCGCTATAGTAGCCTTTTAGATTAGTGCAACCAGCAAACATGCTATTTGAAGTTGCTACGTTACTTGTGTTCCAATTTGAACCTACGTAAATTGTTTCGAGATTACCACAATTATTAAACATGTTACTCATATCTGTAACGTTACTAGTATCAAAGTTACTTAAATCGATGCTTGTTAACGAAGGAAGCGAAAGGAACATGTAGCTCATATCTGTAACCATGCTAGTATCAAAATTACTTAAATCAAAGCTACTTAAACTACTAAGTCCATGTCCAAACATATCACTACAATCTGGGTTAGCATAAATTGGTTGATTATTCATTGAAAGGACATAAACTATATTATTCCCAGTGTTCATAAATAATCTAACAGCTCCAATACCAGTTTCAGTTACATTAATCCACGTATCTCCAGCCGCTATTGTTGGATAATCTTCTGCATTTGCAAAAATTACTTTATCAATATCATCTGAATCTGTGTTGCTTGGTAGATACCAGAAATTATGGCCATTAGCTAATAATGTAGAACTTTCTAAAGTAGGCTTCAAATTGATATCGGTAAAATAACCACCATTTGTGCTTGTAGCAATTTTTGCAAAATTTCCATCTTGATTTTCACTGTCAAATGCATTTGAATCAGTAGCTGAATAGTAACCCTTTAACTGGTCACAATAAATAAACATTTCTTCTGAATTGGCGTTTGTTACGTCCCAATCTGAATCAACAAATATTACTCGTGCTTTACAAGAAGAAAACATATAACTCAAATCAGTTACGTTACTTATATCCCAACCAGTCAAATCAATATAGCTTAGTGAATAATAACCAAATGAACCAAACATATGACGCATGTTAGTCACATTGCTCACATCCCAACCACTTAAATCTAAACTTGTCATATCACTACTGCAAGCACATAGGTTAAACATATTATTCATATCGACAACGTATCTAGTGTCAAAATTACTAAATGTCATTTTTCTAAACATGCAAGGATAGTAATCATAGCCATAGAACATTCGACTACAATCTGGATTAGCATAAATTGTCTCGTTATTCATTGATAGAACGTAAGTTACGTCATCAACTGTAAATAATCTAACTTGCCCTATCCCACTTTGCGTTACATTTATCCATGTATCTCCGGCTGCTATTGTTGGATAATCTTCTGCATTTGCAAAAATAATTTCTTGCCCTTGCCCATTACTAAATATGCTTAAATCATACCAGAAATTCCCACCTCTAGATAACAGGGTAGAATTTTCTAAAGTTGGTTTTAAAGCAATGTCGGTAAAATACCCTCCATTTGTGCTTGTAGCAATTTTAGCATACGTAATGTCCGTCGCTTCATTATAATCGAATTGGTTATATCCAAGTTCTGAGTAATACCCATTTAGTTTAGAGTCACTGTCAAACATTTCTTCAGAATTCGTGACATACGTCGTATCTAAAACATCTACAAATATTATTCTTAAATTATCACAATATCTAAACATATAACTGCAATCTGGGTTGGCATAGATTGGTTGATTGTTCATAGATAGCACATAAATCGTATTTTCTGAAGTGAATAACTTAACTTGGCCATTCGTTTCACTAAGAGAAACATTCTCCCCTTGTTCATTTGTAAATTCAGGATAATCACTTAAGTTTGCAAATACAATATACTCTGCATCCGTCAACAAATAATTAAATTCTTGCCCTGAAATTAACATATTAGGTGCAAGCTTTGCTGCTTCAATTGCATCTTTTAAGTTAATGTCGGTGAGATATCCAAAACCATCTGTTGCGTTTGTAGCAATTATTGCATAGGTTTTGTCCGTCGCTTTGGTAGAATCAAATTGATTATATTCTGTTGCGCTATAGTAGCCTTTAAGTTTAGTGCAACCAGCAAACATGCTATTTGAATTTGTCACGTTACTCGTGTTCCAATTCGACCCTACGTAAATTGTTTCGAGATTACCACAATCATTAAATATATCACTTATATCAGTAACCTTAATCATGTTAAAGTTACTTAAATCGATATATGTTAAACTTGTGCACCCTTCAAACATCATGCACATGTCAGTTACATTACTAGTGTTAAAATTACTTACATCGATTTCAATCAAAGAAGGACACCCACTAAACATATAACTCATGTTGGTAACCATGCTAGTATCAAAATTATTAAAGCTAATGGTTCTTAATTTGCCGGCTCCAAATCCAAACATTTGACTGCAATCAGGATTAGCATAGATTGGTTGATTATTCATTGATAACACATAAATTGTGTTACCTGAATTAAATAATTTCACTTGACCATATGTTTCACTAAGAGAAACATTCTCGCCTTGTTCGTTTGTAAATTCAGGATAATCACTTAGGTTTGCAAACACAATATTATCTGCATTATAATATTTGGTGTTAAGTATGTCACTAAATTCAAGTCCTGAAATAAGAGTATTCACTGCAATAGATTGAGCCTCTTCAATGTCATCTTTTAAGCTAATGTCAGTTAGATATCCCCCGTTGGAGCTTGTAGCGATGACTGCATTGGTTTTATCAGTTGCTTTGGTAGAATCAAATTGATTATATTCTGTTGCACTATAGAATCCTTTTAGATTAGTGCAATCAGCAAACATGCTATTTGAATTTGCTACGTTACTTGCGTTCCAACTTGACCCCACGTAAATTGTTTCAAGATTACCACAATTATTAAACAAACTAGCCATGTCTGTCACTTGACTTATATCAAAATGTGTTACATCAAGCGCCCTTAATGCGCTACAATCAGCAAACATAGCATACATATCACTAACTTTAGTTGTATTTAAATGAGTCACATCCAAATTCTCTAAAGCAAGACAACCACTAAACATACCATTCATACTTGTTACGTTGCTTGTATCGAAATTAGTAATATTCAACGATGTTATCGACTTACATCCCGAAAACATGCCTTCCAAAGTTATTGTATTTCTAGTATCGAAAGTAGCTGTATTAAGTGTCTCAAGTTCCTCACAAAAACCAAACATCCAACTCATATTCTCAACGTTACTAGTTACAAAATGTGATACATCCAAACTTTGTAGTGACTCACATCCATAGAACATATACCCCATATTAGTTACTTTGCTTGTGTCAAAGTTAGTTACATTCAAACTTAATAATGCCGAACAGTTGTAAAACATGTGATTCATATCAGTCACTTGGATGGTATTAAAATTGTTAAATAATATACTTTCTACATTTCTACGATAACCAAACATTCTACTACAATCGGAGTTAGCATAAATTGTTTTGTTGTCCATAGACAATATGTATGCTGTTGTTCCAGATTTAAAGAGATTTACTTTCCCACTTTTATTAACAGTTACATCCACCCCAACCCCGCTAGCAATACTCTCATACGATTCGTCATCACTAACATTTGCAAACACAATAGCAGTTATGTCTGTATAATCTTGTCCAGAAATAATTGTGTAGAAATCTTGTCCTGTGATAAGTGTGTTAGGCTCAATTGAATCAACAATTGTAAACTCAAACTCAATAATTCCATCATTATTATCATCTGTTTCCCAAGCATAGTTTGCGTTTGGTAACGCAAGCTTTATCGTGTATGTTCCCACTTCAGTTTGTGTAAGAAGATCAGAATCTGAAGTAAGAGCATATATGCTATTAGGCTCTAGGCTCACAAGAGTAATTGGTTCACCAGTGTATGTAAACTCGAATTGAGTAATCACTGGATTTTCCACTACTTGAGGTGAAATTCTGAATGTAAACGTTATGTCATCAATTGTGTTGTCTTCCCAATGTGTGTTTGCATTGTCCTTAAGGCTAACTGTTACGATTTGCTCTCCCGCGTTTGTGCGTTTGTTGTTTGAAATTGTGTAGTAATCGCTTTCAGTAATTGTGTAGGTTTGCTCTTCGCCACTATACACAAATACTGTCTCATTTGCTGTTGGCTTTGTGACTAGCTTTGGTGAAATTGTGAATGTAAATGTCACATCATCAGTTGAGTTGTCTGCCCAATGTGTGTTTTGATTATCATTCAAGCTAACTGTTACAGTTTGCTCTCCTGCATCTGTGCGCGTGTTGTTTGAAATTGTGTAGTAATCGCTTTCAGCTATTGTGTAGGTTTGCTCTTCGCCGCTATACACAAACACTGTTTCATTCGCTGTTGGTTTTGTGACTAACTTAGGTGAAATTGTGAATGTAGCAAAAGCGGTTGCCTCGGTGTAACTAGATGTACCCGCAACATAGGCTTTTACAGTGTAGTCCCCTACATTCGTTGGCACAACATTACTAAATTCCCCAACATTACTGCCTGTTCCTAGTGCATAGGTGTAAGTGATATTCCCATATCTAGCAGTTGCCAAAGGAGCATTTGGCCCTTCGCCGTAAGTCCATCCGGTGATAGATAAATCAATCACATTTTGTGCAGGCATTTGAGTGAAGTAACCACCATTACTAGCAATAGTTGCCATAGTTAAAGTTGTAGCACTTGAATTAAATGGAACTGATTGTTCTTCTTCATTTTCATCTATCCAGTATCCTACTAAGTTTTCACAACCATCAAACATGTTTACACTTGTAGCTGATATAGCCGACCAATTAGTTCCATCAGGCACAAGGACAGATTTTAAGTTTGTTAGCCCAGCAAACATTCCATCAAAATTAGTAACCTGACTTACATCGAAGTTTTTAAGAGTCAAACACTCTAGATTTGTAAACCCAGTAAACATATTTGAACAATCTTCATTAGCGTAAATAATGCCACCTTTCTCATGAACAATGTATGCCATCAATTCCTCAGTATCGATGTATAATTTTACATCTCCTGTTGTGCTATTCTCATTATCAACCGCAAGCATAGAGATGTCAAATTCGTAATCATAATTTGCTGGTTCACTTCCACCAATAATCACTCCACGCAAACTTGCTATCACTGATTGAGCATCTTCATCATTGAAGACACTATTTAAAAGGTCCCCCATATTTGCCAATGTGGTGGCTTGACGCTCAATTTCAAGTTTATCTCTAATCTCGTCTACACTTATTTTTTTCAAATCGGTAAAGTAACCACCTGCGCTACTAGCTATTTTAGCTTGACTCTTACCAGTTTGACTGACATCAAAACTATAGTAAGCCAAATTTTGATCATTTAAATAATATCCACGCAAATTATAGCAATCTTTAAACATGTTTGTTCCAGTTACATTATTCTTAAATTTCACAGTCGATTTATTCACTAAAATTGCCCTTAAGTTCGAAAGTTGAGCAAACATATTCGTCGCATCAGTCACATTGTTCGTGTAAAAATTATTTAGAATCATAAACTCGACAGCATTTAATTTCACGTTTCCAGAAAACAAACCACTTGAATCACTTGGTGCTAAGAATACGTGATATTTATCAGTAAATAACACCAATTCATCGCCACGAATTGCATACTTTACGTTTGTGTTTGCTGGTAAGGCGATGCCTTCGATCTCACCCAAATCTTCTTCATATGTAAAGTTAACAATTTTAACATCTGTCGAAATTAAATCAGCTATTGCTAATTTGAGCGTACGATTTAATTCAATGCTATCCACTTTTTTGGAAGCTTTTGAATCCATACTGACCGTCACACTAGTGGCAGGTTTTACATCATCGCTTGAATTGCCCTCAATTTTAATTTCCTTTACAATTGCCATCATGTGGGCATCTTCAAACTGTTTCTCTATGGTCATGTTATTGGTTAGATTTGATGTGGAAGGGACAAATCTAGCCACAAGTTTAGGTGCTGCCCCCTCTTCGCCCGCCACAACATCAACACCTTCTGCAGGCGTTATAACAATGCTAACTTGGTCTTTTTTGTAGACAGCCTTGTTTTCTTCAACTGTCCAACTTCCGCCTTCTACAGCATCTTTTAGTGTCAGGTTCATTTCAAGCCTATAATTGCTTGTAAACCCCGCATACAAAAAGTTGGTAGCCGTCACAGATTTATCGCCTAACGAAAACGTTTTGCTAGTTCGATTGCCTTTGGAATTAGTATCTGAATCCGCGACTGATGAAGCTATCAGCATTTCCACGCCATCATCTGTCATACTACTTTTGTTTGTAGCATTTTGCCCAGCTTTTGTTGTAAATAAAAATACTAACGCTAAAAGTAATATAAATAACACTAAAAGCACAGTGGTTATAACCACTGAAATTCTTCTTCTCGTTTCCATATTTTTTCCTTTTTTATTTTTGTGTAAATTTTTTGAAATTATTCTATTAATCTACAAAAAACGCACATATATAAAAAAACCTCCTTTTTTCCTCATTACAAAAATTATATCAAATTGAAAATAAAATAGCAAATGATTTTATGATTATATATAAAAAAGACAATTAAATCAAAGATTTAATGTCTTACTTTATCCACAACATACCAAACATGCGGTTATTAATAAATTCACATTTTTCTTTCTTTATTCTAGATAGTGTATTTTAATTTCATAAAAGCATAGCCACTTCCATCTCTATTTTCGCTACCTCTCTTGCAACGGTATTCCCTCAACTTCTTCTTTATAAGCTTGCCTGACATCATCATAGCTTAAAACCCCATTAGGAATCTCGTAAGCTTTTAGATCATCATACATTTCTTGTCTATGTATAAACCACTTACAAACTTTATTTGCTTCATTTTTGTTTTTTAACATAGATTCCACATTATTTTCATCTAACATAAATTCAAAAAAACCTTCATTAAACCTAGATGTAGTTATTCCCATAAATAACTTATCGCATGTTACCCCATATTTTTGAAACATATTCTTGATAATTTCAGCCCCAATTTCCCCTATCGGACGTGTTAGAAATTCGTTTAAATTCACATTATTGTTATTGAGTGCCGCAACTAAATTGGCATCTTCAGGCTCATATAACATTTCATGCTCTCCAGTTTTATCGTTATATATTTGTGGAATTGTATGTTTATGACTATCAGGTTCAAACACCCCCATTATGAAACATAAGTTTAAAAACGCGTTGGATCCATATGTATATGGAATAAATGGCGGAATCTCTTTTAGCAACTTAAAAAAATACTTAAAATTCAAATCTTCTACTCTAGATTTAGCATAATCATCTAGATACTCCCATACGAATGCGGGCAACTTTGTACCATTAATACTAAGTACACAATTATTACTACACTCAAAAACATCTTGATCAATAAATTTAGCACCACTAATATCTACATTTTTTAAATTTTTACAATACGCAAAGGCTCGAGAAGAAATCTTTACATCCTTATCATTAATTATTACCTTTTCCAATTTATCGCAACCAGAGAATGCATCACAAAATATTGTCGCTGCCCCTTCAATTATAACAGATTTCAAATTTTTACAATGTGCAAAGGCTCCATCACCTATTTGAGTCACGTTTTTAGGAATTACAAGTTCTTCAATATCTGTAGACCTGAATGCTTCACCACCTATTCTAGTTACATTATCAGAAAATTTTACTCCCTTTACAATATCCGACCTGTCATAACTATCTTTATTAACCTGTTTTTCATCAAATTCTAAATAAACCTCCTTAGGTTGAGTCTCAATTTTCGATGATTGTTTATTTTGTGGCTGCGCATTAACGCCATTTTTTGAAGATAACATTTCACCATGTGTTTTGTCACTGGTTTGACCTGCTTCTTTTCCTTTTCGCCTTAATCTATCAACTATTCTCATAGAATTCTCCTTATTATTTTTTCAACCTAGGCAAAAGTTTTACCAATTACTTATATAAGCTATTTAATTATAGCACATCCAAATCAATTTGTCATAAAATTAATACACAACAAAAAACTTTGTGCTATAATAAACAACAGGAGGAAAAGATTATGGAAAAAACTAAAGCTAAAGACTTAGGGTTTGAAGCATTACGAGAATTTCTGCTCTCTGTTCTTGCTGGAATGTCTATCTCTTTTGGGTGTGTAGCATTCCTAGCTTCTGGAAGCAAAATTGCTGGAGCACTATTTTTTGTGGTTGGACTTTTCATTATTCTTAATTTCAATTTTTCACTCTACACAGGAAAAGTCTGTTATGTTTTAGACAACAAGCCCCAATATATTGCACGTATTTTGTGGATATGGTTTGGAAATCTGATTGGCGCTATTTTTATGGCGCTCATGGTAAATGCAACAAGGCTATCTAGTATGCTTGAAACAGCCACAACAATTGTGGACACAAAGCTAAATGACAGCCTGTTAAGTTTATTCTTCTTAGGAGTGTTTTGTAACATATTGATTTTTGTCGCCGTCTATGGATACAAAAAATTCGAAAACCCGTTAGCAAAAATGGTTGCATTGTTTTTTGGAGTTTCAGTATTTGTGTTGTGTGGATTTGAGCACTGCATTGCAGATGCCTTCTATTTCGCTTTCACCGGAGCATACACAGGAAAAACTTTACTTTGCTTAATTATAATCACATTGGGAAACACTGTGGGAGGAATGCTTTTCCCCGCAATAATCAAACTAACAGACTATTTACAAAGTAAAAAATCTAACAAAGATTAAATCTTCACAACAAAATAAAAAAGTTGGCTATTTAGCCAACTTTTTATTTTTTACTCCCATTTTAATGGAGTGACACCATCTGTGTCGTAGTGCCAATAATTCCCACTTTCAACAGGTTCTGTTTCGCTGTAGTAATAACGAGTTGCGTTGCTAAAACTTGAGTTGTTTGTAGCATTAATACTTATATTCCACTGTGATTGTGAACCATAGAAATAAATTTCACTTAATTTTGAGCACGTCAAAAAAGCACCTGATTTCACACTAGTTAAACTACGTGGAATAACTATACTTTCTAATTTACTACAACTACTAAATGTATTCCCCTCTAATGATGCAACATTGCCTAAAAGCACAACTCTTGTTAAATTACTACAAGATCCAAAAGCCCTAGCTGGTATTATATCACTTGTAACCACCACTGTTTTTAGTGATACAGGAATATAATTAGTTGTGTAACTTGAACTAGAGTAGTACTGCTTTGCACTATATGCCCCATCATAAGATTGTGCTCCAAAGATAAATCCAAATAATGTGTTACTATATGAACTTGTTGATGTCACAGGATTTTTCCCAACAAATGGTAATGTAATTTTTTCTAATTTACTACATAACATGAATGCTCCATTTTGAATAGCAGTACAATTATTCGATACAACAATATTTGTTAAAGTCCTGTCGCAACCAACAGCAATATAATCCGTTGAATATGAGTAATAATAAACGCCATTTTCATCTACTATCCTAGTGGTATAACTTTCGGCTGCCGAACCAGAACAAACATTCAACGCATAATAAGCAATGTATCCATTCCCTGTTGCTCCTTTGGTTATAGTTAAAGCTGATTTATTTATAACTTCAGCTAAACTAAAGCAATATTGAAATGCATTAGTGCCAATAGCTGTTACATTAGCTGGAATAGTTATACTTGTAAACCCCACCTTAGTAAAAGCATACGATCCAATTGTCGTTAAACTTTCAGGTAATGTTAAACTACTTAAAATGTTACATCCTCTAAAAGCATAACTTCCAATTACTGTTAAGTTATCAGGAAGACTGATATTTTGTAATTTACCACAATTATTAAACAAATAATCTGAATTGGTAACTAACGACATATCAAAATTTGCTATATTCACACTTGTTAAACTGCTACAATTATTGAACATATAACTAATATTGGTTGCCCTAGAAGAATCTACATCATTAAACGAAATCGAAGTTACATTGCCCAATCCAGAAAACATATATGATGAATTATTTGGCATATAGATTGTAGAATTATTCTCACTTAAAACATACGCCATTGTGCCATTCTGATAAAGTTTCACACTAGCATCTCCAAAGTATGAAACATCAATTGCACTAAGCCCATCAATTTCGTCATCATAATCTTCTTTGTGCCCTAATATAATTGATGCGACATTTTCATCAAGATGAGTTCTAAATTCATTATTAATGACGTTGGCATAGAACGAAGCTAGATAACTTGTCACTCTTGATTTATCATCTTTATGAGTTAAGTATCCACCATTCTCAGCAAGTTTTGCATAAGCTGAAGTTGTGTATGATGAATTAAAGTAATTTAGTACTACATTATCGTCATTGTCAACGTAACCACCAACCAATTTTACACATCCATTAAAAGTTGAAGAACTACTTGATGCTTTTGTGTTTACAAAATTTGAATCTACATAGATTGTAACAAGGCTACCGCAGTTATAAAACATCTGTGCCATGTTCGTTACTTTGCTTGTATCAAAACTACTTAAGTCTAAACTTACTAGTGCACTACACCCAGAAAACATGTAGGACATATTTGTTACGTTAGTCGTGCTAAACTGAGTTAGATTTAAAGAGGTAAGTTTGCTACAATAGGAAAACATACTACTCATATTAGATACATTTGTGTTACTCCAATTAGATAAATCCAAATTAGTTAGACCACTGCAATCATAGAACATACTACTCATATTAGATACATTTGTGGTAATCCAATTAGATAAATCTAAATTAGTTAGACCACTACAATTATAAAACATATTATTCATGGTCAAAACATTGCTCGTGTCAAAATTACTTAAGTCAATACTCTCTAAACTACTACAGTTATTGAACATGTAAGACATATCATTTGTTTTGCTTGTGTCTACATTATTAAATGAAATAGATATGACATTTGTTAAGTCCTTAAACAAATTAGCAGAATACGTAGGAGTGTAAATTGTAGAGTTATTTTCACTTAAAACATATGCTGTTGTGCCATTTTGATAAAGTTTTACACTTCCATCCATAAGGAATGAAACATCAATTGCTGTCATCCCTGCAATTTCATCATCAATCCCTTCAGTGTAACCTATAATAATTGAAGTGACATTGTTATCAATATATGTTCTAAAATTATTATTAATAACGTTAGCGAAGAATGAACTTAAATAACTTGCCACTCTTGATTTATCGTCTTTATGAGTCAAGTATCCACCATTCTCAGCAAGTTTTGCATAGGCTGAAGTTGTGTATGATGAACTAAAATAATTTAATACTACATTATCGTCATTGTCAACGTAACCACCAACCAATTTTACACATCCAGAAAAAGTTGAAGAACTACTTGATGCTTTTGTGTTTACAAAAGTCGAATCAACATAAATAACCACAAGGTTACTACAATTAAAGAACATTGACCCCATGTTTGTTACGTTGCTAGTATCAAAACTACTTAAATCTAAAGTAATAAATTTAGTGCATCCAGTGAACATATAACTCATGTTTGTTACGTTACTTGTAACGAAATTACTTAAGTTGATGCTTTCTAATTTAGCACAGTTAGCAAACATATAAGCCATATTTGTTACATTGCTTGTATTGAAATTACTTAAGTTGGCACTTTGCAAGTTAGTACAACCAGAAAACATATAACTCATGTTTGTTACACTACTTGTATCAAGACTACTTAAGTCAACATTTGTTAAACTAGAGCAGTTATAAAACATATAGGACATATTCGATACATTGCTTGTATTGAGATTGTTAAATGTTACTGATGTAATGCCTAATCCAGAAAACATATCTGAGCTATTAGCATTTGCGTAAATTGTGCTATTATCTATTGCTAGAATGTATGCTATACTCTCATCAGTAAAGAGTTTAATCTTACCATTTTGCTTTTGAGTTACATCTACCCCGCTTGATTCATCAAATGAAGAATGTTGCGAATAATTATCAAAAACAACCACGCTTGCCCCAGAGTTTGAAATTCTAGTTTTCAAATTGTTACCAGTAATTAATGTATGATCTTCCATCTCTTCAATTTGTTGTTTTAAATTAATGTCAGTTAAATATCCAAAAACATCTGGTTTCGCTATTTTTGCATAAGTATAATCTGTTTTGTTTGAATTGTATGCATAAACATTCGATGCGCTATACCCTTTTAAAACCGAACAACTCGTAAACACTGTAGATGAATTCGAAATATTATCTATATTCCAATTTTCATTAACATATATCTTTTCAAGTTTTGAACATCCATAGAACATGTTAGCAATATTTGTCAATGCAGTTGTGCTAAAGCTACTTAAATCTAGAATTACTAATTTACTACAACCTCTAAACATTGCAGACATAACAGTAACATTCGATGTATTAAACGAGCTTAAATCTAAACTTGTTAAATTAGAATCTCCATAGAATAAACTATCAAAATTTGTGGTTCTGCTCGTATTTAAATTTCCAAAAGTAATTGAAGCCAAGTTAGTTAAGTTTGAAAATAGATTTGAAGAATCACTTGGTGTGTAGATTGTAGAATTATTTTCACTAAGAATATACGCAATAGCATTATTTTGATACAAATTTACACTACCATCGTTTAAGTAAGAAATATCAACTGGAGTAATGTTTGAAATTTCAGTTGTATAATTTTGTTTTGGTCCAAAAATAATTGAAGTTGTGGTGCTACTGATCACATTACTCAACGCACTATTAACTATAGTATTTGAAAAATAATTTTTTATGAAAGTGTTCACATCATCTTTTATGCTAACACTAGTGAGATATCCCTTATTCAAACTATTAGCAAGTTGAGCAAAGTTTGCTGATGTTTGACTAGGACTATAAGCATAATTCTCAATATTGTCTGATATGTAGTAATACCCTGCTAATCTAGAACAATTAACAAACATATCAGTGCCAAGAGCAACGTTTACATTACTCCAATTTGAGCCTACATAAATAGTATACAGATTACAACTTCCCGAGAACATAGTGTTCATGTTTGTCACCTTGGCTGTATTAAAACTACTCAAATCAAGACTAGTTAAAGCCTCACAATTAGCAAACATTCCTGACATGTTCACCACTCTACTTGTGTTTAAATTACCAAAACTAATGTTAGCTAGCACTCCTAAATTAGCCAATAAATTTGACGAATCTGCATTAGCATAAATTTCCGAATTGTTTAAACTTAAAATGTAAACTGTTGTTCCTACTTGATATAGCTTTATACTTCCATCGCCTAAATAAGAGATATCCTCACCCTCTGTAGAAACGATATAATTTACGTAATCCTTTAATTGTCCAAACACAACGAATGTAGTTGCACTATCGATGTAACTACTCAAACTCCCCACTAAAAGCGTGTTTACATAGGTTTGTTGAATATTTTCATCGACAGCAGCTTGATACTCAATATTTGTAAAGTATCCATTATTAGAGTCAGTCGCTATAACGGCATTATTTACATTTGCATTTGCGTTTTCATTCACATTTTTAGCCAAAGAATTATTTAAACCAATGTAGTATCCTGCAAGATTTGCTGTTCCATCGAACATTCCTTCGCTTTGTAGCACACTTTGTGTGTTCCAATCATCATAAACGTAAATTGCCTTTAAATTTGCACAATTAGCAAACATAGCATTCATATTCTCGACATTACTTGTGTCAAAATTCTTAAAGATGATTGTTTCAACATTCAAGCCACTAAACATATTTGAGCAATCTGAATTTGCATAAATTGTAGTATCATCTCTAGAATATATGTAAGCCGTCTCTCCAACTATGCGTAATGTTAATTTATGATAATTAGTTCCTGTTCCTTCTCCACTCCACATCGCAACATTAGAACCAATGCTACTAGTAATATCTGGATAATCGCTAGCTTTCGCAAAAATTATTTCTTTAACATTATTAGTAATCATAGGCTTTAATACTGAACCGCCAACTAACGTTTTAGCTGCATTTTCAATTTCTGCTTTCAAATTTGCATTTGTTAAATACCCTTTATTTGTGCTTGAGGCTATGATAGCATATTGCTCATTGTCATAGGACGAAGAAAACTTGTTTGAACCAGATAAGCTATAATACCCTTTCAAGTCATAACACCCATCAAACATATCTGTTGAAGCGGTAACATTACTCGTACTCCAAGCGGATCCTACATATATAACTTTTAAATTACCACAACCATAAAACATTTTTGTCATATCAGTCACATTGAATGTGTTGAAACTTCCGAAATCCAAACTTTCTAATTTATCACAATCGTAAAACATACTGTTCATACTTGTTGATCGAGTTGTGTTCACATTATTAAATGTTATACTTCTTATATTATCGTTATTATTGATAAAATAATATAAACTATTAGGCGTATAGATGACTCCATTATCTTCACTTACAATATATCCATCTGAACCTATTACATATAGATTTACGCATCCATTACCAAGAAAAGAAACATCTTTTCCTGTTTTGCCTGCTAAAATATTCTCATAATCAGACTTTTTGCCAAATGTAAGCGTTTTAACATTTGAATCTAGAGATAATCTATTTGTTATTACATTGTTTAAATATGACTCCACATTACTTCTATAATCAATGTTTGTTAAGTATCCACCATTCTCAGCTAGTTTTGCATAAGTTCCTGAATTATTTGAGAAAGACACAAATTCCACTTCGTCTTGTGAATTTAGGTAATATCCAGCTAAATATGAACAATTATAGAATGTAGAATTAGCAGAATTTACATTGGTATTATCCCATTTATCACTTGCATAAATCACACGAAGTTTACTACAATAATAGAACATATTATTCATATTTGTTACATTACTTGTATCAAAACTACTTAAATCGATACTGCTTAAAGAGCTACAATAACTAAACATAGAAGCCATATTAGTAACATTTCTTGTATCAAAACTACTTAAATTTAAGTAAATTAAACTATTACAATTAGCAAACATACTACTCATATTAGTAACATTACTGGTAACAAAACCACTTAAATCTAAACTTATTAAATATTTACAATAAGTGAACATAGAACTCATGTCTGTTACTTTACTGGTATCAAAACTACTCAAATTAATCGCAGTTAATCCAGTGTGATGACCAGTATTAGAATCTTTAGCGAACATATTACTCATATTAGTAACATTACTTGTATTAAATCCACTTAAATCAAAGGTTGTTAAGCTACAATTATAGAACATATAGCTCATATTTGTGGTTTTACTTGTGTCTAGATGGCTAAAATCAATCATATTCACTTCTAATGAGCTGAACAAACTTGATGAATTAACTGGTGTGTAGATAGGTAGTCCATTTTCACTAAGAATGTAAGCAGTTGTCCCTAATTGATATAGTCTTAAGCTACCATCTTGACTTTCAGATACATCAACTCCGTTGAGTAATGATACAATATTTAGATATTCACTTTTTAGTCCAAAAATTATCTTGGTAGTTTTATTAGATACCAACAATCCTACGCGTCTACTCTTTAAAATGTTGCTTGGAGATATAGTTTGCCAATAATTCTCCACCTCAGTTGGAATGCTAATATCTGTGAAATACCCACTATTTTCACTGTTTGCAATAGTTGCATAAGTTACATCGACATTATCAGTATTATAGGCATTCTCTAATATGTCACTAGAATCAAGATAATATCCAACCAATGAAGTAGTTCCACTAAACATTGAAGCACCACTAATTAAACTTGTTGTATTAAAATCAGAGCTAGAGTAGATTACTTTTAACCTTGAACATTGATCAAACATCGAATCCATATACATAGTTTTACTAGTATCCACCCCATCAAATATAACTTTTTCTAATTTACTAAGGCCAGCAAATAATTTTGAAAGCACAAGTGGAGTGTAGATTACCTCATCATTTTCATTGAGGATGTAATATGTATTTCCCTTCTTATAACTCTTTATGCTACCATCATTTAAGTATGAAATATCCTCTCCTTCCAAGCCAGTTACATCTTCTTCATAGTTCATTTTCTTACCAAAGATAACCTCGGTCGTGTTTGTATTAAACTTAAATGGAACAAATGTGTTGGTGAATAATGTGTTGATATTTGCTTCAATTGTTGCTTTACTTACATTTGAGAAATATCCAATCACGCTTGGCGATGCAATTTTAGCGTAAGTAGAATTATATTTAAGATTAGCCAAATCTATTGGACATAGTTTTAAACTACTATTTTCTAAGTAATAACCAACTAATCTACCACAGTTATAGAACATTGTATTCCCACTTGTCACATGTGTTGTAACAAAGTTATTATTATTGCTTAAATAAATATATCTTAGATTTACACAACTAGAAAACATACTCATCATATTTGTTACATTTGATGTGTTTAAGCTACTAATATCAAAACTTGTCAAAGAACTACAACCTGAAAACATATAGCTCATATTAGTTACATTTATAGTGTTTAAGCTGCTAACATCTAAACTTGTCAAAGCATTACACCCAGAGAACATATAACTCATATTCGTTACATTTGCTGTGTTGAAACTACTTAAATTAATAGTTTCAAGTGCCCTACATCTATAGAAGAAATAAGTCATATTAGTCACTCTACTTGTGTTTAAGTTACCAATAACTATAGAATTTAGATTACTTAAGTCAGCAAATAAATATGATGAATCAGCCGGAGCATAAGTTTGTGTGTTATTTTCATTTAAAACATAAACTGTTGAACCAACTGGGTAAAGCTTTACACTTCCATTCATAGCATAAGACACATCAGTCCCCTCAATAGAGCCAATTTGAGTGGTGTAATCTTGTTTTTGTCCAAAAACTATTTTTGTAATGTCAGAACCAACAAAACTCCTAAACTCATTTATAAGAACGTTATTATATTCACTTTCTAAATTTGTAGTTATTGTTGTTTTATTGGCAATATCAGTCAGATATCCATCATTTGTCCCATCGGCAATAACTGCATACATTGCTTTTTCTCCACCAACTGATGCAAGAACAGAACTGCCACTTAGATAATAACCAGCAAGATTATTACATCCTCTAAATGTGTATTGATTATTATAACTATTTGATGAGGTAGGAACACTGGTGTTATCCCATTTATCAGCACTTACATAAATAATTCGTAATGACTTACACCCGTCAAACATACTCTGCATAGATACAACTTTCTTTGTATTAAAGCTACTTAAATCTAGGCTTGCCAAATTAGCACAACCATAAAACATATCAGACATAGTATAAACATTCATAGTGTTGAAGTTATTAAACTTTATTGAACTTACATTTAACTTACTAAACATGCTATAGCTATTGAGATTTGCATAAATTGTTTGATTATTCATGGCAAGAATGTATGCACTTTGTCCATCTACAAATAGTTTTATGTTGCCATTTTTTAATTCGGTTACATCTGTTCCTTCGCCACTTGATATTGTAGGATAATCATTAGCTTTCGCAAAAATAATTTCTACAGCATCTGCTGCCTTTAGTTTTGAATTAAATTCCCTACTATCTTCCAAGGTATTTGCAAACATTGC
>JAEEGL012398625.1_pt1 | contig 28157 bp, 23 predicted proteins | sample 9134231 | NCBI WGS metagenome assembly JAEEGL01 (sample SAMN16246548, study PRJNA631951) | gut metagenome | biome: gut microbiome; feature: rumen; material: fiber-attached | host: Bos | place: Iran: Karaj | collected 2018-10
ATATCTTCAGTTGATTCTATTTCGTTTTTCTTTTTACTAAATAGACCCATTTCAATCACCCGTTTTTCAAAATCTAAATCTATTATACTTTATTTATATAAAAAATTAAAGAAAATTTATAGTAATGAAAATATTTTTTTGTTATAATTTTGGGTGGAGCGTGATAATATGAATTTTATTTTTATATCCCCTCAATTTCCATCAAATTATTACAATTTCTGTGATAGATTAAAAAGAAATGGATTTAACGTATTAGGTATCGCAGATACCCCATATAACGAATTAACACAAAATGTTAAGAATTCATTAACTGAATATTACAAGGTATCATCATTAGAAAACTATGATGAAGTATATAGAGCAGTTGCTTTCTTTGCATTCAAGTATGGAAAAATTGATTTCTTAGAATCAAATAATGAATATTGGTTAAGACAAGATGCTAAGCTAAGAACTGATTTTAATATTAATGGTGCTAAAATTGAGGATGTATTAACATTTACATCTAAATCAAACATGAAGGAATTTTATAAAAAGGCTGGAGTATCAGTTGCTAGATATAAATTCTGTACTAACATTGAAGAAGATTTAAAATTTATTGACGAGGTTGGCTATCCAGTTGTAGTTAAACCAGATGTTGGTGTAGGTGCGGCTGCTACTTATAGAATAGAATCTAAAGAGGATTTAGAAAAATTCTATAATAGAGGATTCCAAGTTCCATATATTATGGAAGAATTTATTTTTGGTGATATTACTTCTTTTGATGGTGTAGTTGATTCAAATAGTAATGTAGTATTCTGTGATAATGAAGTATTCCCACCATCAATTATGGATATTGTTAATGAGAATCTAGAAATATCTTATTATGTCAATAAAGAAGTTCCTAAAGATATTTATGAGGTTGGACAAAAGGTATTAAAAGCATTTAATATTAAATCAAGATATTTCCATCTAGAATTCTTTAGATTAAAGAATGCTAAAAAAGGATTAGGAAAAGCTGGAGATATCGTAGCCCTAGAGGTTAATATGCGTCCACCTGGAGGATTCACTCCAGATATGATAAATTTTGGACAATCAGTTGATACATATCAAATTTACGCTGATGTTATGAAATACGATAAAATCGTAAATGTTGATATGTCACATCCAAAATATTATTGCTTCTACTATGGTAGACGTGATAGATGTAAATACAAATATACTTATGATGATATTAAAAAGGTATTCCCATTTATTCAAATGCATGACAGAATGAGTGATATTCTATCTGGTGCGATGGGTAATGAATTCTTCATTGCTAGATTTGAATTCTTAGAAGATTTAAAGAAATTTGAAGCAATGGTTTCAGAAAAAGCTGAATAAAAAATTAAAAGAGAACAAATTGTTCTCTTTTTTTATGCACCTTTATTATCATTTCTTATTCCCGTTAAATCCTTAATTACTTCTGAGGCAATAATTAAACCTGCAGCCGATGGAACAAAAGATATAGATCCAGGAATAACTTTATTATTTTCATTAATTATTTCTTCTTCCAATTTCATTGGTAATTCCTTAGAATATAAAACCTTTAGATGCTTAATACCTCTTTTTTTAAGCTCATATCTCATAACCTTAGCTAAAGGATCAACTGATGTTTTATTAATATCAGATATTTCAAGCATCATAGGATTAATTTTATTACCAGTACCCATAGATGAAATAATATTTTTATTAAGGCTTGTTGCTTTTTCAATTATTAATATTTTAGATGTTACAGTATCAATACAATCAATAATATAATCATAATTATTAAAATCAATAATATCTTGATTATCTTTTGTATAAAATACATTAAATGTATTAACAATCGCAGCCGGATTAATTGATTGAATTCTTTCTTTCATTAATTCACATTTAAATAATCCAATTGTTTTAGTTGTAGCGATGATTTGTCTATTAATATTAGATATTGATACCTTATCATTATCAACTAAATCAAAATATCCAATACCTGTTCTAGCTAATGCTTCACAAACATAGCCACCTACTCCACCAATACCAAATATTAATACCTTTTTATTTTTTAATTCTTCAACCTTAGCTTTACCTAATAATAATTCAGTTCTAGAAAAATTATTTTCCATATTAGATACCTAATACCTTTTTCCATTCATCAATTTTAAATCCAAATAAAACATTATTATCTGTAATTAAAATAGGTCTTTTAACTAGCATTCCATTAGATGCTAATAATTCATATTTCTTATCTAATGTCATTTCATTTAGTTTTTTAGATAATTCTAATTCTTTATATAATAAACCACTAGTATTAAATAGCTTCTTAATATCTAAAGAGCTCTTTTGATGTAATTCTTTAATTTGATTTAAATCAGGATTATTTTCTTTAATATCAATCAAATCATATTTAATATTATTTTCATCTAAAAACTTTAAAGCCTTTTGACATGTTGAGCATCTATTATAACAATATATTTTAATCATCTTGATCTCCATCATTCATTTGACTATCTTCTAAAAACTTTAAATCGATTTCTGCTTTATTAACTGCAAAATCATCCTTTAATTCTCTAATTCTAGCTCTTAATCTTTGTTGAGCTGGAGTTGGTTCATATACTGGACCCTTATCTTGATTTGTTTCAATAAATTCATTAATCTTCTTCTTACCCATTTTAGCAAAGAAGCCATCTTTTTTATTATCATTTTCTTTTCTAGTATATAAAACAAAATTAACAGCTGCCTTTAATGCGGCACTATCCTCATAATCCATCTTTAATGATTCTAAGAATAAATCTAGATAGTATCTAGTTAATCTAATAGTTAATTGAATAATAACTTCTGCCACATACGCAATTATAGAGAATACAATTGCCATAGATTCCATTGGTGTACCACCAGTACGAACTACGTCAATAATCAATAAAATTATCAATAAGGCTCTTATTGGATATTTAACATATCTAATTAGAGTTTTTATTTTTCTTCTTAATCTATTTTCTATATTTTTCCAAGAAAAAATATGGAAGCCTAATGAGAATAAACCAACAATCATAAAGAATGCGTAAATATAATGATAAATACTACCAATCTTAATTACTGCTGAATATGTATAATAGCCAACGAACATTACTTGTATTATTAAAGCTACCACGAAGCTTAAGACATCAATATCATGTTTAAGCTTTAAAGCGACAGCTTTTGAATTCTCATATGAAAAATAACGCATAAGCATTTCTCCTCTCATAAAAACACTAACTATTATTTATTATATCATAAATAAAAAACATATAAATAATTATGATTAAAAAAAGACATAATAAAATTATGCCTTTTTAAAATCAATCTGTGAAATTTCCAAAATTTGCAATAGCCTCATCAATACTCATTTCACCAGAGGCAACCTTAATACCAGCCTTACGAACTTGCTTATCAGGTGCGTCATTTAATCCAACATCAGCTAGATTAATAACCTTAGCTTCACCAAAAGATGAATACATCTTATCTAATGACATATCCTTCGCTGAAGTAATCATTCTTTTTCTTTTTGACATATTTTGAAGCTCTTTTGTAGTTAATAAGAATCTCATAAATTCATTAGACATATCTAAATTCTTACTATTTTTATTTACAGAGAAGCATAAAGATACACTATTTAAGAATATTCCACCTTCTTCAGTTGAAGGAACTGGATGGAAGCTATAATTAAATGGATTATCTTGATATGCAGTAATTGAAGTTTCTCTTTTTTTAGTTCCTGAAACAGCATTAGATGAAGATAACATCATTGGTACATCTCCTGCAAAAAATCTTTCAACAACAGCATCACGATCATTTTTTAATTTTGCACATTCATTCAAATCAATAAAATTATGATTCATAAAATCTTTTACAATATTAAGTGATGGTCTCATTAATTCTCCCGCATCACTTGATAAATTATTCAATTTATTTAAAGCATCTTCTTTACCATTAATTTGTGAAATAAAATGAGGAAAATACATCGGATACATTACCATACTATTATGACCAAGCATAGGATAGCTATATCCTTTATCCTTAAATGCTTGGCATGCTGAAACTAATTCATCATAAGTCTTTGGTATTTCAATTGATTCTTTTTCAAATAAGCTTTCATTAACAATCATTCCATATGTTGTTGTGTAAATTGGAACCATTGATACATTATTAGAGGCATCCTTATAAATTAAACCATCTCTAATATTAGATAAATTTATATCTAAATCTTTATTAGATAAATTTTCAGCATAATCAAATAATTCATTATAAGAATTATTTCCAATCATCCATGGATAAGTGAAAAACAAATCAGGAGAATTATTACTACCTAAGGATGTAATAATAATATTATTATAATTATTCAAATATGTATAAGTTAATTCTACATTTGGATAGTATTCATTGAAGTATTCAAATTCATCTTCTATAGCTTCAAAATTTTCATAATGTCCAACCATACTTATCTTACAAGAAATATTTTGATCATATCTAGGTGTAAATTTATCAGAATTTTTATTACAAGATGTAAGAGCTACAAAAATAGCTAATCCACCAAATAACATTCCAGCTAATTTTTTCATATATTATTTCTCCTTAATCTTTCTAATTTCTTTAATAACAAGCTTAAAATCAATTGGCTTTGCGATATGTCCATTCATACCAACATTTAAGCATTCAGCTATATTTTCAGAAAAAGCATCTGCCGTCATCGCAACAATAGGAATAGATTTAGCCCATGTATCTAAATTTCTAATATTTTTAGTGACATCTAATCCATTCATCTTAGGCATTTGAATATCCATAAATATTAATTGATATTTATTTTCTTCTGATGAAATAATCTTATTTAAGCAATCCTCACCATCGATAGCTCTTTCTGTATTAATACCTATCATATCAAGCATTTGAGATATAATTTCATAATTAATATCATTATCTTCTGCGATTAAAACATTTAATCCCTTTAAATCAGAATAATCATCTTCTTTATTAATGATATTCTTATCATTACCTAACATCTCATTAATCTTATAATATAATTTTGATTTAAATAATGGCTTTTTAATAAATCCGATTGATTTATTATCAAAACTATTTTCTATTTCATTTAAATCAAATGATGATATTAATAATATAGTTTTTTTATCAATTAAATTATTAATATTTTTAATAAATTCATCATCAAATGAATTTGAATCAATTAGAATAACATCAAATTGTTTATCTCTTTCATTTATTAAATCATAAGCTTCCTTATTATTATTACAAATATTTGGATTAGCACCTAGTGATTTAATTATTGATGAAGCTGTTTCAAGCTCAAATTCATCCTTATCAATAATTAAAATATCAATTGGATTAAGCTTCATATCAATATTTATATCTGATATTTTTAAATCTAGCACGATTGTAAATTTAGTTCCTTTACCTAATTCACTTTCACAATCGATAGTTCCACCCATAAGACTAACCATCTTTTTAGTGATAGATAAACCTAAACCAGTACCTTCAATACTATTTAATCTACTATCAGTTTGTCTAATGAATGGTTCATACATTTTATCCATAAATTCTTTAGACATACCGATACCAGTATCTTCAACTATATATGTTAATTTAACATAGCCTGGTTTATCACTTTCTTCTTCATAAATATCTAAATATACTTTTCCACCAGATTCAGTATATTTAATTGCGTTAGATAATATATTTATAAATATTTGATTTAATCTTAATTGATCATCAAATAAATATTCTTTTTCAAAATTATTAATATGTAATCTAAAATCTAACCCTTTATCTTTAATCATTGGCTCAGATATATTAATTAGATTTTCAATTGTTTCAACAATAGAGAAATTAGATGGATTTAAAGTTATCTTTCCACTTTCAACCTTAGAAATATCTAATATATCATTTATTAATGTTACTAAATGATTACCTGCAAGAGATATTTTCTTAATATTTTCTTTAACAATTTCAGGATTATCAATATTCTTTTCAGTTAAATAGGTTAAGCCTGTAATTGCGTTCATAGGTGTCCTAATATCATGAGACATTGTCGATAAGAAATCGGTCTTAGCTTTATTAGCCTCATCCGCTTCAATTCTTAATTCTTTTAATCTTCTATTAAATAATTGTAAGAATATTACATCTACAATGAATAAAGCAAACAAGCCTAAACCAACAATTAATACTAAAGTCCAGTTATCATTAGTTACTTTCAAATTATTAAGATTTGTAAAACTTAATAATACCCATCCACCTACAGAGGCAACTGGTGTATGACAAATGATACATTTATTACCTTGAGAATCATATAATTCAAATGTTCCATTCTCATTTAATACAGTTTCTTTTAGACTATCTAATTCATCATTAGTAGCTTTATTGTATGATTTATAAAATTCAAAGAAATTAGAATTCTTATATGCAGTATCTTTAATAATATAATATCCATCAATATCAATTAATGATAATTTAGTATTTTCACCAGATTCTTTTGATGATGCTAATTTATCAGCGATAAATGATACTGGAACTACTCTTAATAAATAAGCATCCTTTAAATTATTACTTGAATCTAATATCTTAACACTTCTACAGAAACAAAATGATTGTTCTGCGTTAATTGGATTTGTATAGGCTCTTGAGATATTAACAACATCCTTGCCATCATTAATCCATGATTTATTATCAAATACATTAATTTCAGAATATGAAACTGAATAATCACTTTCATTTCTAATTGAAGGTGATGTAGATAATCCTTTTAGATTATCTTTAAAAATAATGTGGCCAGATACATCATTTACCTCTTTAGAGGTACGAACAAAAGTCCAAGCCTCATCTAAAGTCATAGATTCAGAATTAATGTAATTTGCCCATAAATCACATACATCCTGTTCACTCTTTAAATAATTCTCGGTCATATTGTTTGTTCTAATGGCAGTATTCTTAAAGTTTTCTATCTGTTGATTATAAACATTTTTATGATCAAGATTAACATAAACAAAAACAAATACTACAATTAAAACCATTATTAAAATGTTGATGATACCAATCCACATTTTTTTCATAATAGTCACCTAATTAATTATTCACATAATTTTAATAATTCATTTCTTTTATTAAATAGATTATCAATATAATTTGTATAATCCATATCCTTCTTATTTCTTAAAAATTCTGTTAGTTCAAAAACTATATTATATAAAGGAGTTAATGATAAATTACCTAATACTCCTTTTAATGAATGTGATATTTCAAATGCTTTATCGTAATCTTTATTAAGAATACTCGTTTTAAGATTTAAATAATTATCTTCTTCTAAAGATTTATTTATTAATCTATAATATAAAACTTCATTATTCATGCATCTATTTAAGCCTTCATTTGCATCACAACCAAATTCAATTAATTTATCAATTGTCAGCATTATTTATCATTCCCTTCCTTTTAATAATAAAGGATTCAAATTCATCACTTGGAATTGGCTTAGAAAAATAATAACCTTGAATAATATCACAGCCTAATTTCTTTAATGATAAAACCTGTTCTTTTGTTTCAACACCTTCAGCGATTACAGGAACATCTAAATATTTAGCTATATCAATGATAAACTCAATAATCTTCGTGTCATTTTCTTCTTTAAAGGCATTTCTAATAAATACCATATCTAGCTTTAATACATCGATTGGTAATTCTGAAATCATATTTAATGATGAATATCCTGTTCCGAAATCATCCATTTCAATCTTAAAGCCTAATTCCTTTAATTTATTAGCTATATCAATAATTTGAACTGAATCTTCGGTATAAGCTGATTCAGTTATTTCTAATAAAACATCACTAGTTGATAAACCATTCTCTTTAACAATATTAGAAATATTATTTATGAAATTAGGATCATACATATCTATTCTAGATACATTCACAGATACAGGAACAATATATCCAAATTTTTCTTTCCATTCCTTTAATTGTTTACCAACACTACTCCATACAAATATATCAAGCTGTTCTATTAAACCATTTTCTTCAAACAGTGGAATAAAAACACCTGGAGATATTAATCCTAATGTTGGATGGAACCAACGAACCAAGGCTTCTGCGCTTGTCAAATATGGAATCTCATTATGAATATTAAATTTAGGTTGATAATAAACCTTAAATTCATTATTATTTAAAGATTTCTTAAAATCATTAATTAATTGTTCTTCATATAATTCTTTTTCACGAATCTTATCATTATAATATTCAATATTTTTAGTTAAGCTTCCACGAATTTTATCTACTGCTTGCTTAGCTCTATCAAATCTAATAGATAGATCGATAGATTTATCTACATTAGAATAGATTCCCATCTTAATTATTATTCCAGAATCTTCATCCTTTAATTCGTTTAATAATTTTGTATAGTCATCCTGATGTCTACAATAAATCATAAATACATCAGCGTCTCTTCTACAAACTATACCTTTTACTTCTTTCATATATTCTTTAATTTTAGAAGCTGTAGTTTTTAATAAATCATTACAGAATTTAGTTCCGAAGCGTTCATTTAAAATATGGAAATTACGAATATTTAATAATATGGCATCCATATCATCCTTATAGAATTGATCAAATAATTTTCCATAATGATAAAAATAATCAAGATTATATAAATTAGTTAAAGGATCTCTTTCGGTATGCTTGATGATTTTTCTATCCTCATAAAGCATAATAGTTCTATTTATTCTAGCTAAGATAACAGTTGAGCGTGGATAAGGCTTAGGCAAGAAATCAGCAGCGCCTAAATCTAAGCTCATCTCTTCTGAATTAGAATCAGATGTAACAACAATAATTGGTATATTTAATAATCTAGGATCATCTTTTACTTTTCCTAATAATTCAATACCACTCATTTTAGGCATAATTAAATCTAATAATACTAAAGATATTTTATCTTTATATTTAACCATTTGATTATAAGCATCTAAACCATCTTCTGCGTATAACAATTCATAATTATCCTTTAAAATATTTCCTAATAATTCTCGATTAATATATTCATCATCAGCTATTAATATTGTTCTTTTTTTATTATCAAAAAGATAATTTTTATTTTTCATATTAAACACCTCGAAATAGAACTTATTTAAATTATTTTATCATATTATTGATAATCCATAAATATTGTTTATCAATATTTTGATTCTCTTTTCATTATTTTCTTATAATATATTTCTTCATCGTAATGACAATGATATTTTAATACCTTAAATAATCCAAAAAAATTAAATTTACCTTTAACATTTATTCTATCTATTTTTATAAAACCAAATATTCTAGGAACTAAATATGAAACAATATCATTCCTATTACAGAATAAATGATATTCCTTACAACAATCTCTTAAATATTTTTTTATTTTATTTCTATTAAAAATATTTGTTTTAAATACATTAACAGAACCAAATGTAAATAGATGAGATTTAATACCTAGATTATAATATAAATCCTGACAACATAATTGAGCCTGACCTGAACCTAAGGACCAGCCAATTACTTCTACTTCGGCGTCCTTATGTAATTCCTTCAATTCCTTAACACCATTTCTAATGAAGTGCTTCATAACCTTGTACATAGCTCCCCATGAATTATGAACCTTAAGCGTAATCTTTTTATTATTCCACATAAATGAATCATAATACTTAGGTATAAATAAAAAATTTGAATACCAATCAGGTAAATCTTTAGTTCCTTCAAAATGAACCTGAATTACATTCCTTTCCTTATCATAATTGATTTCATAATTAGCATGTGTTAATACACCCTTCCATGTATATGAAACCTCATTATATTTCATTTCAAATCTTTTGGTACCTTTATTATTAATATCATTTGTAGTGTCTATAAAATATTGATAATAAGGTAATTTTGAATAATTTATATTATTTTCCATATTAAGCCTCGCATTATTAATATATTATATCATTTTTTTAATAATAAAAAAATAAAAGAGCTTGAATAAACAAGCTCAATTTATTAATAATTTTCAGCATTAATCTCAAAATATGATTGTGGATGATTACAAACTGGACATACATCTGGAGCCTTAGTTCCAACAACAATATGACCACAGTTTCTACATTCCCAAACCTTAACTTCTGATTTAGAGAATACTTCTTGTGCTTCAACATTATGAAGTAAAGCCCTATATCTTTCTTCATGATGCTTTTCAATTAAAGCAACTGCTCTAAATTTTTCAGCAAGCTCCTTAAAGCCTTCTGCCTCAGCTGTTTTAGCAAATCCTTCATACATATCAGTCCACTCATAATTTTCCCCATTAGCGGCCTCTTCAAGATTTTGAGCTGTATTTCCGATGCCATTTAATTCCTTAAACCACATCTTAGCATGTTCTTTTTCGTTTTCAGCAGTCTTCAAGAATAAAGCTGAGATTTGTTCATATCCTTCTTTTTTAGCTACACTCGCAAAATAAGTGTACTTATTCCTAGCTTGAGATTCTCCTGCGAAGGCAGCCTCTAGATTCTTTTCGGTTTGAGTACCTGCATACTTGTTAGTCTTTTCTTCATTCTTAATTTCAACTAACTTATTTCCTTTAGCTTTACATTTAGGACAGATTGGCTCTTGATCATCCTCAACTGTAAATACTTCTCCACAAATTAAGCACTTAAATGTTTTCATATTTTCCTCCTTTATTTTAACTTTCCCAATTATTATTACCAATATAATTCAAATAAACTAAATAGTGGTATATCATCTATATTTCTATCTAAATCTACATCACCAATATATTTAAATCCATTCTTTAAATATAGTTCTTTGGCAGGATAATTTGTCGGAACTATATCTAATCTTAATCCTTTACATTTTAATTTCTTAGCTTCTTCGATTGAATAATTAATTATTTTAGTTCCTATACCTTTACCATAATAATTATGACCAACGCATAATCCATGAATTACTATATATTCTTTTTCTTTTAATTCTTTAGACCAATTACCTTTAAAATAAGCACCTTCAGGATCATTATTTAAAACGAATGTGGCGACTATTTCATCATCTTCTAAACAAATATATTGGAATCCTTTTTTAGTATTATCAGTAACACTAATAATAGATGGATATAATTTATATTTCCATTTAGGATAATTAATATGATTATCTAAATATATTATTTCATCATCATAAAATTTAGATGTAATAATTATATCATCTAAATTACATTTTCTAATTATCATAATTACTCCTTAATAGACTCTACACTATGTAAATTATATCATATTAATATTCTTATATTAAGAAAAATAAAAAGGCATCAACAAAGATACCTTAATTTGTCACTAATTAGTGCTTAATATTTAATAAACCATAGATGTCTTCAATAGTTTGTAATTCTTTTCTTACCTTAACTAATTCAACACCATTTTTAAAGAAAATAATAACATCCTTTTCTTCTGGTAACATACAGTGGTGAACACCACCCTTACCATTCATTGAATTTTGATAAGAACCAGTTCCTAATAAACCAATGTAATTATCCTCAGGATCTTCTACATCAGGAATTTCAAAATAACCCTTCTTCTTATCAAAATAAACATCATCACAATCACATGTGATACCAGCAAGTCTTGCCTTAACCATTTTCTTATCTAAGTTATTGATTGGCTTAATTAACATAGGCTCACCTAAAGCATACATTTCAGGTAAAGCAATTAATAAGCTTGAATCAACTATATGCCATGGATATTCTCCTGTATTTTTAGTTCCAACAACCTTATAAATATTTACAGTTGAATCCTTTTGAGAATATTTACCATTTTCACTAATCAAATTAGGAATTTTAACATTATTCTTAGTACATAAATCCTTAATATGATTTAAGATTGATTTAGCATATGATTCATAATCAAATTCACCATCAACTGGAAGTGGTGTACCACCACCAAAATCAAAATAAACAACTGAATCATATAATTTTTTAGCTTTAATATAATAATTAAATGCTAAATCAAAATTCTTAAAGAATTTATCTTCTTCAAAATCAAATCCTCTTTGATGATAATGAATTGTATTTAATACTAAATTAGTATTCTTAACATCATTTAAGATATAGTCAATTTCATTATCCATTAAACCAAAACGATCATCTGGTACTTCTGGTTCATAAAGACTCGATAAATGTACTCTTAAACCAATATTTAAAGGTAAATTAGTTTTCTTTAAATATTCATATTCATAAATATCATCAATAACTGTAATAATGTTATAACCATTATTATGAGCAGCTATAACTGTATCTAAATAATTATCTTGTTTTAATCCATTACATACAATTAATTTATTCTTAAATAATGGATATTTTTCATACATTTTAAGTGATAAAACTAAATCATAAAATGATGAAGTTTCAAGACCATCTGCGAAAATAAACGCAGATTCAATTTCATCCTTACCATAATTAGCTTTATTAGCATTAAGGTAAATAAATTCAGCATCATAGTTTGTCGCTACTTTTGCCTTTTCAAATGCGTCCTTAAGTGACAAGATTCTTTCTTTAATAATATCTAAGAAAGTAATAGTAAGTGGAGTACCAAATCTTTTAGCTAAATCCACTAAGCAATAACCATTGTAATATAGTTTGCCATCTTTTTCTTCTACAAGTTGTTTCATAAAAATAATCTCCTAAAATAATTAAAACTTTTTGATTATAATGTCGCTTATTTTTGCCGTTGTAAAAGGCTAGCATCGTCAAACTTCTAATCTATTAAAAAAACAAGAAAATAATATCAAAAATATTATAGAAATACAATATATTTTTTTAAATTTTTAAAAGTATTTAAAAAATAGATTTGTTTTGTTAAAATATATATGTTTATATCATCTCATTATAAGAAGGTGGATAAGATGGATAGGAAAATATTGTTATTATGGATGTGTATATTAACATGTCTTGCAGGAGCGGTAAATGCCATATCAATATTTGGATATGATGGCACTACTGTATCACATTTAACGGGACTTGTTTCAAAGGTTGCCATCAATATTACAGAAGGAAGCTTTGAAGGTGTTTGGGAAGTATTAAGAGTAATATTATTATTCTTCTTAGGTGCCGTTGTGTCAGGATTTATTACTGGTGAAAGAGCATTTTATTTACATAAAAGATATGGATTTATAATTATCGCAATTGGAGTTTTAATTTTTATTCCATATTTCTTACCAATTAAATACGGTGTATTAGTATTCGCATTCGTAATGGGATTACAAAATGGTATGGTAGTATCATTTAAAGGTATTGTTGTAAGAATGACTCATATGTCTGGTAATATTACTGATTTAGGTGTATTTATTGGTTATAAGCTTAGAAAAAATAATAACGAGAAACTAATTACTGGTTTAATTCCTTTCGTCGCAATTATCAGTTTCATAATAGGTGGAATTTTAGGAATATTATTATATAAATCAATTCATAATATAGTATTCTTTATTACTTCTTCTATATATTTAATTTTAGGTATAGTTTATTTCATATTAAGAAATAAATGCAATGATAAAAACTTTAATGATATACCTGATGAATTAGAATAATAAAAAACCATAGATTTTATAAAGTCTATGGTTTTTATTTTAAAAATTAGATTAACATAAATTGTTATTTACATAATTTATTATTTTTGATACTTCATTAGAATCTGTAACTTTTATATTTACTGGATTATTGTATTTATAAATGACCCTAATAGATGTAAAATCATTTCCAATAAAACCAACATCATAAATATTACTCATATCATAAACAGCTCCGTAATCATCTTTAAATGTTATACCGGATAATGGTGTATTAATATTTATAAAGTCCCATCTATCATCTTTTAGTTCTTTTTGAAAAAAGCAATCATTACAATCATTAGTTATTCTTTTAAAACAAATCATTTAAGTTTCACCTCTATTTCTCTTTCTCTATTTAAAACCTTAAATCTTCTCCGCACTTAGCACAGAAATTATTATTTAGATCATTAACATATCCACATTTAGGACAAGTATTATCTAATTTCTTTCCACAATTAGTACAAAATAATTCACCTTTAGTGATAACAACACCACAATCAGGGCATTTAATATTAATTGCTTCTTGATATAAAGGAGCCTGATTCAAAACAAGATCAATTCTCGCACCAAGTCTTGAATAAGTCGCACCAAATCCAATTATCGCTGCGGATATTGGGAAGAATGCAGCTGCGACAAATACTATTATATTAATACCTTCACTTGGTAAAATTGAAAAAGTAATAAATAATGCTAAAGAAGCAATTAAACATAATATACCTATAATTTTCATTGTAAGACCAATAATTCTATATTTTTTCTTTAATTTGTTTGCTTTCTCAATATTAGATTGATTTCTATTAGTATTTAATTCTTTAACTAATTCTGTCCATTCTTTAAACATATTTAATATCTCCTTAAAACACACTATTAAATAGTATAACATACAAAATTTGATTTTAATATAACAAAAAATAAAAGGCATCTCATATGAGATACCTGTATAATCTTTAGCATGGCGGAGCAAGAGGGATTCGAACCCTCGCACCAGTTACCCGGTCTACTTCCTTAGCAGGGAAGCCTCTTGAGCCTCTTGAGTATTACTCCACTACCAAGCGCTATTTCATTATACATTATGAGTACTTCTAAGTCAATAAAAAAAGCTTTTAAATTAAACATTATAATTGACTAACTCGGGTTTTTAGATGTATCCTTAATTTAATAGATAGAAGGTAATAAAATGATTAATTTATTAAGGAAATTATTTATTAAAGATTACACTAATGTAAAAAATGAAAATGTAAGAGTTGCCCATGGAAAGCTATCTGCGTTTTTCGGTATTTTTAGTAATTTATTATTATTTATAATTAAGCTTTTAATAGGTATATTTACCATTAATATGTCTATCATATCTGATAGCTTTAATAATTTAAGTGATATGTCTTCTTCTTTTGTTACATTAATTGGATTTCACTTTTCTAAAAAGCCAGCTGATTATGAGCATCCATATGGTCATGAAAGAATTGAATATATCGCTGAATTATTAGTTGGAATTGTAATTATATTTTCTGGATGTATTTTAATATATACATCAATAATGAGAATAATAGATTATAAAATTGAGGATATTAATCCAACACTTGAATATATTTCAATTGGTATATTAGTATTCTCTATATTTGTTAAAATATATCAAGCTTATTTTAATTACAAAATGGGTAAATTAATTAATTCAAATACCTTGAAGGCTACTGCGATAGATTCAAGAAATGATGTTATCGCAACTTCTCTTGCCTTAATTGGTGTTATAGTAGTTTTAGTATTATATTTTAATGATATTAGATTAGAATTTTCATTAGATTCAATATTAGGTATTATCATTTCAATATATGTAGTATTTTCAGGTATTGGTATATTAAAAGAATCCATTAATACACTAATTGGTACAAATGAAGATTTTGAAGAAATAGATGAAATATTAAATGAAATAAAAAATTCACCTAAGGTATTAGGTGTACATGATGTTAGATGTCATAGCTATGGTCCTACTAAAAAATATTTAACAATGGACGTTGAAATAAATTCACAATTAAATTTAATTGATGCTCATAACGCAATTGATGATATTGAAAAGAATATCAAAAATAAATTTAATGTTAATTTAACAATTCATATGGATCCTATTTTAGTAGATGATGATGAAACATATAATGTTGAAACAATAATTAATAAATCATTATTAGAATATGATAATAAAATAGGATATCATGATTTAAGAATCATAAAAAAAGATAATATTGAAATATTATCATTTGATTTAGAAATACCATATGATTATGATAAAACAAATGAAGAAATATTAGAATATATCAAAAATGTATTAATAAAAAATAATTTAAAATATGAATTGGATATAGAAATAGATAAAAAATAGGAGACAGTGTCTCCTATTATTTTTTCTTTGTAGTTGTCTTTTTAACAGTTGTAGTCTTTTTTGTTGTAGAAGCTTTCTTAGTAGTCTTCTTAGCTTCTTCTTTTGGCGCTTCTACTAATTTAGGTCTATCAATTGGTTTAATAATAGAAATACCAAGTGGTGGTACAACCATTACAACTGAATGTGGTCTACCTTGCCATGGAATATCTTGAACCTCTAAGATATGCTTATTAATTCTATTCGCACCATTATAAATATCTTTATCTGAATTTATAATTTCTTCATATTGATAATCACCAAATACACCAACTCTATAATAATTATATGTATTAGGTGTACAGTTCATTACAATAACAACATGATTATCAACACTATGACGTTCAAATATATATAAAGATTCATCTGAATTATCAGCCAATGTCCATCTAAATCCATTAGGATCATAATCTAATTGCCATAATTCTTTTGTGTTCTTATATAATTTAGTCATATCCTTAACGAATCTAGTAGCGGCATCATGAATAGGGAATCTTGAAATACCCCAAGGTAATTCAGATTCATAATGCCATTCATCATATGATGCTAGCTCATTACCCATAAATAATAATTTCTTTCCTGGGTGAACCATCATATAACCAATCAACAATCTATAATTGGCTGCTTGTTGCCACTGATCACCTGGCATCTTATTTAATAAAGAACCCTTCATATGTACTACTTCATCATGAGATAGAGGTAACATAAATTGTTCATTATAATAATACATCATAGAGAAAGATAACATATTATGATGATATTTACGATAAATTGGATCTAACTTGAAATATTTTAATGTATCATTCATCCAGCCCATATCCCACTTATAATTAAATCCTAAGCCACCAATATTAGCTGGTTTAGTTACACCAGGATATGAAGATGAATCTTCAGCACATAATAAAATTCTATCGTCTTCTTTGAATAATATTTCTGATAGTTTTTGTAAGAAATAACAAGCACCATCATTTCTACCATGATCTACATTACCATGATAATAAATTAGATTAGATACAGCGTCTACTCTAAATCCATCAACGTGGAAATATTTCATATAGAAAATTGCGTTAGAATATAATAAGCTTTGAGTAATACCTTTACCTAAATCTAGGTTTGCAGTACCCCATTCATTTTCTCTAATTGATTCATCTTGATAATCATACAAATATGAACCATCAAATCTATATAATCCTTGAGCATCTTTACAAATATGACCAGGAACCCAGTCCATAATAACACCAATTCCATTTTGATGTAACAAATCAACAAAATACATAAAATCTTTAGGAACACCATATCTAGGAGTTACTGCATAATATCCAGTTCCTTGATATCCCCATGACATGTCAAGTGGATGCTCATAAACAGGCATTACTTCTACATGTGTATATCCAAAATCCTTTAAATATTCTACAAGCATTGGAGCTATTTCATTAAACATATAAAAATCATTTTCTCCTGGACCTTTTCTCTTCCATGAGCCTAAATGCATTTCATATATTAATACAGGTTGATCATATGTTTTCTTTCTTGTATACATCCATAAATCATCATTCCATTTATAGCCATCAATATCATAAACCTTAGAATCTTGACATGGTCTAATTTGAGTATAAAAACCATATGGATCTGATTTATATAATTTTTCTCCCTGATGAGTAGTAATTAAATATTTATATCTTTGCCATTCATAATTACCTTCAAGTCTAGCATACCAAATACCTTTTGAATCAATACAATATAATTCTTGTTGATTCTCATTGAAGCCATTCCATTCACCAACAAGTTCAACTCTTTTTGCATTTGGTGCGTATAAACAGAATTCACATGCAATATTATTGCCTTCTTCATCTTTGACAAGATGGGCACCAAATACTTCATATGAATTTGTACTTAGACCTTGATCAAAATAATACAAAAAGTTACCATCGATTTTTTCTCTTACACTCATTACTATACCTCCAATTTATTTTTTTAGATTAAAAAAGACTGCTTAAACAGTCCTTTTTATTAATTTTTCTTTAAATACTTATTCTTAAATTCTTCACTTGGAAGTGGTCTATCATATAAATATCCTTGGATAACATCACAACCTACTTCTCTTAAATATTTAGCATAATCTTCGGTTTCAACACCTTCACATAATACCATCATATTTAAATCTTTAACTAATTTAGAAATAACTGATATAATCAAAGTTTCTTTCTTATTATTTATATCACTAAAGAAACTCTTATCAAATTTAATAGTATCGAAGTTTAATTGTGATAATGAAGAAATATTAGAATATCCAGAACCGAAATCATCCATTGATACAGAATAACCCTTTTCATGAACCTTATTAATAAAATTCTTAATTGCTTCTTGGTTTTCTGTATACATTCCTTCTGTAATTTCAATTTCAAGTAAATTAGATGGAATATTATATTTATTTCTAGTAATCTCTAGATTCTCTAAATATGAATCAAAATTACCAACAGCTCTTGAAACATTTACAGAAATAGGGGTTACTTCTAATCCTTCATCAATACATTTTCTTAAGAATCTACATACATTTTCAAATACAACATAGTCTAATTTAATAATATATCCATTTTCTTCAAGCATTTGAATAAATTGATTAGGGAACAATAATTTTTCACCATTATACATCCATCTTGTTAATGCTTCAGCACCAGCAAGTGAACCATCCTTAGTAGAAATCTTTGGTTGTAAATATAATAAGAATTCATCATTTCTTATTGCAACCTCAAAGTGTGTAGCAAGCTCAAAATTATTCTTTTCTTCATCAAGCATATAATCTTCAAATTCAACAAAATTATTTGCTGGAGAAGCAAATGATTTAGCAATAACTGCTCTATCAACTGAAACTGATAATTTTTCATCAGCTGTTTCATTTTTATATGAACCTGCAACAAATACTACTTTAGCATCTTTATTATATCTATATTCACTTATTCTTGGTACAAAATCATTATATACTTTAATAATACCTTCATTATTATGACTTGGAACAAAGAATGTAAATGTATCTTCAGAACTTCTACAATAGATTACCTTAGTACCTTTAGCTAAATCATCAATAGTTCTAGCAATATAAACTAATAATTCGTCAGTATTAGTTTGACCAATTATTGAAGTAATATATCTTAATTCATATATACTCATATCTACAATTGTATATTCTTTTATATTATTATTTTCAATATAATCTACAACCTTATCATTCCATTTAGTGTAATTATAAAAACCAGTTAATTTATCATGGAATAATTGTTTCTCATGAAGATGGTTTTCATATTCTTTTCTATATTTAATTGAGAATATTTTAGTAATTAGGATAAATGATGAAATATCATTTGGATCCCATTTTCTAGCAATTGATGTCATTTCATATTTAATAATACCAAAGATTTTACCTTCAATCTTAATTTCAATCGCAACAATCGCAGTAACATTACCATCTAATAAATCCTTTTGAATTGATGAATTTTCTTCATGATAAACATCATTATATATAATTTGATTTGATTGACCTAATTCCTTTCTCCAATAAGGGATTGATTCATCAGATGTATAAATTTCTTTCTTAACACTCTTAGGGTTATACCATACTTTAGTATTAATAATATGATTTTCTTCATCATTATTCTCAATTAAAGTAACTCTATCTAATAAGAAATATGTACCAATCAAATTCAAACATTCATCAATGTTTTTACTGAAACTATTACTTGAATTAATTATTTCAAGAATACCTGTAATAACACTGAATTTTGCATTAGTATAAGAATTTTCATCAAATTCTTTTACCATAATTTCATCTTCAACATTAACATGTCCACATTTTTCTTCTAGATACATGATGAAACAGTTTCTAGCTTTTTTCTTACCTCTAACTAAAGCTTTTTGACATTTTTTAAATAGAATATCAAAATTATCACCATCACTTGGAGATTGGGCAGAACCCATAGTTAAAGTTAATCTATAATCAATATCCAAAACAGCTTCTACTGCGTCTTCAATTAAATATTTATTTGTTTCTAAGAATTCATGACATGTATTATAATCATCTTTAATTTTGTAAATGAATACAAATTCATCACCAGAAACTCTAGTAATATAACCATCATTACCAATTATTTCCTTTATTTTAGATGCAAATTCCATTAAAGCAATATCACCTAAAACATGACCATATTTAGTATTAAAGTTTCTAAAGTTATCTATATCAACTAAGCACATAATAAATTCATCTTTATTCTTTACAAATGAATTCAATCTTTCAATAAATTTAGCCTTAGTTATACATTTTGTTAATTCATCTTCTTTATCAAAATCAGGATCTACTTCTTTGTTTACATGGATGATGTATTTTTCATCATCAATTTTACTTCCTTTAAAAATAAGTTTTATAGGTTTATTATTTTTATCTTTTACTACAGCAGGAAAATATAAAACATCATCCTTTATGTTATCTTCAATTTTCTTTAAAAAAGCATTACTATCATGTTCAGGCTGAACACCAATCTTATTGAAAAAGACATTGATAAAATCTTTAAAATGGATTTCACCATTTTTACATAAGTCTTCCTCACCAGAATATGCAACAGAAATCATTAATGTTTTCAAATTGATAACAAATGCGATACTATTATCAACCTTAAGCAAGAATTTCAATAATTGCTTTTCATCCATAAAACATCACCTCTATAAAACTTTCAAATCCCAAAAAATATAAAATCGTTATCTATTAAATTAATTATACTAATAATTAACAATAAATTCAAGATGTATTTGGTTACTAATAATTTATGGAAAATAAAAAAGCCAATTATTTTTTGGCTTAATTACAATATTTTTTTAATTTCATCTAATGATTTTATCTCATAATCAGGAACAATATCACCAATTTTTAAATTGTCTCTGTTTAAAAACATAGTTTTTATTCCAGCATTCTTTCCACCCAATATATCAGTATCTAACCTATCACCAATGATTAAATAATTATCTTTATTTTTATCATTAATTTCTTTAAATGCAAATTCAAAAAATTTAATATCAGGTTTATTAGCTCCTACCTCTTCAGAAATAAAACATCCTTTAAAGTATTTAGATATTTCTTCTACTCTTTTTCTTTGAACAGAACCCATACCATTTGAAGCTATATATAGATCATATTTTTGAGATAAATATTCAATGTTTTCTATAACATCATCATATAAATATGATGCATACTTTAATTTGTTAATATAAAAGGCATTAGCTTCCATAACATTAAAATCTAAATTTAAGTATTCTTTTATCTTTAAAAATCTTAATTCATGGAACTTAGGTCTATCCATATTTCCATCTCTATATTGATTGAAATAATATTCATTTATTTCACTAAATTTTAGACAATCTGAATCACTTGGAATATAGTTAGTATATTCTTTAATTGTATCTATAAATGAATATTTTTCACCTTTATTAAAATCTAATAAAGTACCATCTAAATCAACTAATATATGTTTCATAAATTACCTTAGTTTTGTTTAGTTTCAAGAAATATTTTCTTAATACTGTTATAATTACCAAATACAACTATTTCATCATTTTCTTCTATAATTGTATCCTTAGTAACCTTAACTGCTTGGTCATTTCTTTTAATCATTAAAACATTTAAATTATATTCAGTTCTAATAGTAGATTCTGATAATTTCTTATCCTTTAATATTTCAGGTAATATTTGAATTTCAACCTCAGCCATGGCATCAGAACCATAATTATCAATTAAGTTAATTGAATTTTCTTTTGGTTTAATAATTTTATTATCATAATTTTCGCTAATCTTATAAGTAAATAGATCTTTAATAACTTGTTTATTACCAAATACAGCGATTATGTCTTTATTTTGAATAACTGTATCTTTTGTTATTTCAATTGTTCTATTACCTCTTTTTAAAATCAATAGGTTAATACCATATTGAGCTTTAAAATTAGATTCAGCTAATGTCTTATTTTCTAATATTTCAGGTATTCTATTAATATAAATTTCAACGATAGCATCCTTATCATATGAATCTAGTATTGTCATGACATTATAGTTATCTCTTCTACCCATTAATTTTCTACCTATAAATTCTAGAACTCTTTCTATTCTTCTACTGAAAAAAGGAATTTTAGATAGAATTATTATAAATAATACAGAACCAACAATAATAAATATCCACATTAATTGATCTGCAATTAAACCTTCATTAGAAATATTACTAATAAGATTAATAATCAAAGATATAATTAACACGTTAAATAAGTTACCTGTTATCATACAAGCTATAGCAAGTTTTCTTCTTCTACGATTTAATGTAATGATTTCAGCCTCACCAGTAGTAAAACCAACACATGTAATCATTGAAATTACCTGGAATCTTGCTTTTTCTTTAGTTAAACCAGTAATTCTAAATAATGCTGTAAAAATTTCAATTAAAGCAAAATATAATACGATAGCGATCGATATTGCTAGTATTGATGTTATCAAATTCATAATAATTCCTCCAATTTATAGAATAAATTCTATAGCACAAAATTGCCCTTAAATTATATCATTTTTATTATATCATATCAATTTAATATACGATTTAAATAATACTAATTTATATTTAATTCAATGATTAAAGAAAAAAGACCCGAAGGTCTTCTTTTAATAATTAAATATAATCGAAGCTTGATACTTCTTCAAAATCTTCATCCTTAGGCATATCAACTGTCTTAGTAGATTTCTTAATCTTTACTTCAAGACTTTCAGAAATAGAACTACCATTTTGACTTACTTCTGGAATTTCTAATTTGAATTGATAAGAATCTTCATTAACGATATAATATAAAACTGAATCAAATCCATCATATTTTAATTCTAATTTAATCTTATTTCCATCAGCGTAAATTTTGGTAGTTGAATTATCTAATTTATTAACAAGACTTGAAGGTTGGAAATCAGACAAAATATCCATAAATTCACTACCATAATCAAAATCTAAATCACGAAGAGTACCTTTAATTTTCTTAGAATCAGATTCACTTTCACCAGAATATTTCATTGAATAATCATAATCAATGTAACTCATACCATTTGAAGTATTATCAGTCCACATTTCAACAGTTGCTTTTAAAGATCCACTTGTATTACCTGAAGCTGACATATTTGTTTTAATTTTTGAATAAGAACGCTTATTAGTAGAATCTACGATTCCTGAACATGAGAATGAAGTTTTAGTTGTCATACCAGCATATGACATTTTCATACTACCGCTCATTTCCATTTCATAGCTTGTAGCAGATGTAATTGTAGCATCAACATTTTGAATATTAGTCTCTAATTGTTGTAATTCAGTACTATCTGTTACTTCAGCATAGTTTCCACTATATGGATCTGAACATGAAGCTAATAAGAATATTAATGCTAAAGTAGTTAAAGATGTTAAAATAAATAAAATTTTCTTTTGCATATTTTTGCCTCCTCTTTTTTATATAATTATAAAATATTAACTTAATTTAGTCAATCGAAGTGACATATTATAGTTGCTTAATATAATAATTAATTCTTAATTATAATTAAAGGTACTAACATTTCATCTGTAAGTGATGTATGATGACCTTTAAATTTATGTGAAACAGGAGTTAATAAAGCTATTTTATTTGTATAAGTTCCAATAGCGATATAATCACCTAATAATTCTTCTTTATCACCATAAGGACCAAATACACCCATCTCTACTAATTCTTTTGCTTTATATAAAATAAAATCATCTTTATATTTAGAATTGAAATATTCTTCAAATTCTTTTTTATATTCTTCTTTCACTAAAAAAGAAACAGCTCTAGCATCCAAAAAAGGATATATTTTTAACATATTCATTAATTTCTCATCATGATAAAAATCAACATATCCTTTTACATCAATTTGTCCATGATCAGCAGTAATTATAAAAATTGTATCTTTTGTATTTTTAGATAATGTTTCAACATTATCATTTATTTTATTTATAAGCTTTTTAGCTTCATTACTTGTAACACCATATTCATGCATAGATGTATCAGGTTCATTTAAGTATGCATAAATAAATTGTTTATCATTTTTATTTAAGATGATATTTATGTTATTAAAGAAATCATCTATTGTTTCATAAATATGATTATTTTTTTGATTCTTAACCTTAACATATTTAGGAAATATAGTGTTTATATTGTAATCAGTATTTGTATTATCAAAATAATATTCTTCTATCTTTATTGGCTTATCATTAATAATAAGCATATCATTATTTAATGATTCTGTATCTAAAAAGATATTAACATTTTTATTAATGTTCTTATAATATAAGCTCCATCCAAACCAACCATGCTCAAGAGGATATAAATTACACATTAATGAGTTTGTTGCGTTTGTTGTCGTTGAAGGAAATGTAGATGTTAATGACATCTTAATGTTTTTCTTTAAAATAGTATCATCATCTAAATTTATATTAATTGGATTAATACCTAATCCATCAAAACAAATAAAGACAATGTTTTTATAATTCTTCTTTAATTCATTCATTAGCTCATTAATAATAGGCTTATCATTTTTACAACCTAAGTATTCAGCGATTGTGGATGTAATATTTAAATTTGAATTTTTAAAATCTGGAAATATAAATTCTTTCATTTTAACACCTTACAAACTCATTTTCATTTAATAATATAATTATAATTGTTTTATAAAAATATTTAAATAAAAATAAATAAAAAAGTACTTCTACCATATTAGGTAAAAGTACTAAAAATTATTTTCGTGTTAATAAAGCAGTTTCTCATATTTGATAATCTTTTAAATTTTTAGTTAAAATATTTCTTTATAAATTCATTTTTTTCAAGTGGCTTATCAAAATAATATCCTTGAATTAAATCAGCACCTTTTTTAGCTAATTTTTCATATGTTTCTTTATCTTCTACACCTTCACACACAACAATGTGATTAGTCTTCTTAGCAATATCAAATATTGCATCTAATATCATTTCTTTATTTCCATTTGTCATATTACATAAAGATTTATCCAGCTTAACTACTTGAAAATCTAAATTAGCAATATTATTTAGATTAGAATATCCTGAGCCAAAATCATCAATTGAAATAGAATATCCTTCTCCTCTAAGCATATTTACAAATCTTTGAATATCATCCATATTTTCGGTATACATTCCTTCTGTAATTTCTAACTCAATTAGTTCAACAGGAATATTATATTTATTTCTAATTCCATTTATTGTTTTAATGTAATCGTCATAATCTAATGTGTATCTTGATACATTTACAGAAATTGTCACTGGCTTTTTACCAGAATCTATAATTTCCCTTAAACATCTACATACATTTTCAAAGACTTTATAATCTAGTCTAGTTATATACCCTGTTCTTTCAAATAATGGAATGAATTTATAAGGAGACAATATTTTTTCAAAATTATAATTCCATCTAGTTAAAGCTTCAGCTCCACCAATTTTTCCGGTTTTAGTCGAAATTTTAGGTTGAATATATAACATAAATTCATTCTTTTCCAAGGCTTCTTCTATATGCAATTCTAATGTTGTTTGTTCCTTTATATCATCATATAGCTTATCAGTATATAATAAGAATTCATTGTCATGACTAGCGTTTAAAGCAAAAAATGCTTTTTCAACTGAAGAATCAATTGATTCACATGCATATGCAATATAGCAGCCTGATTTCATTTTAATTGCTGAAGTAGTATTAGTATGATGAGATAAGGCAACATAAGAATATAATTCTTCTGCCATTTTTTTTAATATTTCAACATCATAAATCCTGGTTAATATAACAAACATTTCTCCCTTTACACGACAATAAATGCAATCCTTTTGTTTTCTTAACCAATTACATATTTTCATAATCAATTCATCGCATTTTTTATTACCCATAGCTGATATTAGAGATACGTAATTACATATTTCAAAAGCAACAATCGAATACTGATTATTATTTGTATTTGCGAAATTATGTATTTCAATTATCCATTTAGAATAATTATATAATCCTGTTTGGTTATCGATATATAATTCCTTATAATGCTTTTCATTAGTATATTCAGTTGCTAATTTTATCGCATACATCTTTGAAATTAATGAAAGTGCACTAATATCTTTCGATTGCCAAAAACGATTCTTATGAATCATATCAAACCTAACTAAACCATAAACCTTATCTTCGTGAATTAATTCAAATGCTAAAATTGATTTTGTCTTTTCTTTAATTAATTGATCATAAATTGGCAATTTTGAATGCGATTCTATTCTATTAATACATATCATATTTAAATTATCATATGAATTACGCCAATTTTTAATATCATAATTAGATATTAATGGAACGCTAGGATATTTAGGATTATTCCATATTATTTGATCATCAAATGATCCTGTCTCAGGATTACAAACATCCAAAGATATTCTATCTAACATGAAAAAATTACCTAATAAAGATAAGCTATCATTAATATTGAATTTAATATAGCTCTTTTTATTTAATACCTCAGTAATACCATAAATAATGTTATAATTAGTTATCGATGGATTATATGTATCAATTTTGTTAGTTTTAATTTCTATTTTATCATCTAATAATACTTTTCCACATTTTTCTTCATTATACATTACAAAACAGTTTTTACCTTTAGATTTACCTCTATTCAAAGCACTTTCCACTTTTTTTAATAATAATTCTGAATTATTAGCATCTTTAGGAAATACTGCCGAACCAACTGTTGCAGTAAATTTAGCATTTTTTACACAATTGCTTCCATCTAAATTACATATTTTAAGGCGTAATGTTCTACATGCCTCATAAATAATATCATAATCATTTGAAATATAAATTAGTACTAAATATTCATCTCCACCAATTCTAGCAACAAAACCATTATTAAGTATTGATGATTTAATAATTGAGCCAATTTCAATTAAAAGCATATCACCATACATATGGCCATGTTTTTCATTAAAATCTTTAAAATTATCTATATCGATTTTCATTACAATAAATTCTTGTTTTCTTTCTATAGATTTCTTCATTAATTCATAGAAAGTATTCATAGTATAACATTTAGTTAAATAATCTAAATTCAATATAGTTTCATCCAAATTAGTTGTTACTGAAAATAATATTTTATTATTGTCGCAAGGAATTACTTTAATGTTAATATTTACTAAAGCACCATCTTTTTTTTCATAATTTGAATCTAGTTCAAATGTATCTTCAACAGTATCCATATTTATAAATAATTTATTTAAATCTTCACGATATTTATTCTTTAGATTAAAATACAATAAAAATATATTTATCAATTCATCAATAGTAGCATTATCTTTAAATTTATTATTATCCTTATAAATTTCAGAAATTTCTTTTGAATTTGTATCTATAGCAAACAATAAATTATTATTTGAATATAAAACTTTACTAATAACATCATTATAATTCATACTATTTTCCTCGCTATATTCTATTAATCATATAATATTTCTCACAGAACTATATTAAATCTATTATACCAAGAAAAAGCTTATTTAGTCAATTTTATGTTTTACAACATAATAAAGAATAAAGTGTCTTTATCTACATGATAAAAACACTAATTATTATTCACCCCATCTATTCATTGTGTCACCCTAACCCTATTTTACCGGATACTTGAGTCGAATGAACATATCTACTAACATGTTCACATATACACTATTGCTTGATTTTTCAGCAAGAATAGATGGTGATTCTTATGCTGTTTTTACTACTAAGGCAAAAGAAAAAAGCATGAATTTCATAAAAATCCATACTTTTAGGTATATTTTTTACTACTTTTTTGTCAGTAATGCTATAAGTTCAACATGGGTGCAGTTATAATAAGTGCTGACAAACCATCATTTTTCAAGGTGTGAGAATATTGTAGTGCTGATACTTTATTTTAAAGCATTATGTAGTTTTAAGAATTTTGTATCATTCATTTGCTCGTTAGTTATATATTTACCTTCTTTAAATAATGCGTATGTTGTAATAGGTGTAGGAGCATTTTGTGCTTCTTCCTTACTA
>JAEEGL017396249.1_pt1 | contig 28157 bp, 36 predicted proteins | sample 9134231 | NCBI WGS metagenome assembly JAEEGL01 (sample SAMN16246548, study PRJNA631951) | gut metagenome | biome: gut microbiome; feature: rumen; material: fiber-attached | host: Bos | place: Iran: Karaj | collected 2018-10
CAATATTTGCTTCACTCTCCTCGAAGCTAGCAACGCCATCTCCAAGGAAAAGCTCTACTCCATTATCCCTAATATTTTCATTTAAAAGTAGCGCCATCTCATAGTCGATTGGTGCCATAACCTGATTGGCAGCCTCTACAATAGAAACTTTAAGTCCAAGATGATGCAAGTTTTCAGCCATCTCAAGACCAATAAAACCACCACCGACTACTGTGGCAGACTTGACATCATTCTCCTTAATAAAAGCTTTAATAGCATCAGTATCAGGTACTGTCCAAAGTGTTTTTACTCTTTCTGAGTCGATACCTGGAATGCCAGGACGAAGTGGTGATGAGCCTGTTGCAATAACTAATGTGTCATAATTTTCATCATATTCGTTACCATCTTTTTCCACTACATGTACTGTTTTTTCTTCTCTATTAATAGCTGTAACCTCGCTATTGGTTCTAACGTCAACACCATATCTATTAACCATCATAGCTTTTTTTGTCACAAGCAGATCTTCTCTATTTGCTATTACATCACCAACATGATATGGCAATCCACAGTTTGCGTAGGAGATATATTCTCCTCTTTCAAACATAATTATTTTTTCATCTTCCTTAAGTCTTCTAAGACGAGCTGCACAGCTTGCACCAGCTGCGACACCACCTATAATTACAGTAGTTCCCATACTAAATTGCCTCCAAATCCTTTTTAGCTTTTATTTGACAAATACCTTGCGTCATTGTGCCCATAGGACAGAATGAACACCAGGTTCTTTCCTTGTATAAGACCATCACTATCAGTCCAATCAGTGTGGATGTAAGCATCAAACTATAAAATCCAAATCCAAATTGCGCCACCCAATCTGGGAACGCGCTACCTGAATATGCCCATTTCCAAGGGACTCTAAAAGTCCAAAATAATTTAATCGCCTTCTTAAGAGACTGTGTACCGGAGAACACTAAATATGTATTAAATACCATGGTCCCAAACATTGTCATGAAAAACGTAAGGAATCCATATCTAAACCACTTAGAAGAAATCCAACTAGGTGCTGGCTTTTTTCTCGAAAGTTTAAGATTTCTTCCTAAAACCCAAAATAGCTGACCTCTTCCACACATATTGTTACAAAACCATTTATTGCCACCCACAATCGCAAAAATTAGTGGCAAAATAAAATCTATCATTCCAAGCCATGCAAAGAGAATATTAAAAAATCCCAGTGCAAAGTAAATAATTGACCATATCCAAAGATAACTGTACCAGTGTTTTTTCTTAGTATTAGTTGCCATCTGCCACCTCCATATTATCCTCAACCATTGTAATTGCATTGGCTGGGCACGCTTTATTACATATGCCACAACCAACACATTTAATCAAATCAACAACAGCATGGCAACCTTTATAAATGCTTATTGCTTCTCTTGGACACTGATTCACACAGACTCCACAAGCAACACAAACATCTTTATTAGGATTCGCTTTTCTTTTTGCCATCTTATATAACCTTCTTTAACTTCTTTTCAAGAGCAAACTCTGGCATCGCCCCTAAAGCATTATCTACCATCTTTCCATCTTTGATAACTGCAAAAAATGGAATGCTCATAACATTAAACTGGCCCGCAAGCTCTGGCTGCTCATCTACATTGACCTTTCCTACCTTAACCTGACCATCAAACTTTTCTGCAAGCTTCTTAACTGCAGGTCCCATCATCTTGCAAGGCATACACCAGTCTGCATAAAAATCAATAAGAACTGGCATATCACTATTCATTACTTCTGTCTCAAAATTGTCTTTTGTAAACTTGTACTCCATAAACCCAACCTCTCTTTCAAAAACAAAATTTTAATTGAATTTCTCAGCTGATGAGTTTATTATATGTGGTATAAAAAATATATCAAGTACGCAGAAAATATTGACCTAGTAAGAAAAAACTGACCGCTATTACTTTAAGGAGGAAAGATCATGACTGAAAAAGAACCTTTATGCGAAAATATAGCCGGCGAAGATTGCGGCCTAAAGAAAGTTATTAATATCGTTGGTGGAAAATGGAAAATTATGATTCTATGTATCATAGACAAAGAAGAAGTTGTACGATATGGCGATATGCGCCGTTCTATATACGGCATCACCAATACTATGCTCGCCCATTCTCTTAAGGAACTAGAAGAAGATGGAATGGTTATACGAACACAGTACGATGAAATGCCTGTAAGAGTAGAGTATTCTCTTACTGAAAAAGCCAAAAGTATTATCCCTATTTTATTAGAATTAAAAAAATGGGGTGAAAAAAATTTATAACAACGTTTAGATGAGATTCTCCCCATATTCTCCATACTCACAGCCAACGTGAGTGGCCTCTATCTCATCAACAAGGAGAATCTTATCGTCTTTCTTGTCATATAGCTTTACTGTTCCCCAGCCATTGCCACCATTCCACAACTTATTATGTAGTTTTTTACCATCAGGCGACTCATAGTTAATGAACAACATATCTTTTTTCAGACAATGTATCTCCGTCTCCATAACAGCTTTGATGTTCTCTTGCCTTACATGCCAGATTACTTCCGTATCATTTTCTTCAAAATCAAACTCTGTCTTTACATGCAGATGTAGCTTTGAAAAATTGAAATCATACTCTTTTCCTTCGTAATAAAATACTCCCAGCAATCTTCTATCAAGTGGGACAAAGTAAATTTTTGGCCTGCCACCGCCAATATCAAAAACACTGTTAGTCAATTGTTTTCCTGTCTTCTTACTAATGAGACAATTTGATGACAGCCATACCCAAGGACTTGTGAAATCCCTTCCCCAGTTTTTGTCAGCGTATCCGTAACTTCTTTCAGGCGTAACAAGGTATCTTCTGCCGTTAAATGTCAATGTACCACCATATGCGCTCTTCATTCCCTCTGCATGCCAGTACATTGCAAAAGCCTCCATATCTCTTAGCGGCTTGCTTGCCCCATATCCAACATTAAATGCAATCTGCTTATCAATAACAAGGTCAAATGATATATCTCCTGCATCACACATCCACTCCGGATGAGCAAGCACCTCTTCCTCTGAAATAGAAATACTACCTCTCAGTCTTTTTTCAGATGCTAAACAATCCCCTGCCTCAACCTGATATGGTGCACTTCCGTGCAGCTTCACATCCTTTAGAGAAAAAAATCTATGAAGCTGACATGCATCTTTCCCCCATGTTCCGGCTTTTACCATTAGATAAGATGGGTTTTTCCCTACTTCCATATTCGATGGCAATTGACCAAATACCGGTTCCTCTTCTGCCAAGGCGGGATTACATATAAAAAATTCCACGAAAAAAGGCTTATCTTCACCAGTTTCTATATCCTGCGCTGTGAAAGAATGCCACCACCAATCATAGCCCAAATGAGCCAATGGTCCTCGCAACATGAAAGCATTACGTCTTATTTCGTGTCTGTTAAACTTATCTATTCTCATATTATTCTACCCACCTCAGATTAATTCATTATCTTTCTTGCAATATAACAAGTAGTCATCTCTAGCCTGCAAAAAAACTAGCCTGCTGCTTCATATATTTTATCATATCAATCAAAAAAGGGCCTGTCCCAAGCGATGAGACAGACCCCCTTTTATTATTTATTCCTTTGATGACACTGCATATGGAATTGCAATAAATAGTATTCCTCCAAGCATATTACCAATAGTAACCCATAAGAGATTGTGCATATATCCACTAATAGTCACACCAACACCACATGGATTCATTAGTGCCTCTGTGAGAAGTGTCATATTAGCAATACTATGCTCAAAACCAGTGGTAATAAATGCAAACAGACACCAGAAAATCATAATAAGCTTGCCAGCATCTGATTTAGCTCTAAAGCCACACCAAGTTGCTAGGCATACTAACATATTGCAAAGTATACCTCGAGCAATAAGCTGTGGTGCTGTTGCCGACATCTTTCCAAGGGCACCATTTGCCATGAATTCTCCCACTGGTCCATTTGCAAGACCTGTAAGATTATAAACAACCGCCAAAACAATTGAACCTACCCAGTTACCAAAGTAACAAACTACCCAAAGTAAAATACCATCCTTTACCGTAATCTTTTTTCTGAGCATTCCGGCAGTCATTACCAAATTATTACCGGTAAATAATTCAGCCCCGGCTATTGCAACCAACGAGAGTGCAATACCAAAAGAAACGCCCATAGCCAGCTTTGTAGCCGGAGAACCTGCAAGCTGTCCTCCGATTGTAAAAATCAATAAGATACCAAAGCCAATGTAAGCACCTGCAAGCATTGAGAGCAAGAAATATCCAGCTGGATTCTTTTTTAGAAAAGCCACTTTTCCAGCTGCGCCATTAGCGGCAGCTTCGAATTCTTCTTTAAACATATTATCTCCTTTTCAATTAGTGTTGATTATCGAAATGAATTCCATCCCAGTAGACAGTATTATTCATAATCGTCTCTGGCATAAGTTCTACATCCTTAAGGGCATATTCCTTAAACTTTTCGAATCCGACTCTATCGATAATATATCCAATATGTTCTTTTCTAGCTGGAGCATTTGGAGAAATATATTCTTCAACAAATGCGTATGTATTCTTAATGATTTTTACAATATTGTCTTCATCCGCCCAAATAAGCCAATCCTTACCTAATCTAGGATTTTTCTTACCAGTACGTCCCATAATTGTGAGCTTGTAGTATTTCTTTTCTGAGCGTGTCCAAGCTCTTGTAGGACATTTTGTAACGCACACACCACAACCAATACACTTTTCTGTATCACGGACAATCTTGTAGTTCTCCATGCGAAGCGCCCCAACAGAAAGCGACTGGCATCCTTTTACACATGCATTGCAGCTAACACAGCGATTTGGATCATACTGTGGCATAGTCTGACCAATGATACCAAAATCATGCATTCTGACTTTTGCGCAATCGTTAGAACATCCTGTACAAGCAACTTTGAAATGTAGATCATTAGGGAATATTTCCTTGTCGATTCTGCGAGCAAGCTCGGAAGTATTATAATTTGCAAAAGGACATACGTTGTTTCCGATACATGCAGATACATTTCTTGTTCCAGAAGCACTATATCCTTTTTCCCTATCTTCACTATTCTGGTTAATTCCTACTTTTTCAATAATAGGTTGAAGCTTTTTATTGACTTCCTCCATATCCTCAAGATGAATGCCTTCAATCTCGAATCCTTGACGTGTAGTCAGATGGACATAACCATTGCCATATGTTTGGGCAATTTCCTGTACCATACCAAGAACTTCCGCATCACAGTATCCTCCTGGAACTCTGATTCTAGAAGCACCAATGCCACGCTTTTTTGTAATACGCCATGCATTCTTTCTGGCTTTTTTTGTATTAATATCTAATGACATACCTATACTCCTTTCTCTTAATCAAATAGTTCCTTAGCCTCAGAATAATTAAACACAGGACCATCAAGGCAAACATATTTATCATCCATTTTGCAATGTCCACACTTGCCAAGGCCACAACACATTTTGCGCTCATAACTTGTCCAAATTTGCTCGTCAGAAACACCAAGCTTCTGAATTTCCATAATTGTAAACTTAATCATGATTGGTGGACCTACACAAATAAACACTGCATTCTTGATATCTTTAAACTTAAGCTCAGGAATATATTTTGTCACCATTCCTGTTGGTCCATCATATCCCTCAGGTGCATTATCGACAGTCTTGATAACGTTGATTGTCCTTGCCCATTCTTCAAAATCTTTCTTAAAAAGTACATCATCAGGAGATTTAAAACCTGCTATCACCGTCGTACTTACAGCATCGGAAGGATTCTTTGCAAAATGCTGAATAACGCCTCTCATCGGAGATACACCTGTACCCCCTCCGATAATCACTATTTCTTTGCCTTTATAATTGTTAATGTCAAAACCATTTCCATAAGGCCCACGAATAAAAAGCTTATCCCCAACATAATTTTCAAATACTTCGTCTGTTACCTTTCCAACTCGGCGAATAGTGAAATCTACAAGACCATCTTCTATTCCAGAAACAGAGATAGGTGCCTCGCCATACTTAGGAATAGATATTTCAAAAAACTGTCCGGGCTTTACTTCACCATCAAATGCCATCCTGAAGGTATACTCAAGATTAGTATGTTTTATTACTTCTTTTATCTTGGAAAGCTGTGGTATATATTCATTCTTCATCTTATTCACACTCCTTTCCAAGACGATTAACTAAATTAGAATAAGAAATATACTCTGGGCAAACATCATCGCAACGGCCACATCCAACGCACATAGGATATCCAAAACGCTTCTCGAAATCGTAAATCTTATGCATCACTTTGAAACGCATCCTGTCAGCATTGTCTCCTCTGAAACCATGGCCACCAGCGATATCTGTATAACCATCAACTTGGCAGCTAGCCCACACTCTTCTTCGCTCACCATTTTTCTCATTATCTTTGTAGAAAATATCCTGCATTGTAAAACAAGTGCATGTTGGGCAAACGAAATTGCAACGGCCACAATTAATGCAACGGCTACCATATTCTTTGAACAACTCTGATTTCATAGTCTCTGGTGTAATATTTTTAGGAAGCGAAACCTTAGTTGGATTCTCGGAAACAAAATCAGGAGAAACTTCTTCTTCCCTGCCTGACTTAAATATCTCTGCTAATTCCTCATTCAAAGCTTCTACATAGGCATCATCATTATCAAGCTTAATATATAAATCATAATCCTCTGCCCTATTTGTTCCCATGCTTACGCAGAATCCTGATTCACAAGAATTCTTACAACCCATAAGAACAAACTTAGTAATCTCACGAATTCTCTTGTAGTAGAAGTCTTCGTAACCATTCTTCAAATAAATCTGATCTAATCGCTTGACTGCATTTAAGTCACATGCACGAAGAAATACCAACCTCTTTTTAGTAGGTGCCTTAGGAACGATTGTCTCGTCCTCCGTAAAATAGAAAAGAGTTTCATTGATTGGCAAAAGAGCCTCTTTAAATGAATAGTCGGATTTTTTCTCAAACTCGATTTCATCTAAGTTTGAAACCTTGTCGTATCGCACTATATCGACGTCAGAAAAGGTTCCTTCTCCTTTTTTGACTACAGGTGCGAATACATCGTAATCCTCTGCCAGTTTTGAAAAAATGTTTACCATTTCTTCTTTGGAAAACTTGTATCCCATATTTTTCTCCTTTTACAAAAACTTGATTGACAGTACGTTAATTTTTTGACAATCGATGGTAAAAAAATGCTCTACCTGATGTTTATTATCAAGTAGAGCACTTCGGCTGTCTGTGATATATATCACACCTATTGTGAGATTTCTTTTAATTTATCCATTTTGATAACGGTCAAAAAACCGTTTTCATGACTTACAATTCCCTCTTTTCTCCATGCAGAAATAATTCTAGATATAGTCTCTCGCTTTGCGCCAAGCATATTTGCAAGAAATGTTATAGTCAGCTCAAATTCAATTTTAACTCCTTCTGAAGTTTTGCTTCCGTAATCTCTAGCTAACTTCCAGATTTTAGCGGCCAGACGTTTCTCGTTAGGATAAGTACCATTAGCATTTCCAACTTGATGGTATAGTCTCCTGGTTTTTCGCGCCAAAGAATTAAAAATCTCACGGCTTAATTCCTTATTCTCATCCATGAGCTTATATATCTCATTTCTGTGCACGCAGAGTAATTTTGTGTCCGCAAGCGCCTTTGTACAAATGCTGGTTTTCTCATCCTGAAGCACCACCTCATTCAATGCTTCTCCATTCGTACAAATAAAAATCACCTTGATTTCTCCATATCTACTATTTCTATAAAGCGCTACAAATCCATCGAGAACGATATATAGACACTTAACCTCTTCTCGCTCAGAAAAAAGGATTTCACCCTTCTTTAGGGTAATAACATTTCCTACAGATATTAAATTATTCTTACTATTTTCACCTAGTAGATTTAAGAGTCCACGTTCATTCTTTTTTTCTTCACTCATATAAAAGCTCCATTATTCCTTCATAGGAAGAGACTTTTGCTTCTTTAAAAACTTTATAACCTGAATTGGTAATTGTTTTACTACAAGCAGGTCCAATTGAAATAATATTATCTGGCAAATTATTTCCAAACTTTTCAATAGAAAAAGCAGCATTACTTCCACTAGTAAATATAGCCATCGAGCAAGCTTTCACTCTTTCTATCACTTCAGGCGATATATTATCATCCGACTGCACATTTTCATAACACTCAAACTTAGTAAGCTTTACATTACTATCTAATGTGTTCTCGAATAGTTCAGATGTCTTCTTTTGACAGAACCAATATACCTTAGATGAGGAATTTAGTTGTGCATTTAACAATACGGCTAAATCTTCACCATTTTGTTTCTTTGAGACAATATCCGCACTAATCCCAAAACCTCTCAAAACAGAAGCAGTTTTCTTACCTATGCAAGCAATCTTCACATTTGGTATAGCTCTTAAATCAAGGTTATTTATCTCAAACAGATTCCAAAAGAATGCTTTAACTCCATTAGCACTTGTAAAAACAATAAAAGACTGTTTATCAAGATTATTCAAGAACGTCAAGTCGCATTTAATAGGATTTATAGCTCCTGAACATACATTAACAACTTCTGCACCTTGTTCAATGAGTGTTTTTTCAAGGTCATTCTCAAATAATTGAGAGTTCTTGCTTCCTATGTTGTAATCAAATCCCTTTATAATCGGGAGAAAAACTTTTTCCCCAAATAAAGGTCTTTTTTCAAAAAAACTAAGTTCCTTTTCCAATCCAACAACTCCACCAACGACGATAATTGCAGGAGAATCTATGCCAGAAGTCTGAACGTCCTCCTCCACTCTATCAAGGATTGATACCACCTTTTTTTGGCGATTTGTTGTTCCATTAGAGATAACAGCAACCTCTGTCTCTGGATTTCTTCCAACAGACATTAGCCCTCGAGCAATCTCACCTACATGAGAAAGACCCATTAGGAAAATATAAGTCACAGTATCATCAGTAAGCTGATTATAATCAATATCTGCAAGGGCATCTTTCTTACTATGCGCTGTGATAACTTGAAATCCTTTTGAAACGCCCCTATGAGTGACAGGGATACCAGCATCTGCAAGAGCTGCTATGGAAGAACTAACACCAGGTATAACCTCCACCTGAACGCCCTTATCAATAAGATAAAGTGCTTCCTCTCCTCCTCTTCCAAAAACATAAGGATCTCCCCCCTTAAGTCGAACAACCAACTTATACTGACGAGCTTTTTCATATAGAAGCTCATTTATTTTATCCTGTGGCACTGTATGTAAGTGGTTCTCTTTACCAACAAATATTTTCTCGCAACCTACAGGTGTAATTGCAAGTAGCTTCGGGTTTAGTAGCCTATCGTAGATAACACAATCAGCTTTTTCAAGATATTCCTTACCTCTGATTGTCATCAATCCAATATCACCTGGACCCGCACCTATAAGCACAACCTTTCCAAATATATCCATTATTGCTCCTCCAACTGTGTTCTTATATCTAAAACAGCTTTATCAATCAAATCAGCGTCGGCATTTTTGCTTTTGACTGTCGAAAAAACAAGCTTGTCCCCTGTTTCATTTCCAAACACTGTTTTAAGAACAAAGCCTTCACTCTCTTTAAATGCATAGGCCCCAATTGGAAGATGACAGTCCCCACCAATCTTATCAAGAAAACCGCGCTCTAAAAAAGTAATACTTTCAGCTTCTTCATCACACAGTGTATTAACCATCTTTAATAACTCGACATTACTAGCATTTACTTCGATACCAAGTGTCCCTTGTGCCGGTGCAGGAATCATCTCATCAGGTTCAAAATAGTAACAATTATCCAGCTCAATGTTTAATCTGTGAAGGCCAGCCGCAGCTAAAACTATTCCATCTAATACCGTCCCATCTTCAAGACCTTCATTTAGCTTTCTAATTCGTGTATCAATATTTCCCCTAATAGGTAAGATATGTAAATCTGGTCTTATTTTTAGTAGCTGAAATGAGCGCCTCTTACTCCCGGTTGCAATATTTGCTCCTTTTGGTAAATCAGCAAGTTCATTTCCAGTCTTTAGCAAAATAACATCTCGCGGATCTTCTCTCGTCCATGACTTTGCAAAAGTTAATCCCTCTGCTGGTTTTGCTGGCATGTCTTTCATCGAATGTACTGCAAGTTGTATTTCATTATTCAACAGTGCCTTTTCAATTTCATCAACGAATAAGCCTTTAGAGCCTATTTGGTCCAAGGGTTTTGTCAAATCCCTATCGCCGGTAGTCTTTATAATAATTATTTCATACTCATGCTCTGGAAAGTTTCTTTTCAATGCATCACAAACATAGTTTGTCTGCGCCAAAGCCAACTTCGAACCTCTTGTTCCTATTTTTATCAGCATCTATTACCCCCTTACCAATCCAAATCTTCTAAATATTGGCTTTAGCTGAAATGCAAAACCAGCTGCAAGCACACATAGAATAAAGTCAGGAATTATTGTTATTAGACAATATTGCGCCACTACTACAGCAAATGGCACTGCCTCGCCAACATATAAATTCTTCATAAAATAAAAATAAATAGCGCCACATGCATAATAAACAAATAATCCTAACGTGGCAGGAATTACGTATTGCCAACGTTTTATGCAGCCCATGTTCTCACTAATAAATCCAATTACATATGCAGCTAAAGCAAATCCTAATAGGAATCCAAATGTTGGTCTTAAAATATAGCCTAATCCTCCTCCTGCAGCAAACACAGGAAGTCCGCATAATCCTAATAGCAAATATACAGCAACACTAATAGAGCCAAGTTTTGCCCCAAGCATAAATCCCGCCATCAAAACAAAAAACCACTGAAGTGTAAAATGCATAGTATATAAAGGTAGTGGAATATCAATTTTTATAAATGCACCAACTATAATAAGCGCTGCAAATAATCCAGTAATTGTTAGTTCTTTAGTATTTAATTTCATTTATTACTCCTTTGCGTGACTTAAATCACACACATGGTAGCATAGATTTCACAGCCTAGCAACCTTCTTCCTAATTACCTCTACTCAGACAATAATATAATTCTTCACCCATAAACCCAAAAATAAAAAAGCTGGATAAGTTAACTAGTATTAAACCAGTATTCTTATCCAGCCTGTTATTCTATACTAAGCTGTTTTATTTCCAGACGAATTCTTTTTGATATCATGTGCATTACGTGATATATTCTCGTTCTTCTTTTCAAAGGCTGCCAGTTCAGGATTATCTATATGATATTTAGCATAATTCTGATATGCTGGAGCCTTATGTGTCTGGCTTTCCCATATTTCATCTGCTACCTTGGCCCACTCTTTTGCATAATCATCTGCCTTTTCGCATAGGTGGTCAACAGATTCCGGCGATTCCAAATTTGTTTGATGCGCCCCCGTTGTTTTCACCATCCTACGGAGCAATTCTGGATTTTCTAACATCGGGCATGGTCTAAGGTGATTACGATTAAATGGCTGCCCCTCATGATATGCCATAAACAAAGGACTTTGTAGTATCTCAAGAATAGATTTGTCTTTGATATTTGAGTCTGAATAATGGATAAAAACACAAGGCTCCGCATCGCCATTTGAATTAATATGAAAGTAATTTCTACCACCTGCAATGCATCCTCCCACAAATTCACCATCATTTTGGAAATCCATTGGGAAGAATTCGATATCACTACGGTCTGACCGAACCTCACGAATTCTATCTATCATTTTACGACGCTGTTCAACTGTTGGCATAAGTTCCTTTACAGCATTGTTGCCAACTGGCATATAGTGAAAATAAAATCCGAATCTAGCGCCCTTTGAAGATACGAAACGAAGGAATTCATCACTAGTTACCGCCTCAATGTTATCACGCGTATAACATATAGAGGTCCCATATACGATGCCATATTTTTTCAAAAGATCCATGGCCTTCATTACCGCATCATAATGTCCTTCACCCCTACGTTTATCATTAGTCTCTGGTGTGCCCTCAATTGATAACATGAATGTTAGATTTCCTAAGTCCACTACTTTTTTACAAAGTTCCTCGTCAATAAAGGTTGAATTTGAATATGCCACGAAGAAGCAATCATTATGTTTTTCACAAAGCCTAAGAATATCTTTTTTTGCACACATAGGCTCTCCGCCAGTCATCATATATAGATATACACCTAGCTCTTTTCCCTGGGTAACAATCTTATCCATTTCTTCAAAGCTCAGTTTTGCTTTGTGTCCATAGGTACCTGACCAACATCCTACACAATGCATGTTGCATGCCATAGTAGGGTCAAAAAGAATAAGCCATGGAATATTACAATTATATTTTTCTCTGTTAGCACGAATCATTTTTGTGCCTCTAAAAAAAGCCTCATATCCAAGATTCAACGCCATCTTATGTAAAAATTTAGGATTAGACTCATCAATTACTTTGTTAATATAATTAACCCAGCGATTATCCTCAGACTGAAATGCCTTTCTGACCTTCTTTAGATTCTCTTGATTGGCTCCATTCTTTCCCCAGAATTTTTCCGCATAATCCACTAGCTTTAGATAATAGTCTGTCCTATTTGTTTTATCATTGCTAAGGTTGTGCAAAAACCTGTCTATAGCAACAGAGAAAGCCTCACGTTGAATTGTATGATTTATATTAGAAATTGTTGTTCCCATGATTATTCCTCCCATTAAATCTTTTATTAACTTAATGGTAATCTGCTATTTGGGGGTCATCAACGGACAACCTTTTAAGTATGTTCTTAACGGAAATACATCTCTTTCAAAATGTATACACAATGACATCAAATCTCTGAAAATGAACCCATGTTTAATGTTTCCACCAAAAAGAAAGGGCGACCATAATGGTCGCCTTCCTACTAATATCCAAATATTTCTTGCTTCAGTTTTTCATACTGCTCTGTAGTAATCTCTTCATCACCAAAATGACATGTGGCAGTTTCATCGTAATAGCCTAACTCCCAATATTCAGCCATCAAGCTGGTGCTATCTACTATTTCGCCATTGCCATTATATTCATCCAATAAGTATACTTCTCTTCCACTGTGCGAAGTATCAAAATGACATATATAGGTCGAGCCATTATAATTTACATATGTAAGCTCACCTGCGGTTCCTTCACCACATGCCAACTGATACACAGCACCATCCCTTGCATCTAGATATATCCCACCATAGGGACCATTAATGATTAACTCGTCTACTCCATCATTGTCTAGATCTACCTTATCACCAATACTATATGAATCCCATTCATCTTCATCAAACTGCAAATCGGTGACATAGTAAGAACAATCCGTTCCGTCTTCATATGTTGCATTGACGATTATTTCACCAGCAATAGCCTTATTGAATAACTCATCTGCCTCTGTTTGAGAATCAGTGGACTCTTCCTCAACTACCTCCACTTCTTCAGTTACATCTCCAGTGATTTGCTCATCTTGATTACTTTCAAGCTCATTGATTCTATCTTCTTTAGATTCAACCCAAATCTCCTCATCATCGTCATCATCCTGTGTACAAGCAGTAGTTGTAAAAACTGGTAGCAATAATAGTGATAAAACTAAAAGATGTCTCATTCCCTTCGCTTGCATTTTCCGTGATTCTCCCTATTATTTAATTAATCTTTATTGATCAATATCACACTGAATAATCTGCCCTGATGTCATATCAATCTTATAATTGTATTCAAGATGGCCCACAACTAATTTTACTTCGTATAGATTAACACCATCTTCTACTTCGTCATTAACCTTTGAATATCCAACTTCATCTTCTGTATATCCTGCATTGTCCAATGCTATTTGAAGAGCCTTATCAGAAGATATTTCATTAAGCATAGCTGCATTAACTGTAGTTGTAGGTACAAATGCGAAAATTGTAATAGCTGTTACAAGTGATAATACCAAACCCAAAAATTTCTTTTTCATATTCTAATCCTCCTTAACAAGAGTTAATGTTTTGTTATTTGTTGGATTAAGAATATCATTTGCTATATCACAAAAATGTCACACTACCATTCTCTACATTTCAAGTTTTATGAAAATACACCTACTTCTGTTGCAATACCGTTTTCTATTTTAATCTGCAAGCCAAGTCCTGAATCCATCAATCCGCTTAAATCAGATTTGAACTGACTAAAACTTACGTAGTCTGGTGCCTCTTCACCGCCACCAAACATATATTGTGTGTTTTCGTTTACAGCAATAAAATATGTTGCATTATCAAGTTCCCCTAGAACATCCCAGGTAGACTCATCAAATTGTGTAAAGGCGGCTTCAATTAAGATTCCTCCATCAATGTATTCAATGCTTCTAACATATGAATTAGTATATCCAGGATCTGAACTTAAAAGGTTTGTATAATAATAGCCATCCGCTAAATCAGATTCTCCGGCAGAAGTTGTTTCTGCAGCTTCTGTGTCACTGCTCTGAATATTTGTAAATGCATCACCATTTTCAAGATACATCCACGTTGTCTTTACCACTCTTAAAGTAAAAGAATCATCCTTTTCTTTAGAAAATAGTAGTTCAATAGGCTTTCCAGATGGATCTATTGATTCAAATTTAACTCCTTTTTTAGTTGCTGAAACTGTTCCCTCATTAAAACTTGTAAGTCTGATAATTGTTACACTCATAGTGTAGTCGTCATCATTCTTCTCGATACTTATTTCAGTATCATCACCAACATAACGACCTACATAGTCATCAAGATTTACAACGTCTTCTTTAGCTGCTTCAGCTTCATCATCTGATTTTTCTGCCTGTTCACTTACTTCTTTAGAATTATCTACTTCAGTTACTTCCTGCTGATTAACACTTACTTCTGATTCCTCTCTATCTGAATCCTGCCCTTTTGCAGAGCATCCTGTAATACCTGCAACAATTACGAATAAAGCCGTAATCATCGCTATTAAATTTTTTGTACGTTTCATATACATCCTCCATTTCCACGAAGAATCATACTACTTTTTATTTTTTAGTGCAAAAAGAGCTTATGCAAAATAAATTTGCATAAGCTCTTATTTCCACTTAACCTTATAATACAAAAATGCTAATCCAATGCAAAGTATCGCAATTATCGCAAACCATAAAGCTATTGTGGTAGCTGACTGCTCATATACCTGTAAAAAGAAATATGGCCCATTAAGGATTCTCAGAATGTTTAGAACTAAACATATCATCCCATATATTAGTGTTGCCATTACAGGCAATACAATCACCCTTATGGGAAGCTTTTCAACCTTTTCCAAAAAAAGAAGTGATATAACCGATAGTAGTGGTCCAATAAAATGATTTATTGGTGCGACATCGCTAAGAAAGTAATATTCAATTCCACCTTCAGGCGCTAAAACAAAAGCTGCAATTAAAAATGTAACCGTCAGGCCAACTGCACTAATAAAATGTAAATTAATAACATATTTCGGAATCAAGTTATATTTAAAAATATTCCACAGTACCATACAAGACACAATCAGTTGAAGTACATTGCTATCCACTGTGTACCATTGAAATATTCCCAATCCAAAAGAAAAGCAGTCGTGAAGAAATGCGATTACTTCTAGTACCACAATAATTACATTCACTGTTATTAAAGCTTTCTTCTTCATAACCCCTCCAATTTTTAAGCGATAACCTCAATAATTGTAAAAACCACTGTATTTATTACTTATTATAATATTCTATATGAAGCTATATATTCAATATCCTTCGCTGTCGCTAATTCTGGAGCATTGATTTCAAGTGAGAGATTCTTGCCTTCGGAAACTATCTGTCTTTCAAAATGATACATCCCTATTCCCATATCAATCTTTTGTAAATCATAGGTTCCGTTGTCATAACCTCTATCATGTTTAATATAAAAATGTGCCTCGTTGTCTTCAACTACAATTCTCCAAGGTTGCTTGTTTACTGCTGAAGGTGCGATTCTAACAGCCTCAAATGCTCTTAACAGTCCAAGTTCTTCCGCTTTGCTCTCAGATATCGGATTTTCAAAATTTCCATAATAAAACAATTTCTCAAATTCATACCTCTTATCAGCTTTCACACCTTTACGCATTAGTCCTTCCTTCATAGACATACTCTCTGCTATATTTCCTAATGGACTAACGCATGGCATAACCTCTCCATCTGTCAATCTTGAAGCCTTTTCGAACTTTTCCCTAGGCATTGTTCCACCAATCCAAACAGTTCCAAGTCCCAACTCATGAGCCTTCATAAGCAATGCTTCAAACGAATATCCATATGCTTCATCTGCATGAACCCCTGGCATAACAATTGCTGTAACATATAGGTTTTCACCTGTCAGGACTGGACTTGAAAGATTATTTTCCTTAGCATCTAAGAATACAAATCTCACTGGAATTCCATATGGATTTTTTATTTCTTTGGAATATTTTTCCAACTCTTCAATTATATTAGAGTTAATGCTTTTTCCATCAAATGTACGTACACTTCTCCTTGTTTTAGCTAAATCTAGAAAGTCTCCCATCCTATTACCTCTTTCCGAATACAATGTTTACAGTGACTAATATATATGTATTATATATATTGTGCGCAATTAAATCAAGCCAAACTATAATTTCCGTAATACGTACGCACTAATTCAAAATAAAAAGAGCTTATGCTGACTCCAATCTCAACATAAGCTCATGATACTATTATTTTTATTTATTTGATAACACTACTGCATCATCTTTATAAAATACTCCATTGTAATTGTGCTTAAATGCAACAACTTGTTTTTTTATCTTTGGTGAAACAAATGCACCATCTACATCTATTACAATCTCTGTGTTTGGATCATACTGACTTAAAGCTTCAATAACATCACTTATTCTCATTTGCAACAATTCCTTTCATAACAATAGACGTGATTATACTATAGTTATTTTTGAACGGCAATAGAATTCTAACTTCTTCAACACATGCTTTAATAAGTTGAAAAACCATCTCGTCATTTTTTCTTATCCTGTATGTTTTATTCTTGATTACTACACTTCTATATTCTCTACAAATTCTTCTATTATATGATTTATTACCTCAGGCCTATCCGTATTAGAATTATGCCCTGCTCCCTCAATCCAATATATCGGTATATTTGTTTCCCTATGCCATGCTTTATTGTACCTAATGCAAGAACCTGCTCTATCCTTCTTCCCACATATGAGAATAGCTGGACATTTTATTTCATATTTTAAGTTTTCTTCTATAGCATCTGCCAATATTCTATAGCCACCTCCAGCTAAGGTAGCGTATCTATTTTTATCTCCGTCATATTCCATCATTGTATTGTACATTATTCTTCGTCCATAATCAGATGTTGCAGTATACTTTACTCCTTGCCGCACTAATGTCTTCCAAGGATAATGTAAATACACCGGCTCCATTCTCTTTAAAAGCCATATTTCTATATTGGTCATATACCTTCTTTGTAATGGCGCTGAATCAATTGATATGAATCCACTTATGGTTTCAGGGTATAATTCACAATACATCTGTCCCAAATATCCACCCATTGATTGTCCAACAATTATTGGTTTTTCAAACCCATTCTCTATTAATATTTCATTGAGCCATCTTGCTTTATCCTTCAACGAGAATGACAATTCAAATGGCCAAGACGAAGAATGCCCCGGAGCGTCCCATACAATTATTTGGTATTTACCTTCAAAATAGTTGATTTGCTTTTCAAATAATTTATGATTAGCAGTTAATCCTGGAAGAAATACTAACTGAACATTTTTATTATCTGCTTCTAAATTTACCCAATAATGAATTTTTCCCAATTTAGTTTCAAATATTTTTTCATTCATTTAAATCATCATCCTTATATACTTTATTTTTTTTTGACTTATTATTAGAATATATTATATGACACTATTTTATCATTTATGTGTATTATTTCTTTACTTAAATTTCTTATTTTTAAATTTTTTACGCATATTTTATGTTTTTTCTAATTATGTACTACTATCTCACCCTTTAATAACCTTTATACGCCCCATTTTACCCTTCATATCGCTCCCTGCCGCGTTTATCTATATTTTATTCATTCTTGTATTTTAGTTCCATATTTCATAAATTTGAGCCTCGTTTATTATTTATATTATTATCATCATCTATATCATTTGCAATATCTTCATCACGATTATTAGATATATCATTTAACATATGTATATTATTATGTATATTCTTATTACACAACATATTATTTTTACTATACATATATATAATATATTTTGTATTTATATTATTACTTTCCCTATTATTATAAGCAATACGTATATTACATGTATTACTTATATTATGTTACTTATTGTTAATATTTTTATTATTGCTTATACGATTAATAATATATATAATATAAATATGTAGATTACGGATATTAATAGTTTTAATAATCATAAGATATATATTCATATTAGTAACAAGGAGAAATATAATGAAAGTAATATGTGTGACAACAACAAAAGGTGGCGCTGCTAAAACTACAAACACTGTAGAACTAGCAGGTGCTCTTTCTACATATGGTAAAAAGGTATTATGTATAGACGTAGATCAAACAAGCGGTCTATCAAAATACTTAGGCGTGCGCCTTTCTCCAGAAGAGCGTGAAGAATATGGAATAAAAACATCTCTAGAAGTGCTCACTGGCAATGGTTCAATAGATGACGCAATTATCGAACTAGACAGCATTGACATCATGTGTGGCGACGCTAGATACGAAAATGCATCAAAATACTTTACTGACGAGGATGAAGACAAATATCTTCTCAAAGATTTAGTAGATGAAATTTCAAATGAAAAGGAATACGATTACATCTTCATCGACCATGGCCCTCAGAACGATATTGTGAAAAAAATGGCGTTAATTGCAGCGGACGAGTTTTACATCACAACGATGATTTCAGATGTTGATAGAGATGAAGCAAAGAGATCAATTGATAATATTATCAAACTTCAAAAAACAAGAGATAAACTGGTAAAAGGCCAAATAAAAGGTATTCTCTTAAGCTCTACATCAGGAAAAGCTCTCAAGGAGATGGCATTTGAGGATGTTGAATCGAAAATCAACGAGCTAGAAGAAAGCCAAAAATTAGGCTTTAAGATTCCAGTTTTTGAAATTCCACAGTCAATGGCAATCAAAGAAGCGCAGACATATCAAATGCCAAATACAATAAAGCACAAGAGCGCAGGTGTTTCTCGTAATTACTATGAAATAGCTGATTATATTATGAAAGGAGCAATCTAATGGCAGGAAAACTTGATTCATTAAAAAATGGACAAAGAAAAGGCGGCTTTAAACCAAAGCATGTAGACATTGGCATTGCTTCAGATACACCTATGGCAGAGGCTGAAGTCGAAAAAAAGAAAGAATCTGTTAAACAAAACGTAGAAAAGTCTGTTTCTTCAAAACCGAAAGTTGAAAAAGAGCCTATAAAAAAAGAAAAAACTACTACAACCAAAAAAGAAAAACAGCAGAAGACTCCTGTCGAAATAGAAAAATATGCATTAACAGAAGACACGAAGAAGAAAAGACTAAATCTTGGAATTCAAATGGATATTTTAAATTACATCAAATTCAAAGCACTACGTACAGGAATCCCTCAATATCAATTGGTAAACGATATCGTGGCAAAAGCATTAGTAAAAGCAAAGAAAAATGATTACAAATTCAATAGTCCAGAGATTTTACCATACAGAGTAAAACAATCAACTCCAGCGCATTTTGCTACTGATTTATCAGAGGACTTGATTAATGACGTAAAAGAATATTCTAAAACATTGTTAATGACACCAACACAGTTTTATGGATATGCATTAACAGAAGCAAGACATGCAGACAAAGATTTTGAATTCTAATTATCGAGAGAGCTCATAAACTTATGGGTTCTCTTTTTTCTTTTTCAGAAAGAGTATAGTTAAAAGTATAATATATAAGTATAGTATGTATAAGAGAGAGAGAATAAACCCTGTAAAATCAAGGCTTTGCAGGGTTTTTCAATGACATTTGAACCACTGAAATATGACAAAATGACCACACGCGAATGTCAGGTTGACAACTGAGAATGACAAAAGAACCACTGACTATGACAATTAGACAACTGAAAAAGACAAAGATATAAAAATGTCATAATTTATTTAAAGGTTAACTGAAATATGACATTTTGACCACCGAGTAATTCATCTTTAGAAAAGCCTTTAAAAATCGGCAATTTCAGCGCATATATATAGTCTTAACTATGACAAATCAACCACTGAGAATAATATAAAGTATGACAAAATGACCACTGGATATATTTTAGCCGCTAATTAATATATTAAAATAATAGAGGAATATATAAAAATCTAGAAATCCAGTGTATAAGCAAAGTGTGGGCATTAAATCAGTATTATGACAAATTGACCACCAAAAATGACAAAAATAGAAAAAGTCATAAATGACAGAATGACCACTGAAAAATGACAATATAAAAGTTAGTAATTATGACAAAGACAAGTGGATTGCATTGTCATAGTTAAACCTCTATAATAGTAGCATATATTAAGGAGTATAAGCTATGGCATATCAAAAACTTGATGAAAATGGTGTATATAGAAATGTGAATCCAAAAACGGGACAGTTTATGGATGATGAGTATCCTATAGCAAGTTCATTGGGACAGGTGGAACATCAAACTGTTGCAACTAATATGGGAAATATTATTGACCATGATGAGGAAACCATATCAATAGTAGATGAAAATGGCCTTATGGTTCTGCCAGAGGATGAAGCAAAATTAAAGGAATTCATTAAGGAATCGATTTCTGTAGACAATTTTGTTGCCACATTTAATGATAATGCCAGGGAAGCTCTTTTAAAACTTTTAGCGCTACAGGACAATAAGCATCCACTTAAAAAAGGTGGTATCGGAATTGCTTATAGAACAGATGCTATTATTATGCATTGTAGGATGGCTTTTAGTTCAGAGGAAAATATTGTATTTGATGCAATCTTAGGAATGATTAGTTCTTTTCCTGAAAATAAATCATATACAATTGCACCAGCAGAGTTTTTAAAATATACAAGATTCGAAGACGACAAGACAATATATAGAGCCTTTAAGCGAGGCTGCGAAGGACTTCAAAATAAGCATTTGGTATTTGATGATTTAGGGCCAGATAAGAATGATTCAATAGTTGTTCCATGGTTCAACGTCCTTAGACACCACAAGGGTAGTAATAATTCCCAAGCATATATTGAGTTTGCACCTTCTGATTTCTTCAGATCGTTGGCCTTATGCTCTCAAATAGTTCATGGCGCCTACGGTTCTTTGGAAGTAACTTCTCAGCTAAGTGGTAAGTATACAATTGCATTATATTGGTATTTAGAGGGAAAGAAAAATTACAAAGCATATCCAACAGCGCGAGAAGGAGTATTTGAAATATCTACGGAAGACTTAAAATACCAGTTTATGATTCCGGATAATTATAAAGCAGGAGATATTGAACGAAGAGTCTTGGCTCCAGCGAAAGAGTCAATAAATGATTGTAATGAGTGCGATTTTACTTGGGATTATGTTCCAGTAAAAGAAGGAAGAGCTATCCATGGCTATAAAATTACAATTAATAAGAAGAATTATATAGAAGCTGCAGTTGTGAAAGAAATCGATGTGGATCCATTCGAAGATCAGATAAAGACATTCTTAGGTCTTACTGGCGTAGACTTTACAGATGAAGAAATAACGCAGATTTACAACCTTGCAAAAAAGTATGAGCGAGACGCATCATTTATAATGCAAGCGGCAGGCGTGTTAAAAACACGACTAGATAATAACTCGATGGCAAAAATTGAAAACCCATTTGCTTACTTATTGACATTAATAAAAAATGGAACACTTCTCGATATTGCAAAAGCGGATAAGCAATACGAGAAAGTAAAAAATAATTTCAATAATTTTGAACAACGAAACTATGATATGAAGGAATTGGAGAAAATCCTGTTGGCAAAATAACGTGCTCAACTATTAAGAGGAGGAATGTTATGAAAGGGGTAATAAAAAGCGTTATTTGTACGTTCGTTGTATGTGCTATTATTGGTTTTGGACTTTGGGTGTATTTAGGTGGATACCATCTTTTGAAGAATCATTATGTCTCGGTTACATGTCCTATGACATCTATTTCTGATACAGCAATAGAAAATATAAAGAACTTTGAAAAGCCAGGAAGGATTGAATTCAACAACTGTGAGTACACTTTTGCGTCGCAGTATTATGTCAAAATTGTAGACAATGCAGAGGATGCTGAACAGATATTAGAACAGGATTTAGTATTGCCTGAGGCATGTAAAAATAATGAATTATTAATGCAAATGGATACAGATTGTTCCTATATAGAAATTGAGCCAAGACTGGCGAAAATTAATGATACTTGGTGCGAAATTAAAGTTTATTATAAGCTAGCATACTCAGGATTGCATGAACTGACCTGCCAAGAATGTAATTCATCAAATGAATATGCCAGTTATACAAAAGAAAAATATACCGTAGACGGCCAGGATATTTCCTTATACTATTTTGAGAACACATCGTATGCAATCTACTATAACAATGATGTTACATATGTTTGCAAGATTCATTCAGGTAGTCCAGACGATGTAAAGTCAATAGTAGATACAATATAAGACAGTAAAGGGATGGTACAATTATTTATGCAAGAATTAGTATTACATAGAGTATATAAACATTTTAAGGGTGATTATTATTTAGTTGAGGATGTAGCATTTGATTCTGAGACACAAGAGGAAATGGTCATTTATCGAAAGTTATATGAGGACGGTTCACTTTGGATTCGCCCGAAGAAGATGTTTCTATCTGAAGTTGATCATGAAAAATATCCAAACGTAGAACAAAAATACAGATTTGAGCTTCAGGAAATCACTAGCAAAAAGAATAAATAATCATATACTAGAATAGGCTTAATGTTCTGCTTATCATTGCAGAATATTAAGCCTATTTTTAATCGTGATATAAAAACTATTTTAATGATTCGAGAATAGCTTCATTGAGCTTACCTTCATTTATTGTATTTGCAACCCAAAGCTTAAGAGATTGCACAGTAAGATCAATATGGTCGAGTTCTTTTTGGATTTTCACAAAGTCTGGCAATTCATCATCAGAGATAATGCCATCTGCAGTTATATCTATCAGACGTTCTTTTTGTTTATCAAGAGAATTTAAAGCAGAAAGCATCCCGAGAACTATTTCAGATAGTGATGAAGTTTTGATTTCAGGCACAGTTTCTTGGCCGATGCGACACTCATGGGTACAGTAATAGTTGCATAGCTCAGGTTTTTTATAAGCTTTGGACATTTCTACAATATCCTCTGGATATATATTAGTTTTTCCTGTTTCTATTTTTTCCAAGCGGCTTTCACTTATTGATCCAAGTAATTCGCTGGCCTGTGCACGGGTCAAACCTGCTTCTTCGCGACTTTCGAAATAAATACTTTTATCTTCACGAGTTGATTTCTTACCCATTATATTTCCTCCGGAATTATTAATTAATCAACATTATAAGAGAAAATGGTTATTTTTCCAAATTAGAAAAATAAACGAAGGAAAGTTTCTACATTTATCATATATTATGCTTCCGATGGATTTTATAATTTAATCATTAAATGAAAGCAAAGAATTGAGGTGGTTCAAATGTCAGTTGACGAGAGAATTAGAGTATGTAAGTTAATTGAATTAATAAATAAGCACCCTGACTTTGCTAAGGAAGTGGGGCTTTCGTATGAAGTAACATTTATAAACAATAAAAATGGTGTAGTTACAGTAAAAAAAGAACCTGATGGAGAAGTGTTCTAAATCAGTACAATGTTGTTAACAGGTTGGATAAAAGAAAGGAAATAATTATGAAAAAGAAGTTATACAAAAGTTCAGAAAAGAAAATATGTGGTGTTTGCGGCGGTATTGCTGATTATCTTGGTGTTGATCCAACTATAGTCAGATTAATATGGGTTGTATTTACATTGGCCGGAGGTTCTGGAATTATTGCTTATATTATTGCTGCCATCATTATGGACGATGAGCCAGGATTTATAGATGTGTAAGTCTAAATAGTTATTTGGAGGTATTTATTATGTTCTCATTGATATTCTTTATTTTGTTTTTTGCGGTATTTGGCAATTTGATAGGATTTGCGTTTAGAGCTACATGGGGCATATTTAAGGTCTTAATGTATATTGTATTCTTGCCGCTTATACTTGTGGGTTTGGTTTTTGGCGGTCTACTTTATATAGCCTTTCCAGTTCTTATTATTGTGGGATTAATCAGTCTTATTACAAGTGCATAGACGGCTACACTTTGGTACAATAATTGCAGTTTTTAAGATAGGAGAATGATATGAAAAAATATTTAATAAGCGGAGTTTCTACATTAGTATTTGCTGGAATTTGGTTTTACTGGAAATTACCGGCTTTGAACATCAAAAGCGAGGGATTTTGGTTTTTCATAATTTCACTGTGTATTTTCTTTGGAATTGTTGAGGGACCTCTTTCCTTAGCTGATAATGGGGAAACAAAAAGAAAGAAAAAAGTTGAAGTCATTACTTTCCCACGTAGCAATAAGAAAGGGTATGATATAGATTTTTCTTTCTGGGGTGGCACATTAAAATGCTGGGGAATAAGAGTGGCACTAGCGTTGTTTATACTGATGCTTGGTATATCGTTTTTTGCCGGCAGTAAGTTATTTCATGCTAGAGCTTATAGTAATTTAATTACCACGACGGAAGCAGACATTTCAGTAATTCCTTCTGTTGAGGGAACAAGTTCTATTGCTCTCATGGATACAAAATCGGCAGCAAAGCTTGGTGACAGAGAGATCGGTGCACTGTCAGAGGTAGTAAGTCAGTACGATGTTGCAAATTATACGCAGATAGATTTTCAAGGAAAACCAGTAAAAACAGCACCACTTAAATATGCAGGCTTTTTTAAATGGATTAAGAACAAAGATAATGGTGTTCCTGGATATGTAATGGTTGATCCTGTAGATATGGATGCAGACTATAAAGCTTTAAATGAGGGTATGAAATACGTACCTTCTGCATATTTTAATGACAATTTGAAAAGACATGTAAGGTTTGCATATCCTACAGATATGATTACAAATGGTCATTTTGAAATTGACGAGGAGGGAAATCCTTGGTATGTATATTCTATTTTAGATCATGAGATTGGTCTATTTGGAGGAGACCAAATTGTTGGTGCAATCATAGTAAACCCCGTAAATGGAGACATGCAAAAACTCAGTTTAAATGAGGTGCCTAATTGGGTAGATGTAGTCTTTAATGGAAACCTTATTTGTGAGCAATATAATTACTCTGCACAATTACAAGGTGGATATTGGAATTCAGTGTTTGGACAGGCTGGTTGCAAAAAGGTGACAGAGTCTGGAGATGAAGAAACAACTTCTGATTTTGGATATGTTGCTAAAGATGGTGATATTTGGATTTATACAGGTGTAACATCTGTTAACTCAGATAGCTCAAATATAGGATTCATTTTATCAAATGAGAGAACAAAAGAAACATTCTTTATACCATGTGCAGGCGCAGATGAGTTTTCAGCAATGGCTGCGGCTGAGGGAGAGGTGCAGGAAAAAGGGTACGTTGCATCATTTCCTTCATTAATACTGTTGGATGAGAATCCTACATATATTATGGTTTTAAAGGATAACTCGGGGCTTGTGAAAATGTATGCATGTGTAAATGTTGAACAGTATAACATTGTTGCCACAGCAACCTCTCAAGAAGATTGTATAGAAAAGTACAAAGCTATTATGAGCGGAAAGATTTCAGTAGAGGATGCAAACAGTGATGATGTAGCTGTAAATAGTGATGTAACTACTGATGAATTAATGGATTATGACCATGCTACAGATGTAACTATTTCAGTAATCAAGAAAGAGGTAATAGTAGAAAATGGAGATTCCTATATATACATAGTTGATGAGAATAACAGTATTTATAAGGCTAAATATGCAGATGAGATAAACATGTTGCTTGTAAATATTGGAGATGAAATTACTATAAAAACTGATGGAACATATTTCGAGTTATTACAATAATCATTATTTAAGGGCAGAACTAAGAGTTCTGCCCTATTATAATTAGTTTTTAATAATAAAAATAATAATTATAATATTTATAATATAAATAATATTATTGCGGATACGAGAAACGCGGATAGAAATTGTATTTGATTAGGAATATAATTGAGCTAGTAAAAAAGAGGAGGATATCTAAAAATGCAGTTTGAAACATTACAAAAAGACATGGTTGCAGCTATGAAGGCTAGAGACAAGGCAAGAAAAGATGCTATTTCATCCCTTGTTTCTGATGTAAAGAAGGCTGCAATTGATGCAGGCACAAGAGAGAATATTAGTGATGAATTGGTGGATCAGGTTATCTTAAAATCCTTAAAAACAGCCAAGGAACAGCTTGATACTTGCCCAGCAGAGAGAACAGATTTAAAAGAAGAGTATCAGTTTAGATATGATGTTATTAAGGAATATGCGCCATCAATGATGAGTGAAGAAGAAATCCGCAAGTTCCTTGAAGAGAATTTCTCTGAGGTTCTCGCATCAAAGAATAAAGGTGCAATAATGAAGGAAGTTATGCCAGCACTCAAGGGAAAGGCTGATGGAAAAGCCATTAACATGATTGTAGCTGAGTTATGTAAATAATAGAACTCATAAGCATAATGTGTGTGGAGGGATAAAATGAAAACACTCATTGTATATTATTCGTTGGAGGGGAACACGCAATACATTTCTGATAGACTAGCAGAACAGTTAGGTGCTGATATATTAAAACTAGTTCCAAAGAAAGCATATTCTGATAAGGGTTTTGCGAAGTTTTTTTGGGGTGGCAAAAGTGCTGTTATGGCAGAAATGCCTGAGCTTGAAGCATATAAAAATGACTTAGATATTTATGATGAAATAATAATCGGATTTCCAGTATGGGCAGGAACTATTACACCGCCTATCAGGACCTTTGTTATTGATAATCTTCAAAAACTCAAAGAAAAAAGACTTTCAACGTTTGCTTGTCAGAGCGGCAATGGTGCTAAGAAAGCATTTTCAAAATTGAAAGAACTATTGCAAATAGAGGACTTTTTTTCTTCAGCTATTTTTATAGATCCGAAGTCAAAACCATCTGAGGCAAATGACAAAGAATTCGAAGAGTTTTGCAAAAAACTTAAGTCATGAGTTGTAGCGAAGTAGGATATAAGCACTATTTCAATGAAGGATTATTTAATGAAATTTTAATAGTTATTTTATTGAAAAGCATTCCTTTTTTATCTATACTCTGTGACAAGAAAAGAGATATTTACAATATGAAAATAGTAGTTAGCGAGAAAACAAGAGAGACAATAGATAAAGAATTTGGGCGCTTCATGTCAGATCCAGCCAATTTGGCAAGACTTAAAATGAAATTATCATATAACCAAAGGATGTTTATAGAAACGCTTCAAGATGTTTACAATGAAGAATCAGGTAATCTTGATGCCAGGGATAGACTGCTCCTTTATCAAGAAGCAATGCTTACTTTTAACGCACGTCCAGAACTAGTTCCTAATGCTCCAATTGATATATTGAAGGAAAGTATTAGTTTCAAAAATACGCCAGATACTTTTGAGCAGCTTATTGTAATGATAAAGATGTGGAAAAATTCTGTTAGGCGAAGTAAGCGACCAGTAAATAGACTGGGAATATTTTTTGCAAAGTGGTATAAGGTTGTTCTTTATCCTTTTTTTGTAGCAGCACTTACAACAACATTTATATCAATACTTACAGCACTTACAACTTTTTATGAATACGGTGTATTTGATACTATGCATGTGAGTATTGCAGTGGTTGTTGGATTTATATCAATTGCTGCAGGAAAAGGAATTTACTTTAGACTTCTTGCAGAGAATATAACTAATAAATGATATTACCCCCTTCGTGATGATATGTACCCCTTTTACTGGACTAATCCAGTGAAAGGGGTTTTTGTATGAAATATGATTTTACATTTAAGCTAAACGCAGTGGAAATGTATCGAGCTGGTAAGTGGATTGATACACCAGAAGGTATCGGACAAAAAAA
>JAEEGL015056224.1_pt1 | contig 28155 bp, 12 predicted proteins | sample 9134231 | NCBI WGS metagenome assembly JAEEGL01 (sample SAMN16246548, study PRJNA631951) | gut metagenome | biome: gut microbiome; feature: rumen; material: fiber-attached | host: Bos | place: Iran: Karaj | collected 2018-10
CTGCCCTTGCGGTCTTCGGTCAGAGAAGCAATGTACTCTTCCTCTTCCTCATCATACTCTACGGTAATGCCAGCGGGGAACTGAACGTCGAACTGGCAGGCGCAGAACTTGGTGTCACCATTCGTCAGATTCAGAGAGATGGTCTTCTTCTCACCCTGACCGATAGTGAAATCATCGATAGAGCAGGTAACCTGTGCCATAGCGCTCACTGACATGATTGCGCAAACGGCTGCAAAAAATAACTTTTTCATATTCTTATTTTCTTTAATTCAATTAACTATAATTATTTAGAACTTAAAACCATTCTGAAGCAGATACTTGATATACTTCGGAGCAGCAGCAGTATTGCTGTCAAGGATGATATTAACAACTGCGACAACGTCATCCACATCAACCTTACCGTCACCAGTCACATCTCCAGCCTTCTCATTGAAGTTAGATGCAGGCTCATTCAGGATATAGTTCACGATACCTACTACGTCTTCTACGTCAACAGCACCGTCACCGTTCACGTCACCCAACTTAACGAGGCCACCCAATGCAGCAGCATAGTCGAAGTTAGGAGCGGGAGCAGTCAACAGAATCTGAACATCATTGAAGAAGGTATGAGAGCCCTGGCTACCATTAACACCAATGGTCAGCTTACCATCAGTAACGGTGATGTTCTCAATCACAGCATTCTTGTGGGGGAATGACTGACCGATGCCCGGGCATGCAGCAACACCAGCAAAGTTAAGATCAAGCTCTTCCTCTTCATTTTCCCCAACGGCAGGAGTGTCAGAAGTCTTCACGTAAACGAAACTCTTATCCATATTAGAACTGGCATCGTCTTGCATACGCTCGCCGAAGCCCATCTTAATGGTATAGATACCTGCGGGCAGTCCTTCGATGGTCTGCTCTGCACGATATGCAGCACCCCATGTCTGGAACATGCAGTCCTCAGCAATCTGGTCAGTGCCCTGAGTAGCACCCCAACCCCAGCTCAGATTAGGAGCCTTGAAGCCTTCAGGAACAGTCCAACCAGGAACGTTCGTTGTGCTGAAGTCAATGCTCTTCGTCTGCTTGTAGATGTTCGGGTTCTTCACGAATACGGTCATATCGTAGGTCGGATATTCCGTCTCCTCAGTCGTGGGATTGAAAGTACCCTCGAACAGTGTGTTGTTCTTGTTCGACAGCTCAGTATAGAGTTCTTTTGTCAAGCGGTTCTGTACCCTCTTAGCCAATGCATCGTCATCAGTCAGTGCGTCAAGAGCAGCAACTACGTCGGCATCAGCTGCAGCAACATCCTTGTCAGCACCTAAGGTGATCAGGAAGTTCTGTAAAGCCTCAGCACCGAGACGGAGACGCTCAACGAGTACCTTTACACCAGTATTGCTAACATCAGAAGCACCTTCAGTGAAGAGCAGAGCTGTCGTATTAGCAATATCAGTCAACTCAGCAACAGCTGCTTTCAAAACATCATCTTCGGTCAGCACGTCATAGCTGTAAGTCAGCTGCCAGTCTTCAGCCTCAGGATCCAGACTTACGTTCACCCACTCAGAGGTGCCATGGTACTTAGCAACGATAGAAGTCAACTCAGCATAGAGCTCGGTATTTGCAAACTTTTTCTCAGCATTCTGTCGAGCAACGTCGATAGCCTTCTTGATTTGCGTGTCATAGCCATCGCAATTGCTACGGTGATCCTTCATGGCCTGAGCCAGAGCATTCAGGTCTTCAGCAGCCTTCGTGAAAGCAGAAGGAGAGGTGTAGCCATCCTTCTCAGCAGTATATTTCTGGACTGCAGCAGTCAGAGCGGTGAAAGCTTCACCTGCATAACGCTCACCAGTATTTGCCTCGATAACTTCCTGAGCATTAGCCAGAGCAGTGGTCAGTGCCAGCGTTTCCTCAAGACCAACCTGGTTAGGAACGTACTTCACTGCGGGCTTAGCCAGCAGGACTTCCTTATACTCGAAAGTAGTCGTTGTCTCAGCGCTGGAAGATGACCAGCGGAGGATGTAGTTACCAGTAGCCTCAGGATAGAACTTGAAGGTATAGCTGTTAGCACCATTAACAGCACCTTGGCTACCATTCACGTCAGGGTTACAGTCAACAACCTTTACGAAAGCAACTTCTTCAGTCTCCTGGTCCATAATTTCAAAGCGCATCTTGTCGCCACCGCTCTTCCACCTTGCGGCCATGAAGCTGATGTCGTAGCGCTTGCCAGCCTCCAGGGTCAGGTCGTAACCAGGAGTGCTACCGTATTCAACATAGCCCTCACGGAAGTAGAAGCCCTTAGTGAAGTCACCGCCAGCAGCGAAGTCGAACATACGGGGACCACCGCCATAGGTAGATTGTCCAGGACGTTCCTCTTCGTCATTGGCACCTACCTTGAACTTAGCAAACCATCCCTCAGGAATAGCACCACTGTTAGTAGCAGCGAAGTAGTCCTGAATCATTTCCTTCGGCTGGTCGTTCGGATCGTACTCTACCTTACCAACATTGATAACGTATGTAGTGTCGCCGAAAATTTCGTTAGCCAGACGTTCCTCAGGATAAATCTTGGTGATATTGATAGTATATTGACCAGTAGCCAAATCTCCCGACTCTACGCGGGTGAAGGTAATCTGCTCAGCAAAGCCATCAGCAGGCGTAGCAGTCATGCGCTTGCCATTCAGCGTAGCCTGGATAGCAGCACAGTCAGCCTTCTTGTCGAAGGTGACCTTGAATTCCTTGATGCTGTTGGGCAGGTTGAAGGAACCGTCCTCAGGTTCAGCAGCAATAATAATAGGAGTCACATAAGTATAAGGATAAGCGTCATCCTCAGGCTCTGCATAAAAAGAAGCAACAACATCTTCGAAGTTGTTTACATCCTGACCAGCAACGGCACCAGAAGTGTACTTAATGTGATAAGCAGCATCTGTCGGATTCTTGAAGGCAATAGCCACCTCGTCATTCTCACTAGCAGCTTCTTCCAAGAAGATATAGAAACGACCGTCAGCAAATGCCTCAACGGAATAAACAGCTACCTTCTGGCCATTTACTGTGACTGTGGCACTTTCAACAGGATACATCAGACGGGGCTTACCCGTAGCTTTCACCAGTTCAGCAATGTTGGTATCGAAACCAAAGTCAACCTTCACAACGTCAGCATTGAAGTCTGCCATCGTACCCAACTTGAAGATCTGAACATTGACATTGTCGAAGTAATAGTTGTTGGCATCTTCCAGCTCGTTCAGGTTAAAGGTGAACGAACGCATCTTATGGTCATCCTTCGACTGATCGGCTGTAATCTCACCCTCTTTAGAGAAAGTCTGCCAGCCAGTAGTGAAGTTAATGTCACCCAGCATCTGGTGATGGATGTAGTCACCAGGCTCGGCATGAGACTGCGTAGAAACCTTGGCATCAGCGTCGGCACGGTAGTCGAACGACACCTTATACTTAGTACCTGCAGGAACTTCCTCATTGAAGCGGATAAAGAACTGGTTGTCCCAAGGATTCTTCGCTTTTTTAGTAGCCTCCACCTTGATGCAACGGCTTCCGCCAACACCCTCTTCGTCAACAATAGTAGCCTCGGGAACGGGCATTGAATCGTCAGGATAGATACGAGCATAGAAGCTGCTCACGTCGTCACCTTCCAAGTTACCGTTATTGATGATGCTGGTCCAACCAACCGGTGTAGCCTTGGCGGGCTTCTCAACCATCATGCTCGTGACAGTAACATTTGCCCAGTTGGCACCCTTAATGGCGTGCAGGTGAGCAAAGCCCTTATCCTTTACCAACTGCTTGATATCAACAGTCCAAACAGTACCCTCATCGGTGGTTTGCGAAGAGAAATACTTAGCGGCCCATCCACCCTTGGTGTTGTCAATCAGGTGGCACTGAGCTTCGTTATCATTCCACTGACCCTCGTCCACATCGCGGTTCATCAAGAAACGCGGAGTACCGTCAGTCACCACAACTACCAACTTGGTGAAGTTGGTCAAATCAGCGTAAGCATTCACGTTGGAGTCGCCGTATGGCTGTCCAGTTGCTGCTCCGAGAATCCAGGCACAATAGGAAACACCCTCTCCCGGTGCCTCAGCGGCCTTCGGCAGTTCAGTATTCTTCACTGCTTCAGTAGCCCACTTGCCACTTTCATGCGCCCAAAACGGAACTTCTTCCAGCGAAATCATCTCGCCGGCACTTGCAGTAGTTGCACCCAGTACACTCAGTACCAGTGCAGCAAACAAATGGTAAACTTTTCTCATTTTGTTTTTTTGTTAGTTAATAAATGTAAGTTAATTAAAGATATAAATAGGATAAATTATCGAATTTTTCGGTGCAAAGATAGATATAAAGTGTGAAACAGGGTTTTAAGAATGTTTCATAGGTTTACAATTTTGTCACATACGCGATAATCTGCCTACAGCCAAACAAAAAAAAGACGGAAAATACTCAACGAGTAAATTCCGTCAGACAGTTACTAAATAAAATTACTTCATGCGTAAATTCCGTCACGAGCCTTCCCGCTCAATATACTCAGACGGTGTCATACCGAAATGTTTGCGGAAGACGGTGGAGAAGTGTGCGAGGTTCGAGAAGCCTACCGTGTAGGCGACCTGCGTGACATTGATTTTCTGCTCCTTCAGCAGACGGGCCGCCTGCTCCAGTCGGATGTTGCGGATGAAGTCGCTGGTGGAGATACCCGTCAGCTCCTTCATCTTACGATGCAGTTGGGCGCGGCTGATACCTACCTCCTGCGTCAGCTGTTCCACGTTGAAGTCGCTGTCGGAGATATTCTTGTTGATGGACTTCATGATACGCTCCATCAGCTGTTCGTCATTACCCTTCACCTCAGGCATGTCTATCTGGCTGGTCTGTTGTTGCTGGACACCGGAATATTTTCCTTTCAGACGTTTGCGCCCCTGAATGAGGTTTTCAATGACCAAGTGCAGTTCCTCCATATCAAAAGGCTTTGCCAGGAAAGCGTCAGCGCCACGCTCCAAGCCTTCCAGGCGGTTGGCCACCTCAGCCTTAGAGGTGAGCATGATGACAGGTACATGGGCGATGTTGAAGTTTGTCTTGATCATACGCAGCATGGTCATACCATCCATTTCTGGCATCATGACGTCGCTCACCACGACATCATACTCGTTGGTCAGCACTTCCTTCAGTCCCTCGCGGCCGTTGGGGCGGATGCTAAACTGATAGTAACGGCCCAGTTCTGTGGAGATATACTGGGCTATCTCCAAGTCATCATCAACAATCAGTACCCGGCTCTTGGTTGACGAGGCAGCGTGCGACACAGTGGGAAGGACAGTGGGAGCCGTCTCCAATTCATCGCTCTTCAGGTGTTCCTTACCCAACGGAATGCGTACCGTGAAGATTGCTCCCGTGCCGTCGGTACGGTTCTGCGCATCGATGGTGCCATGGTGCATGGAGACTATCATCTTGCAGAGGTTCAGGCCGATGCCCGTACCTGCCGTATTCATACGACGGGAACTGTCGCCCTGGTAGAATCGGTCGAAAGCATGCTTCAGGCTGTCTTCGTCGAGACCAATGCCGCTATCAGCGACGGACAGCACCAGCTGGTCTTCCTGACGTAGGGTAACCACCACCTCACCGCCATCGCTGCTGTATTTAAAGGCGTTGGATAGCAGGTTGTTGATGACCTTGTCGAACTGCTTACGGTCAATCCATGCCGGCAACTGCTGCAGTCCCGGATGTTCAAAGCGGAACGCGATGTTACGCTCCTGTGCCGTGAAGTCGAAGAGATGGCAGATGGCAGAGGTGAATGCCACCATGTCGGTCTCCTGACAGTGCAGGTGCATCTGCTGTTTATCGATTTTGCGCACATCCAGAATCTGGTTGACCAGGTTGAGAATACGCTGGGCATTGTGCTCGATGGAGTCAACGGCGGGGTTGGATTCATTCTTCAGCTTCTTCAGCGCCGAGAGAATGATGGTCAGCGGTGAGCGTATGTCGTGCGTGGCATTGATGAGGAACTTAATCTTCTCCTCGTTCAACTGCTGGTTGGCACGGCGGCGCAGGTAGATAGCGACAAATATCAGCAACGCCACGATAACGGCAAAGTATAGCAGATAGGCCAAGCGGCTGCGATACCAGGGCGGTGTCACCTCCACCTTGATGACCTTACTGTTGGAATAGAGTCCCTCAGACAGGGCACGGACCTCTATTTCATAAACGCCTGGCTGCAAATGGCTCAGCTGGACGGTATTCTGTCCCTCGGCATTCTGAATCCAGTCGCCACCGTCTATGCGGTATTCGTAGATGACATTCTGCGGGTCGTTGTAGTCAAGCAGCGAGAACTCCAGCGACAACGAGGTATCCAGATAAGACACCTCAAAATGGTCAGTGGTTATCACAGGACCGGCGAAAACAGGATGACCAGCCACGGAGAAAGCCGTCAGTTGTACGTCAGGAACGGTGGTGTTGCTGACCACGATGTTGGAAGGGCGGAACGATGTCAGTCCTTCGTTATTGGCAAAATAGATAACGTCATCGTCGGAATGCGTCCCCACACAGCTGATATATTCTTTACTGCTCAGGCCACTTCCCTTGATATAGCCGATGAACATTTTCTTACGACTGTCGTACTGCCAGAGTCCCATCGGTGTGGAGCACCAGATGTCATTATTGTCGGCCTGCACAATATAGCCCACGGCCTTGTCCTTTAGCACTTCTCCGTCTTTGAAAGGAACAGCTTCCTTCTTATCCGGGTCATAGTAATACAGCCCCTTGACGGTTCCTATCAGTATCTTGCCACTCTGCGACTCACACAGTGACAGACAAGTCACCTCATTCAACAGCCGCATCCACCCATAGGGTTTGAAACTCTCCGTACGCGGATCGAAACAGGTCACGCCACTGGCCGTGGCCAACCAGATATTGCCTTTACGGTCAGGCATCATAGCCATGACCCAGTTGTTACACATCCATCCTTTGGGACTATCCTCCAGTTGTCGGTTGACTTGGTAGTTACGCAAGTCCCCCGTCTTGGGATTATACACGCAGAAGCCCCTGGAGTAGGTAGAGATATAGATGTTTCCTTCGTTGTCACTGGTCATGTCGTTAAACTTGTCACACTCGAAGGTGACACGACGCTGCGCACTGCCCGTCACAGGATTGTAGGCGTAGAGGGCATCGACGGTGCCCAGCCAATATTGTTTCTGACGGTCACGGTAAAGGCACTCGGCATGGGGCGGACATGCTGGGTGGCTGACGATATGTCCCTGCTGGTTGAAGCCGTACACGCCATTGCCCTGCACGGTCACCCACATCATGCCGTCATCGCCTTCACAGATGGAAGAGACAGTAGAACCCATGGCCTTACCCTGCTGCTGAAAGCCCCACGACTGGAACTTGGGAGCCCCATGACGAATCATCAGCAGCCCCTTGGAATGGCAGGCCACCCAAAGGTTTCCTAAGCGGTCTTCAGTGATATAAGACACCTTTGCCGTGTTCAGGTCAAAGTCTTTGACGGCACACTCTAACTGCTCCACCCGTTTGCTGCCGTCAGGCAAGAGGAAGAGTCCATCTCCTCGCGTACCTATATATATATTATTAGAGGGGTCCTTGTACGCCGTAGTAATGGTAGCCTCACGAGAGCCTATAACAGAAAAGTCAACGTCGGACTCTGACAGCTGTCCATTGGCATAACAGCTGATGCCATGTGTTCCGAAGACCAGCATGACACCGTTCCGTTCGACAAAAGCGGACACATCGCCAAAGGGACTTCGCAGCGTCAGTATCTTGCCGTCCACCTCGCGGACAGTGAAGACATCGGAATAGCCACTCTTGAAGAAACGGCCTTTACTGTCGATGGCCAGCAGATTACAGTAGTCTTTCTCCTCAGCGGTGGTGAACCGCTCAGTCACGCGATAAGCGCTGTCACCGTCCAGTGTAAAGGTACCATAGCCTGAACTGAGGAAATAAAGACGCTTTGAGGAATCCTGGGTGATGGACTCCACACGGGGCTGGAAGTTTATCGAGAGCCTGTAGTGCCGAAATTTGCCCGAGGCATAGTCGTAGCGGTCAAGACCTTTGGTCGTTCCCACCCAGAGATTACCGTCTGCATCGCAGAACAAAGACACCACGGTATTGTTGTAGAGTGACGTAGAATCGTCTTCATGATGGAGGAACGTGGCAAAGCGATAGCCGTCGAAACGGTTCAGCCCGTAGTCGGTAGCTACCCAGATGTATCCATAACGGTCTTGGCAGACCTGATTGATGAGTCCGCTGGAGAAGAGTTCAGAAGGATAAAATTGCCCTGTCTGCGCTCGTCCGGACACAACAAATGTTAAAACAGCAAGTATTGTCAGTAGTAGTTTTTTCATGTTTATTATAGTGAAAACATTTCGTTTCGGATGCAAATATACTACTTTTTAAAGACACCTTAACAAATTGTTGTATTAAATTATTAAAAAACAGCACTTTTACATCTATTTTTATACGTTTTTTTGCAACTTTTAGCCCAAAAATGAGACGAAAACACAAAAATGAAACAAATTAAAAACAAAACGACATAAAAGGGAAAAGGAGCTATACAATTAGAAAACAGTGCGAAATAAACAAAAAGAGACGTGTTAATAATTATTAGTAATTTTGCATCAAAATTTATTAACACAACAAAACCCAAACAAAACGTATGAAAACCAGAAAACTATTTTGGAAGAAAAGCCAAAGCAGCCAGCACAGCCCCATGAAACTATGGGCTCGTGCAATGGCTGTCGCACTGGTTGGCGGAGCATTCCTGGCAGGCTGCCATGAATACGACCTTGACGAACGGATGCCGGACGGTTGGGGATCAAGTATCTACAGCTGGCTCCAGGAACAAGGCAACTACACCAACACCGTGCGATTGATCAGCGACCTGGGCTACCAGGAGGTGCTGGGGAAAACGGGGTCCAAAACCGTTTTTGTTGCAGACGATGCTGCCTACACAGCATTCTACAAGGACGGTGCAAACCCATGGGGCGTTCGCAGCTATGAACAGCTGACGTTAGCCCAGAAGAAACTGCTGCTCTTCGGCAGCATGCTCGACAACTCCATGCAGCTGGGCAGCCTGCCCAGCGTGGAAGGTAACCCGCCACGTGAAGGTGAGTGTATGCGACGCTTCGCCGCCAGTTCACCGTATGATTCCGTGGCCGTACTCACCAAGGACGACATGCCTGACAACCCCTATTGGAGGCGTTACCGCGAGTCAGGCAAGCCGATGGTATGTATGATGGACAACTCCACCGTTCCCTTGGTACAGTTCATTGAGAAACAGCTTGTCAACAAGCACATCACCAACGAGGATTACAACTTCATCTATAACAACACTGTCAACAGACAGCCTGGTGATGCCAGCATCAACGGCGTACAGGTGGAGGAGCCGAACATCAAGTGTTCGAACGGTTTCATCCACAAGATGAAAGATGTGGTAATTCCGCTTCCCAACATGGCCGAGCTGATTGCCAGCAAGCCTGAGGTAAGCCTGTTCAACAGTCTGCTGGAGCGTTTCTGCGCCCCCTATCCCTTGGATCAGGCAACCACCACGCAGTACAACTATCTGAACGGCACCAACGTAGATACCGTCTTCCAGAAGCGCTTCTTCTCGGAGAAGTCACAGAACGGACGTGTCTTGAATGCCACACCAGACAGAGGTGCCGTGAACGGACAGCTGAAGTTTGACCCCGAATGGAATGCCTACTATGCTGGTCTGAACGACCAGGGCGGCAACATTGCCATGCAGCGCGACATGGCCGTGATGATGGTCCCCAGCGACTCAGCCATGGAAGTCTATTGGAACGACGGTCCCGGCAAGGTGCTGCACGACTACTATGGCTCATGGGATAACATTCCCGATGACGTGATTTCGAAGCTCATCAACAACAACATGCTGAGTTCGTTCGTATCGTCCGTACCTTCTAAGTTCAACAGCATCCTCAACGATGCCAACGACCCGATGGGCGTGGAGCTGTCTGCCATTGACAAGGTATGGCTGGGCTGTAACGGTGCCATCTATGTTACCAACCGCGTCTATTCTCCGACGGCATACGTCAGCGTATCGTTCCCGGCACTTATCAACGAGACGATGCGTATCATGTACTGGGGCATTGAGCAGTTGCAGTACAATGTATATCTGAACTCGCTGAACTCCTACTACAGCCTGTTCATTCCAACGAACGATGCCCTGCTGACGTATGTAGATCCCTGCTCTTACGGCAAGGCAAAGACAGAAGTGCTGAAATTCCATTACGACGGAACAAAAGTAAATAAAGATGAACGCGTATATGCCAGCAGACATTATTATGAGCCGGAGACGGGTGAGATTGGTGACAGTATCGGTGTCATCAGAGACAACTACACCATCAAGAACCGTCTGAAGGACATCCTTGACACACACATCGTCATCGGCAACGTAGAGGACGGTCACACCTACTACCGCACGAAGGGCGGCACGGAGATTCGCGTCAGCAACACGCAGGCCGGTGTCAACGGCATGACGGTGGAAGGCAGCTATCAAGTCAACGAGAGCGAGCCGCTGACCATCAGCGACATCTACGACCAGACTCCTGAGAAGTGCGGTGGCAACGGAAAGAGCTATATCCTGGACGGAGGCCCCATCCTGGGAACCCGCCAGACCGTCCGCGACATTCTGTCCATGCATGAGGAGTTCTCAGAATTCCTAACCCTGATGGACGGTGCCGGTATCTTTGAGAGAATCCACAACAACCGCAATGCAACCAGTGGTGACAACATCGCAGCCTTCAACACCTATCATTATACGGTTTATGTTCCCACCAACCAAAGCATCCGCGCCCTTCAGGAAGCAGGCGACCTGCCTACTTGGGACCAAGCCGAGGAAAAGAAGGAGAACGGAAACCTGACTGGCTATGCGAATGACTCTACCGCCATTGTAGATTTTGTGAAATACCACATTCAGGATAACGCCCTCTTCATCGGTGCCGAGAAAGACAGCGCTGACTACGAGACGGCAGTCATCGACCCCGCTACGGAACGTTTCTACCGTATTTCTGCCCAGCTGACAGACGACGGCATTACGTTGAAAGACCAGGCCTGCAAGCTGGACAAGTCACGCACCCCAGCGAAGGTGCTGACCAACGACCCGACGCTGTACAACCTGATGGCACGTGAGTTCCAGTACAACACAGCTGACGCTACCAATGCCTCACTGATTGAGACCAGTTCGTCGGCCGTTGTACACCTGATAGACAAACCATTACTTTTAAAACCACAGCAACATCAGTAAAAAGGTTAAAAAAAGTACAATATGGAAAACAAAATAGCACATAATATAAGAAAGGTGGTAAAAGACATTTTACCTCTGTGTCTCTTTACCTTTTTACCTATGACTGCTCATGCCCAGCAGGCTGGCGACATCATCAGCGGTAACGTTTCTGACGAAATGGGACCTGTCATGATGGCCAACGTTGTCGAGATAGACGCTGCCAAGCGTATCGTGGCATCAGCTGTTACAGATATGTCGGGTAACTTCTCCTTCAAGCTGAAGAACCCGAAGGACAAACTACGCATCACCTTCGTAGGATATAAGACCGTTGTCCTGCCCATCAACAGAACGAAGTACAACATCAAGCTGGTGGACGACACACAGATTCGGGAAGTGGTGGTGACCTCTAAGAAACGTGCCGGAGGCTCCGGACTTGCCATCCCCGTGGATGAAATCTCTACTGCCCAGCAGAGCATCAGCATGTCTGAGTTCGAGGGTCTGAGTATGACCACCGTTGACGAGGCCCTTCAGGGACGTATCGCCGGTCTGGACATTGTGGCCAACAGCGGTAACCTGGGTAGTGGTACTTCCATGCGTCTGCGTGGTGTATCGAGTATCAACGGAAGCAGTGAACCGCTCATCGTAGTAGATGGCAACGTCTGGGAGACGAACACCAACGACTTCGACTTCTCCAGTGCCAACGAAGAGAAGTTCGCAGAGCTGCTGAACGTAAACCCTGAAGACATCGAGAGCATTTCTGTGCTGAAGGATGCTGCCGCTACGGCCATCTGGGGTTCGCAGGGTTCTAACGGTGTTATCGAGATCAAGACCAAGCGCGGTAGCCGAGGCAAGACGAGCGTCAGCTACAGTTTCCGTCTGACAGGCACCTACCAGCCGGAAGGCTATGAGATGCTGAACGGTGACGAATACACCATGCTGCTGAAGGAAGAATACTTCAACCCGCAGATGAGTGACCAGGCCAGTAACATCCCCGAGCTGAACTACAACCCCAGTTTCCCGGAATACGAGATGTACAACAACAATACAGACTGGCTGAAAGAAGTCAAGAAGGTTGGTTGGCGTCAGAACCACTACTTAGCCCTCAGCGGTGGTGGTGAAAAAGCCCATTTCCGTATCGGTGCCGGTTACGACCATGAGACGGGTTCTATCATCGAGCAGCAGCTGGACCGCTTCACCTCACGTGTGAACCTGGACTACTTCGTCAGCGACCGCATCAAGATTGAGACGAACATCGCCCTGACTTACACCAAGAACAAGAAGAACAACGGCGACCTGTTGTCTATCGCATACGTGCGCATGCCAAACCTCTCTGTTTATGAGCAGGACAGATACGGCCGCGACCTGGACGAATACTACTCGATGCTGCCTACCGTATCAAGCCAGCTGCGCGACCAGCTGAACCACAAGAATCCCGTGGCTTTGGCACACCTGGCTAAGAACAACGAGACCAGCTACAACATCACGCCTGAGTTCAAGCTGAAATATGAACTTTTGGGAATCGACCCCGACAAGACCCGTCTGAGCTACGAGGGCAAGGTGGTGTTCAACATCTTCAATAAATATGAGGACCAGTTCATGCCGCTCTCACTGAGCACGGTGGGCTGGAACGACACAGACGGCAAGCAGAGCAACCGTTCTACGTCCAACTCCAACAAGAGCCTGGGTGTCACCACGACACACCAGTTGGTCTTCACGCCAATTTTCAAGAACAAAGACCACTCACTGACGATGATGCTCCGCGGCCAGCTGACCAGCGGTAACTCTTCATCGCAGAGCACCGTATCATGGGGTCTGCCTTCAGGCTCTATCCAGAGTACGGCCGCTGAAGGTATCATCACCAACATCAGCACCGGTAGCGGACAGTGGCGCAGCATCTACCTGACCTATTCTGCACACTATGCCTACAAGGGACGCTACATGGCCGACTTCTCAGTACGCCGCGACGGTAGCACCAAGTTCGGTGACAGCCAGCGCTGGGGTAACTTCCCCGCCCTGTCACTTCGCTGGAACATCAGCAAGGAGCCTTGGTTCCAGAAGGCCCTGCCCTTCGTCAGCATGCTCTCCGTGCGTCCTGGTTGGGGTATTGTCGGTAAGCAGCCCGGTTCCGAGGGTCTTTACTTCAGTAAGTACCGCAGTGGTGCCGGCTATATGAACGCTGGTACAGTCTATCCGCAGAACGTACAGCTGAAGAACCTGAAATGGGAACAGAAGGAGACCTGGAACTTAGGTGTTGACTTCGGTTTCTTCAAGGACAAGATTAATGGTAACGTGGAATTCTACTGGCAATATACCAGCGACCTGCTGATGGCCAACAGGGGTATTCCCACGTCTTCAGGTTATTCAACGCTGGCCTATCAGAACGTCGGTAACATGAAGAACATCGGTTGGGAGTTCAACCTGAACGGTGACCGCATCATCAAGATTGGCAAGTTCTCGGCCGACTTCAACATCACGTTTGCTAACAACAAGAACGAGATTACTTCTATGGAAGAGACCTGTCTGGCCAGCCTCAACAACGAGTTCAACCGCCAGAACGGCTCGTACCTGACCCGTGTAGAGCTGAACACTGCCTTGGGTAGCATCTACGGATTCCGCTACAAGGGTGTCTATCAGTACAGTGACTACTCTGCCGAAGAGGTGAAGGGCGTCAGCGGCCCCAATGCACCTGTTGCCCGCGACAAAGACGGCGTTGTCATTCTCGACGAGAACAACATGACGAAGCCCATGATGTTCTGCGCCGGTAGCGTAAACTACGAGTTCAAGGGTGGTGATGCTATCTACGATGACGTCAACCACGACGGCCAGATCAACGAGTTAGATATTGTCTATCTTGGTTCTTCGCTGCCAAAGTTCACCGGTGGTTTCGGTTTCAAGCTGCACTTCGGCCGTCTGACGTGGAACAACCAGTTCAACTTCCGCTATGGCAACAAGATTATCAATCAGGCCCGCATGGAAGTCGAGAAGATGTACGACAACAACAACCAGAGCCGCGCCGTCAACTGGCGTTGGCGCGTAGAGGGTGACATCACCGAGATACCACGTGCCCTTCGCCAGACCGGTTACAACTGGTTAGGCAGCGACCGCTTCGTAGAGGACGGTTCTTTCATCCGTCTGAACTACTCCCAGCTAAGCTATTCGTTAGACCCGAAGCTCATCAAGAAATGGGGTCTCAAGCAGCTGAGTATCTCTTTATCGGCTAACAACCTGTTCTGTCTGACCAAGTACTCCGGTGCTGACCCCGAGGTAGGCTACGGTTCGTTAGGTATCGTCACCGACGGTGCCAAGACCCCCCGTGCCAAGTCTTTCACAGCCGGTGTAACCATTCAGTTCTAATTGAAAATTGACAATTGACAATCGATAATTATGATTACGAAGATAAAAAATACAATCTGTGCAGTCTGCGTCATCGGTGGTTTGACATCCTGCTCTGATTTCCTGAACATCCTGCCCATGAACGACGTGGTGCTGGAGAACTACTGGACGGAGAAGGGTGACGTGACCAGTGTGATGAACAGCTGCTACGAGACGCTGGAACACAGTGATGCCCTCACACGCATGGTGGTCTGGGGAGAACTGAGAAGCGACAACATGCGTCAGGGTGCCAACGTTCCTAACGATATTTATGAGATACTGAAGGAAAACCTGCTTCCTTCCAACCCCTACTGCAACTGGTCGAAGATCTACGAGTGCATCAACCGTTGTAACACGGTATGCCATTACGCACCCCGCGTGCAGGAAATCGACCCGAACTACACCTACGAGGAAATGCAGGCCAACGTTGCAGAAGCTGTCACGCTGCGTTCGCTGTGCTACTTCTATCTGATTCGCACCTTCCGTGACGTGCCCTTCAGCAAGGAGCCCAGCATCGATGATGCGCAGAACTACATTCTGCCGGCCACACGTTTCGACGATGTGCTGACAGAACTGATTAGCGACCTGGAAAGCGTCAAGGCCAATGCCGTCCGCCGCTACTATGTAGATGAAAGTCCCAATGCCTGGCAGAACTCCTGCAAGATTACGCGCTGGGCAGTCTATGCACTGCTGGCAGACCTCTATCTGTGGCAGGGCAACTGGGACAAGAGCATCGAATGCTGTGAGCGCGTCATCGACTACAAGCGCCAGCAGTATCAGGAGCAGTTGGACCGTGATGGCAACATCTACGACATCGACCTCATTGACAGCATCCCGATGATTTTAGAGAAGCCGATAGGTAGCACAACCTGCGGACATGCCTACAACGAGATCTTCGGTAATGGCAACTCCTTCGAGAGCATCTTTGAGCTCTATTTCAATTCCACTCAGAGTCAGCAGAACACCTGGGTAAGCAACTACTACGGCAACCGCAACAACCTGTTGGGCCGCCTGAGCTGCCCGGACTTCATCTGCAAGGATGTAGCAACAGGCAACAACGCCATCTTCGCACGTACCGACGGCCGCGCATACGAAAACACGGAGCTGAGCAGTTCGTCATACGCCATCACGAAGTACACGCGTACTAACGTCAGCTACACCACGCAGAACGTCACGACGGAAAAAGACCTGAAACTGGGTGCATCACGCCGCAGCACGACCGATGCCAACTGGATATTCTACCGCCTGAGCGACATGGTGCTCATTGAAGCTGAAGCACTCATCGAGCGTGGTCAGGAGGGCGACTTTGACAAGGCATTTGCTCTGATTGACGTCATCAACAAACGCGCTAACGATGCCGTAAACGGCTCGCGCAGCAGTACGTTGAAGAAGACCGACTACATCGACTCCAAGGCAGCTATGGAAAACCTGTTGCTGGAAGAGCGTCAGCGTGAATTCCTCTTTGAGGGCAAACGTTGGTATGACCTTGTACGCTTTGCTGTCCGCGACGGCAACAACACCCGCCTCGTCGAGCTGACATCGCGTAAGTATCAGGAAAATGCCAATGCCATGAAGATTAAGCTGGCTGACCCCAACATCATCTTCTTCCCATACGCCAAGAACGAGCTGAAAGTAAATCCGCTGCTGGTGCAGAACCCTGCATTCCTGACTGGCGAGGATTCAGAACTGAGCAAGTAAAAACCATTTAGCATTAGAAGTTATGATATTCAAAAGCATAAAACACCTCTTCGTCGCAAGCCTGATATGCTACGGCACTGCTGCAGCACTGGTGGCCTGCGTAGATAACGACAAGGATGTGGTCGAGAACTACTACTCCTCGACCAAGCTCACAGCAGCGGAATTCCTGGAGGAGCGTCCCGAGCTGTTCAGCGATTTCACTGAAATCCTGAAACGGACTCCTTACTACTCAGTGCTGTCAACATACGGAACCTACAGCACCGCCGGTCTGCTGAAATACACGCTGTTCGCACCCACCAACGAGGGTATTCAGCGTTATTTGCAAAGCATGGGCTACAAGTCCATTAGCGATATTCCCACTGAGAAATGCGACACGTTGGCACGTACCCACATTATCAAGAAGGGTGCCTTCTTCACCACCGATATCAGCGAGGGTGCACTGCCCGAACTGAACATGGACGATGCGTATATCGTACTCTCCTCTGACTCGGATGTGACGAACAACAACAAGCTGATTTATTACATTAATAAGAACTCGCGTATCTTAGAGCGTGACGACTCCGTGACCAACGGTGTGGTACACGTGCTGGACAACACCATCTCGTCAACCAGCCTGCTGCTGCCTGACAAAATTGAGGAGGACTCCACGCTGACCATTTTTGCAGAGGCACTGAAGATGACGGGTATGGCTGACTCGCTGAAGCAGTATATCGACCTGGACTACAGCTGTAGCGACGACTCCGTACATACGGGTACCATGGAACGCTGTACCAGTGGTGGTGCCACCTATACCCGTACCTTCTGGGTGGGCAAGCGCTACTTCAAATATACCGCTTTCGTTGAACCCGACTCGGTCTTCCACCGTAACGGCATCTACAACACCGCCGATTTGCAGGCCTACGCCAAGCAGATTTATGACCAGACCTATCCCGAGGATGCCGGTCTGTATGACGACAACCCCAAGCACCGTAAGAACCCGCTGAACCGTTTCGTCGCCTATCACTTGCTGAACCGCGTGGGACAGTATAACAGCTGGGTACCCTCAGGAACCGTCCGTGAGCGTTGCTTGGACATCAAGCTCATTGACCCCGAGGAATACTATGAGACGATGTGTCCCGGCACCATCATGCGTTTTGCCGGTCCTCCCTCAGGCTTGTTCATCAACCGCCGAGGCGTTCAGGAGCGTGCCGAGCGTGGCGTATTCATCAAGGGTGTGAAAGTCCTGTCGCCCTCTGAGTCTGGTTCTACTGACCAGAATGCCATCAACGGTGTCTATCACTACCTGGACGACATTCTGGCTTACACCCCTGAAGTGCGTGACATAGTGCTGAACCGCCGCATCCGCATCGATGCCACCGTGCTCAGCCCCGACTTCATGAACTGTAACGGCCGCGGCCGCTATGGCGAAGACATCCTGACCGGTTTCAAGCGTGGCTACATCAGTGACTGGACCATCAGTAAGGAGACCTTCGTCGGTGTTCACTCCGATGTAGATTACTGGCACTCCTATCAGGCCAATGCCGTCTGTGTCAGCGGTGTCTTCGACGTAACCTTCAAATTGCCGCCGGTACCGTCAGGCACCTACGAAGTGCGACTGGGTTACACACCTGGTGAGGAGCGTGGTGTCGTTCAGGTATATTTGGAGAACGAGCCGTGCGGTATTCCCGTCGATTTGCGCGTCTGGGGCGGTGACCCAACGATTGGTTCCGTTGCCGACACTGAAGACGAGGAAGAGAACGTTGCCAACGACAAGGCTATGCACAACCGTGGCTACATGAAAGGCCCTGACTGCTGGCATCCCGGTGGTGGTGATGACTCCATGCGCTCACTGAGTCCACTGCGCCGCATCCTGGCCACCAAATATCTGGACGCCAACAAGACGTACCATCTGCGTTTCCGCCAGGTACTGGATGACCCGCAGAAGTACTGGTCGTTCGACTACATTGAGCTGTGTCCGAAGAGCATCTATGGAAGCCCGGAAGGCGAGGACACACACTAATATAATTGAGTAATGAGTAATGAGAAATTAGAAATTATGATTACCAAAAGAATAAAGCAATTTATCATAGCAGGTTCAGTTTGCTGCTGTGTCACAGCAGCAATGACCGCCTGCTCTGAATGGGACGACCACTACGACGGCTCAGGTGCCGAGAGCGGTAGCCAGACGAGCCTGTGGCAGGAAATGAACAGCAACCCGCAACTCAGCGACTTCTGCAAGGTGCTTGAGGGTACCAAGGTGTTCCGCATGCACAAGAAGACTCCCACCAGCTATGCACAACTGTTAGACGGTGGACAGTCGTTCACGGTAGTTGCTCCCGTCAATGGAACTTTCAACCACGACTCACTGCTGCAGTTGGCACAGACCAACCAGGGCGACTCCATCGTAGAGAAGTTCTTCATCAAGAACCATCTTTCCCGCACTGCCGGTTCAATGAAAGAGGCAGAGGTGAAGATGCTCATGATGAACTCTAAGAACATGAATATGTCAAAGGGAAGCATTAATGGTGTAACCCTTAACAAGTCAAATATTCACACCAAGAACGGCATATTGCACATTGCAGCCGCACCCCTGCCCTACGAATACAATCTCTACGAGGCACTGAACGACCTCCCCGAGATGAGTGGCATCGGTCAGCAGCTGCGTCAATACGAAGAAGACTACTTCCTTGCTGATGCCTCTGTCTCCAGCGGTATCGTCGAGGGTGTCCCCGTCTATGTCGATTCAGTGGTCGTCGAGCGCAACCGCATACTGGAAAGCATCGGAAGCCTCAATGATGAGGACTCCACTTATCTGGTAGTAGCACCCCGCTCAGCAGGCTGGGAGAAAGCATGGGAAAACGCCAAGCAGTACTTCGTCTATGACGAGAAAGTGCTGAAGCGCGACTCCCTGCAGGAATACTGGACTGCCCGCGCACTGATGGACGACGCCGTGTTCAACATGAACGAAAAGCGTAACCAGAAGGGCGACTCCCTGTACTCAGTACCCTACTTGGGTTGGTACAGGTCATGGTCCGAGGGAAAGCCCGTCTTCCATAGGTTCTTGAAGAGCGAACTGCTTCAGGGAGCTACGGAAATGCACTGCAGCAACGGCAAGCTGTATGAGGTCGATGAATGGCCCTTCACCCCAGAGCAGACATTCCTGAAGGAGATCTGGACAGAAGGTGAGAGTTCTTGGCTGATTACTGCTGAGAAAGACTGCTCCTATAACGTTCGTAGCCAGGTGGCCGACAGCATTTCGTCGAATGCATACCTGCAAATTGTACCGCGCACGGCAACATCAAACTGGGAGCTGACTTACCGCTTGAACAACACGCTGTCTGCCGAATACGAAATCTACGCAGTCATCCTGCCCAGGTCGGTGGCTGGTCTGGACAATGCCAAGCCCTGCAAATTCAAGGCCACGTTGAACTATGTGGACGAGAAGGGGGCTTCACAGACTTACAACTTTGAAAACGTGCAGTTCAAGAGTAATCCTGAGAAGGTTGACTCCGTGCTGTTGGGGAAGGTCTTCCTCCCCGCCTGCAACTACGACCAGACTGACATCAAGGTCAGCATCAAACTGGTGTGTTCAATCCTGGCCCGTGAGACTTCCAACTATTCTCGCGAGATGTATCTCGACTGTATTTATCTCAGACCACGTACCTCTAATACTGAAGAGCAATGAAGAAGAATATCATCCTTATCATCATGCTGCTGATGACCATGACTGTATCAGCAGCTCAAGAAAATACGAAGACGGTGACGGGCTGCGTGGTAGATGCCGCTACAGGCATGCCACTGAACGGTGTCATCGTGGCAGCATACGGCAACCAGCGCTTCTCAGCCATGACTGACGAACAGGGCCGCTACGAACTCAAAGTTCCCGAGCAGACTGGTTCCGTTATCATGCAAATCGAGGGCTATAACCTCATGCAGCAGGCCATTAACAATGGAAAAGCCGATGCCAAGATGTATAGTGACGCTTTCCGTGCCAACTATAGCAGCACGACGACGGCAATCCTGAAGGGAGAGGCCGGCGACTTTGCCAACACTTCGGAAGTCAGCATCGACGCCCTGTTGGCACAGCAGTTAGGTGCCGACATGCGCTCGGTGAGCCAGGGCGGCATACCGGGCATGGGAACCATGAAACTCATCGGCGGTATCAACTCACTGAACACCAATGCTCAGCCACTGGTGGTCATCGACGACGTCATCATGGACATGCAGTACAACCGCGAGATGTTGCACGATGGTTATTACAACAACATGCTGGCCAACATCAACATCAACGACATTGAGAGCGTACAGGTACTGAAAAACGGTACTGCCCTCTACGGTGCCAAGGGTGCTAACGGCGTACTCTACATCAAGACCAAGCGCAACAAGAGCATGGCAACGAAGATTGATGTCACCATCAACTGCCGCTACGAAACCAAGCCACGCCTACCCAAGATGCTGGATGCCGAGGGGTACCGCCTCTACAGCAGTGAGCTGCTGTCTGGCAAGATGAATCCCAATGACCTGGGAACGATGAAGTATCTCTCAACAGACCCCACCTATTATTATTACAACCAGTACCACAACCAGACGGACTGGAACAAGGAGGTCTATAAGAATGCTTTCTCGCAGAACTACGGCATCAACGTGCAGGGCGGTGACGATGCAGCATCGTACAACCTGTCGGTCGGCTACTCATCGGCCTACAGCACACTGCGCTATAACGACTATACGCGATTCAACATGCGACTGAACTCCGACATCAAGGTGTTCAAAGGCTTCGACGTCCGCTTCGATGCCAGCTACAGTGATGTGGACCGCAACCTGCGCGACGACGGTGCACCTGAGACGACGCTCTCCGGCGTCATCACGTCACCGGCATTCCTCGCACTGACCAAGGCCCCCTTCCTCTCGCCGTACGCATTCGACAAGAATGGAAACGTAAGCCACTACCTGGCTGAAGCTGATGACTACTTGGAGGGAATGTTCCAGGGCCGTGGCCGTCTGGCCAACCCGCTGAGCATCTTAGACCACGGCGACGGCAAAAACCGTAACTCCTTCGGTAACCGTCTCATCACGTTCTCTATCACGCCGAAATATGAATTCAACCGCCACCTGTCCGTTAGCGAGCACTTCACACTCGGTCTGGTGAACACCAACGAGAACTACTATCTGCCGCTACAGGGTGTGCCCAACTTCATCATCGACGGACTGGACGAGGGTACCACGCTGCAGAACTATGCACAGAGTATGGCTGCCCGCGAGACAGCTATCCAGAGTGACACACGTGTCAACTGGAAAAACCGCTACGGTGCCCACAACATTGATGTCAAGGCCGGTGTGCGCTATCTGAGCAGTGAATATAACCAGACTGCTCAGATTGGTTACAACTCCGGTAACGACAAGACGCCGAACATGAGCGGTTCATTACGCTTCAAGGGTACAAGCGGTGCTGATGACAAGACCCGCGACATCACCTGGTATGCACTGGCTGACTACAGCTTTGCTGACCGCTACTACCTGAACGCCGGTCTCTCGGCACATGCTTCTTCACGCTTTGGCGACGATGCCGACGGCCTGAAGTTGGCTGGTGTTGTCTGGGGCATCTTCCCCAGCATCGAGGCCTCATGGGTGATTACCAACGAGAAGTGGATGCCGAAGAGCGACATCGTCAACTACCTCCGCCTGAATGTCGGCTACGACATCACGGGTAATGACGACATCAACTATACCGCCTCACGTTCTTACTTTGTCGCCAAGCGCATGCTGGCAGAGACTGTCAGCGGTAAGGTCATCGGCAACATCGGTAACACCAAGTTGCAGTGGGAGACCACGCGCCGCCTGTCAGCAGGCATTGAGGGTAACTTCCTGAACAACCGCGTCAACATGCACTTCAACTTCTACAAGAGCTGGACCAAGAACCTGCTGTCTCTGCAGCAGTTGGCATGGACCAGCGGTCTGCAGGAGAACTGGACTGGCGACGGCAAACTGGAGAACACTGGCTTTGATGCCGGCATTAATGTCAAAGTTCTGGCACTGAAGGACTTCGGATGGGAGATTGGTGCTTCGGCAGGTCACTACAAGAACAAGGTGACGGCACTGCCCAACAACAACAAGCCGATAGAGACCAACATCTACGGAGCCACCGTGCGGACAGAGGTCGGCCAGCCCGTCGGCGTGTTCTACGGCTATAAGACCAGTGGTGTCTATGCCACAGCCGCCGAGGCCGAGGCAGACGGCAACTACATCGTGAAGCAGAACGGCGACCGTTCTTACTTCAAGAGCGGTGACATGCGCTTCGTCAACTTGGACAACAGCAAGGAAGTCAACGAGAACGACCGTACCATCATCGGCGACCCCAATCCCGACCTGTATGGTAACATCTACACCACGGTGAAATGGAAGAACCTCAAGCTTCAGGCCGTCATGGACTACTCCATAGGCAATGACATCTATAACTACCAGCGCTCGCTGATAGAAGGCGGAAGCCTGTTCCTCAACCAGACAACGGCTATGGCTAACCGCTGGACGACAGAGGGCCAGAAGACGAACATTCCACGTGCCACCTACACCGACCCGATGGGTAACAGCCGCTTCAGCGACCGTTGGATAGAGGATGGCAGCTACCTGCGTCTGAGCAACCTGACGCTGAGCTACTACCTGCCCGTACAGAGCACCTATCTGCAGGGTATCACCATCTTTGGTAATGTTACGAACCTGTTCACCATTACCAAGTATCTGGGCAGCAATCCCGACTGCACGATGACCTCCGGCATTCTGTCGCAGGGTATTGACCGCGGTCTGCTGTCTGCCGGACGCTCGTTCTCTTTAGGTGTTAACATCAACTTGTAAATTAGAAATTAGTAATTAGATATTAGTAATTATGATTACCAAATATAAATATATCATTCTTGGAGTCTGCACCATCTGTGGCTTGATGTCCTGCTCAAAAATGCTGGAGACAGAATCTGAACTGGTAGAGTATGAGAAGGACAATACGCTGAACCATCCCACGGACTCGGTCTATAGCGTCATGGGCATCATCAACAAGATACAGCTGATTGCTGACCGCACCGTGCTGTTGGGAGAGATGCGTGGTGACCTGATGACCACCACCCCGGCTGCCTCGTCAGACCTGAAGCGCTTGGCAGAATTCGACCGGGACGGCGACAACAAGTACTATAAGATTAGTGACTACTATGCTGTCATCAACAACTGCAACTACTTCCTGGCTCATGCCGATACGGCTATGGAGCGCCGCGGACGCAAGCTGTTCATGTACGAATATGCTGCCGTCAAGGCGTTCCGCGCCTGGACCTATCTGGAACTGGTAAAGGCCTACGGCCATGTACCCTTGGTGACTACGCCCGTGATGACTGAGCAGCAGGCTACTGACGCCATGAACCTGGGCGACAAGGACATCACTGACATCTGCAACTACTTCATCAGTGACCTCACGCCATACGCAAAGACGGAACTGCCTAAGTATGGTTCCATCAACGGAATGAACTCAACTGAGTTCTTCATCCCCATGCGTGCCCTCATTGGTGACCTCTGCCTCTGGGCCGGTCGCTACCAGGAGGCTGCCTACTGGTATCATGACTATCTGAACGACAAGGACAAGCCCATAGAGATGAACTACTCCAACCGCGTACGATGGAATAACATTGTCAACTTCCAGAGCCAGCGTCCAACGAATCTCTATTCGGTAAAAGACGAAGTGGAACGACTCACCTACATACCGATGGAAGACCGTGTGTTTGATGGTACTATCACCGAGTTGTATGACATCTACCAGTCTAATGAGCAGAACAGATATTATTATCAGGCTGAGCCCTCGAAGGGTATGCGCAAGATTTCTGCCGAACAGACATACTGTTTTGAGTACAAGAACAACACAGTGACCGATACCATTTATGCTCCGCGTGATATCACCGCCTATCAGGAGGATGTTTATCTGGGTGACCTGCGCCTGTCGGCAAACTATTCACAGGAATCCTACCGTCAGGATAATTATTCGGAATATTCATCGCTGATGCAGAACATCACCAAGTTCTTCAGAGAGAGTATCATCACCTACCGTCGCACCATGGTCTATCTGCGTTATGCCGAGGCCCTCAACCGTGCCGGCTATCCGCAGTCTGCCTTCGCTATCCTGAAGTATGGTATCTGCAATGAGATTGTCAACGAACGCGTTGACAGCGTAGAACGGGTACAAGCAGGCGACCTGATAGTGTTCGATCCTAACATCTTCACCAAAGAGACTTCGTTAGGCATCCATTCCATGGGTTGCGGTGATGTACAGTGCGACACCACTTATGTGATACCTGCACTGCCTGCCCGTCAGGATAGTATCGATTTCGTAGAAGACAAGATTGTCACGGAAATGGCGCTTGAGGGTTCTTTCGAGGGTTACCGCTTCTATGATCTCATGCGTGTTGCACTGCGCCGTAACGACCTCAGCTATCTGGCTGAACCCATCAGTCGTCGTAACGGTGAGAAGGACGAGAGCCTTTATCAGTTGCTGATGAACAAGGAGAACTGGTATCTGCCCAAGCGCTGATCACCACACTTTAACTTTTCAGTGATAACAATTACTCATTGAGTAATTTCTGTCAGTGGCCCACTGGCGAAATTTACTCAATGAGTAATTTTTGTTAGTGGCCTTCTGGTGAAATTTACTCAATGAGTAATTTTTGTCAGTGGCCTTCTGGTGATAATCATTTCTCATTTCTCATTCCTCATTTCTCATTTCTCATTTCTCATTCCTCATTTCTCATTTCTCATTCCTCATTCCTCATTTCGCGCGCCTCGCGCGCGCGTTTATTGCCTTATACGTTTTTTATCCCACACTTCTTACACTTCCCACACCAAATTAAGGTGTGGGAAGTGTAAGAAGTGTGAGATCTTTTTCTGTTAGAGCAATAATACGCGCGTACGCGATGAAATCGGGCTTTTTTTTATGCTAAAGCCGCAAACAGACGGTCAAGGGCAACGTCGGCATCACCAGCTGCTTCATCGAGCAGGGTGACGAACTTCGAGCCAATGATGGCACCGGCGGCATTGTCCTGGGCAGCCTTCAGCGTCTGGGCATTGCTGATGCCAAAGCCAATCATGCGCGGATTGCGCAGGTGCATCTGGTCGATGCGGCGGAAGTAGGCCTGCTTGGCATCGTCGAACGACTTCTGCGCACCGGTGATTGCAGCACTGGATACCATGTAGATGAAACCGTCGGTGTTGTCGTCGATGAATCGGATGCGCTCATCGCTGGTCTCCGGCGTAATCAGCATGATGACGCGGAGGTCATAGCGGTCAGCAACGGGCTTCACCTGGGTCAGGTAATCGTCAAAGGGCAGGTCAGGGATAATCATGCCGCTGACACCTGCCTCGACACACGACTGGCAGAAAGCCTCGATGCCGTAGTGCAGGATGGGATTGAGGTAGCCCATGAGGATAAGGGGTATGCTAACCTCACTCTTGATGGCTTTCAGCTGGTCGAAAAGCAGTTGCAGACTCATGCCGTTTTTCAAGGCCGTCGTGGCAGCCGTCTGGATAACAGGGCCGTCGGCCAGCGGGTCGCTGAAGGGGATGCCGACCTCGATGAAGTCGATGCCGCGACGCTCCATGGCCTTGATTACGTCGCCAGTACCATTCAACGTGGGACAGCCCGCGCAGAAGTAGAGCGAAAGAAACTTTTTATCGCCACGGTTGGCGAAAAGGGTGTTGATTTTGTTCATAATGCCTTATTATAATGTTTTGTGTTTAATTGTGCGATGAAATCGGCGAGGGCGGCAACATCCTTGAGCGCGGGAGCAACCTCGAACTGGCTGTTAAGGTCTATACCCATACATCGGGGATGATGGAAGTTTTTGACGCGTTCAGCATCATCAGGACCGATGCCACCACTGAGCAGGAAGGGCGTATCACCAGTATAGTCTTCAAGCACGCTCCAGTCGAACTTCTCGCCATTACCACCGACACTTTTGCCCTTAGTGTCGAAGAGGAAATAGTCAACAATCCCCTCGTAGGGCTTGGTGGCCTTTAAATCCTCTTTTGTGGCGATGTTAAAGGCTTTGATAAGTGGCCACTGGCGCAGTGCCTTAGCATACTCCGGCGATTCGGAGCCATGAAGCTGGATGATGTCGAGGGCATACTCATCAGCGATGTGTTTCACCTTTTCGCAATCCTCATCAACAAATACGCCGACGCGTTTGCACTGAGTAGGCAGATAGGCGGGGCGTTCGCTGACGTAACGCTTGGACTTCGGCCAGAAAATCAAGCCCATCAGACTGATGCCAAGGGCTTCTACCGCGCGAATGTTCGCAGCATCGCGCATGCCACAGACTTTAATTAATTGAAGCATCGGACTAACATTGATAATTTGCATCGGACTAACACGGACTTACACGGACTAAATAGATTCCTTCTCATAATTAGAGTCCGTGACAGTCCGTGTTAGTCCGTTGCTAAAATCACTGGGTGCCTTCTCATGATTAGAGTCCGTGACAGTCCGTGTTAGTCCGATGCAAAAATCATTGAGCGCTTTGCCTGGGTCGGCTGCTTTCATGAAGTTCTCGCCGATGAGGAAACCTCGGAAACCGGCAGCGCGGAGGGCGCGGACGGTGGCCGGGTTGCTGATACCGCTCTCACTGACCTTCACAGCGTCCTTAGGCAACAGCTCTGCCAGACGGAAGGAGTTCTGGACGTCGGTAACAAAGGAGCCGAGGTTGCGATTGTTGATGCCGCACATGTCGGGCTCCTGTTCAACGTATTCCAGTTCGGCCTCACTGTGCATTTCCAGCAGCACTTCCATTCCCAGCTCATGGGCTATACGCATGAGCACCTGACACTCCTGCTTCGTCAAGTCGGCAGCAATCAGCAGGACGGCAGAGGCACCACACAACCGGGCCTGAAAGAGCTGGTACTCGTCAATGACGAAATTCTTATAGAGAATAGGAATGTTCACGCCGGCATGACGGGCCGTCTTGATAAACGCATCGTTGCCACCGAAGTATTGCTCATCGGTGAGGATGCTCAGGGCAGCGGCACCATTCTGCTGATAGCTCAGCGGAATGATGTCGGCACGTCCGTCTTCCTTGATCCAACCCTTTGACGGTGACTTGCGCTTGAACTCGGCGATGATGCCGGAGTCGGAAGCCGTCAGAGCCTGCGACATCGACGCTACGGAGAAGTCAAGCAACGGCTCCACCTGACGGTGAATCTCCCGTTCGCTAAGTTCCGCCTTAAAGCGCTCAACCTCCAGCCGTTTGTGGGCGACGATTTCTTCTAAAATATCTTGCATGGTTCTTTTTCGATATTTCGACGTTTCGATATGACGTTATAACGTTATTACGATCTGGGGGTTAGCTGTTCAGTTCCACGAACTTCTTGAAGGTGCGCAGGGCACTGCCGCTATCGATACTCTCGCGGGCAATGTCGATACACTCTTCGATGGTCTTCTCGCCCTTTTCAAGCACCTGGATACCGAAGGCAGCATTAGCCAGCACGATGTTCTTCTGGGCGGGCAGGGCGCGGTTTTCCAGTACGCTGTCGAAGATGGCAGCGGCCTCTTCCTCGGTAGCGCCGCCCACCAACTCCTCAGGCTTGGCAATCTCGAAGCCGAGTTCCTGCGGTTTGAAAATGCGCTCGTAGTTCTTCGGCGTCACCTTGAAGTCGCCAGTCAGCGAAATCTCGTCGTAGCCGTCAATGCTGTTCACGATACCGTAGTCAATGCCTATCTTCTGATACACCTGATGATACAGGCGCATCTGGTCGAGGTTGGCAACACCGAGCAACTGACACTTGGGCTGAGAGGGATTCACCAGCGGACCTAACAGGTTGAAGATGGTAGGGAACTGTAATGCCTTACGGATAGGACCGACAAATTTCATTGC
>JAEEGL011068357.1_pt1 | contig 28152 bp, 25 predicted proteins | sample 9134231 | NCBI WGS metagenome assembly JAEEGL01 (sample SAMN16246548, study PRJNA631951) | gut metagenome | biome: gut microbiome; feature: rumen; material: fiber-attached | host: Bos | place: Iran: Karaj | collected 2018-10
CGCAAGATAGATCCTGTTGTAAAGAGGCGTTTTCCGGCTTTCGGAAAGTTCTTTTCTGATCTTATCCGAGGTGGTGAAGAACGCCGTGTTGTACTGGTTGAGGAAGTGCAGGTGAAGGCTTCTGAAGTAGTCGGCCATCCTAGCCTGCTCCGCATGGCAGTACCCGGAAATGAATATCACTAACCATATTCCCCAGGACCATTTTCTCCCCGTGAAGGGAATGAGCTCGTCCATCATGCGCATGCCCAGGACGATGTAGACCGCGGCGAAATTTACCGAATCGACCAGTCCGTCAAGGAATCTGCCCAGCTGGCTGCTGGTGTGGGTGAGCCTTGCTACCTGTCCGTCTGCACAGTCCAGAAGTACCGCGAAGAACTCTATGAGTATCCCGATAAAGTTGATCAGCAGGTTCTGGGAGTAAAAGAAGAAGCTTCCGAAGACGCCAAACACCAGCGACAGAAGAGTCACTGTATTGGCGCTGAAGCGTATGCGTATGAAAAAGTGTGCGAGTATCATCGAGAGGGGTCCGTAGACCAGAGTCTCGAAGCGGTCCTCGGTGTCGTTTGACTTCTGGGTCGCTTCCAGATCCTTTTCGATCTGGTCGCGCAGCTCTTTTGTGTGTGAGTTGTTCATGAAAAATCTGGTGTTGCGGTTATTTAATGCTTCTTAAGTATGCTGTGGTAGCGGCGGCGTTTTCCTTTGGCATGAGCCTGCTTACAGAGAACCATACGTTCTTGCCCTTGTACTTCTCGTAGTACTCCTTAAGAGCTGCTACGGACTGTTCCGGGGTGGCGCCGGGAGCGTTGGGAACCCTTACGCCGAACTTGAATACGTCGTGGTACTTGTCTACCAGCATCTCCTTGTCGCAGCATTCCTGGCCTACCCAGGTATCCGCGCCGGAATCTATGATGTTGGGTATGGTGTCGTGGATGAATCCGCAGGAGTGCTGCTCGTAGAGGCAGCCCATCTCGTGTATGGCGTCAACCAGGCGTTTTACGTGAGGGAGTATCATCTCTCTTTGGGTGTCCGGAGCGATCATCGGGGCTCTCTGGGTGCCCCAGTCGTCGTGGACGAGGAAGTATTCCACGTTGTACCACTCGTGCATGCGCCTTGCGTAATCGATGTAAAGATCGGTGAGCCTTGTGAAGATCTCTGTAACGTCCTCTTCGTAGTCCGGGTCGATGAGCGCTATGGCTGCGTCCTCGAACTCGACGAAGGAGATGAGCCTTTCAAGATATCCGGTGTAGATGGTGGTGGAAATGAGCTTGTCGGTGTTGAGATATTCCTTGTTGCGCTCCTTAATCCCTTCCCAGTCGCATGCGTCAAGATCGGGCCACTGAAGAACGTCTCTCCAGTCCGAAAGATCGTCCATTATCCTGCCTACGGTTATGGATCCCTTTACCTGGGGAACATACTGCCACTTAAGTCCGAACCAGCCTTCTCCGCCGTAGTCCTTGGGATCAAAGGGGGCCTGCTGGTTGATCATGCCGCGGGCCTTGTAATCGTGAAGCTCTTCGGGTTCGAATACCAGCACGTCGCCGCTGCTGGGGAACCATTCGTAATCCTTGTTTTTGAAGAAATTGTAGATATTATCTCTGGGTGTCATATTGTACCTCCTAATACGCATATATAATAACATATATATGTAATACATTTCATCTGATAAATGCATATATTATCAATTTACTATTGATTTTTTTGATGAAGTAAGGCACAATATAGGTTGTTAAGTTATCATTTGTGTTTTGAAAGGTGGTTTATGAAGACTTCAAACAAAAAGGATCGTATCCTTGGCATTTGCAGTGTGCTGTTATCCGCATGGATAATATACATCACTTCAAGCCTGGACTTCCCCACCAGCAAAGGGGACCCGGGTCCGAAGCTGTTCCCGTATATCGGTGCCGGCCTCATCCTGGTGTGCGGTATCATCCTGCTCATCAAGCCGGGTAAAGACGGAAAGACTTTCCTGACCAAATCGCAGTGGAAGTCGGCAGCGCTCATCTTCGGCGTTTATCTGTTGTTCGTGCTTCTGCTCTGGCTGGTCGGATTCATGATAGCAGTTCCTATCATGCTCTTCATCCTCACGCTGATGTTCCAGGCCCAGAGCCGTCCGGATGACCCCGTAAAGAAGAGGGTGATCAGGAGCCTCATCTACGCGATAATAGCGGGCGCCCTGATCTATGTAGCGTACGTTATCGGCCTGCAGGCCAAGCTGCCGACCGGCCTGCTGTTCAATTTATTCAAGTAAGGAGGTAAAGATATGGTAGCAGAATATTTGCTTCAGGCATTTAAAGACGTCTTTACCGTCCAGGGCCTAATCTTTGTTATCGCTGGTTCTCTCGCAGGTGTTATACTCGGCGCCATCCCCGGCCTGGGCAGCAGCACCCTGCTGGTAGTACTTCTTCCCATAGCTTACAAGATGGACCCGAAGATGTGCATGGCTCTGTTCATCTCCATAGTAATCGGAGGCATGAGCGGAGGCTGCATAGGTTCTATTCTTCTCGGTATACCGGGAACATCATCATCACTTACGACCGTCTGGGACGGTTACGAATTCACAAAACAAGGCGACCCGGTGAGGGCGCTGTCAGCCGCGGTAACGTCCAGCTTCCTCGGAACGCTGCCCTCCATCATCCTGGCTATCTTCGCCTGCAGAGTCATAGCTATGTGGGCTGTAAACCTCGGATCCTGGGAATACGCGGCACTGTGCTACTGCGCTATACTCATGGTAGTTGGTCTGTCCAAGGCCAACATGGCAAAGAGTATGATAGGCGTAGGCCTGGCCATCTTCATGGCTACAATAGGCACTGACCCGATCAGCGGCCGTCCAAGGTTCATGTTCGGCGGAAACGTCGAATTCCTCGGCGGACTCAACCTGATCAGCGTCATGCTCGGTCTCTTCGCTTCGAAGATCATACTTCTGGAGTACGCAAGGCACGAAAAGGCAAACGCCAGCCTCAACATCAAGGTCGGCAAGTTCAAGTGGCCTGGAAAAGACCTTTCCCACAACATACTCGGATTCATCCGCGCGTGGATACTGGGTCTGGTCATCGGATTCCTGCCCGGCCTCGGCGGCCCGGTGGCATCCATCATGTCCTACTCCATGGAGAACATGCTTGCCAAGGATAAGTCCAAGTGGGGCAAGGGCGAGATCATGGGAGTCATCTCAGGCGAGACGGCAAAGAACTCCGCTATCGGCGGAGCCCTCATCCCGCTCATCGCTCTGGGTATCCCCGGCGACGCTTCCTGCGTACAGTTCATCTCCGCTCTGCAGTCTCAGGGCGTAAACCCGAACCCGCTGCTCATCAAGGACCGTCCTGATGTCGTTTACATGATATTCGTTGCAGCCCTCGTGTCCGCGGTGGTAATACTGCTCTACGAGACACTCGGAATGCCCACATTCCCCGCGCTGCTGAAGATACCTTATCACTATCTGTACAGCTTCATAGTAGTCATCGCTCTTACCGGTGCGTACATGTCCACGCAGACCTTCTTCGGACTGTGGGTAGCACTCGGAAGCTGCGTGCTCGGTATCCTGATGGATCTGTTCGGTATCAACAGCCTGCCGTTCCTGATGGCGTTCATTCTCTCGCCGCAGCTTGAGATGTACACCAGAAGAGGATTTACCGGTTCCACCACCGGCGGCGCGGAATTCATCACCAGACCGATCTCCGCCACATTCATCATTGCCGGTACGCTCGTTCTCATCTATGGATTCGTCTCCCCGCTCATCAAGAAGGGCAGAAAGTCCAAGAACGACGCAGCAAGAGAAGCCGCGGCAGAGCTCGAGGATTAATTCGATCCAGACCCTTTAGTTCAGGGTTTGAATATATCAGCATAGTTATGATTTAGGAGGAACTAAAACATGAAGAAAGTTATTGCAATTCTTCTGGTTCTCGGAATGGTATTTGCTCTTGCAGCATGCGGCGGAAGCACTCCCGCAAACAATACCCCTGCGAACAACACCACACCGGCAAACAACACTGAACCTGCCGCAAAGTGGCCCAATGGAGAAGTAACGCTCCTGTCCGGATATCAGGCAGGCTCCCTGACTGACAACAACATCCAGACCATCAAGGACTGGATCATCAAGCAGACAGGCGCAAAGGTCACCGTTACCAACGATGAGAAGGGCGGCGGCGCTAACCTCGCAGTTAAGCTCTCCCAGGCAAAGGGCGACGGCCAGACCATTATGCTCTTCGGTCTGAACAACCTGTCCAACTACATCCAGGGTATCTGGACTGTGGACCCGACCGACGCTAAGCTGTTCAAGCCCGTTTGCGGAATCGCTCAGCCGAATCCGTATTCCGGATGCGTACTGCTCACCAACACCGCTAATCCCTACAACAACTGGGAAGAGCTCGAGAAGTACATCAACGATAACCCCGGCAAAGTCACTGTAATGGACATCAAGGGTAAGGTAATGGATTCCAAGACCAAGTCCCTGTTCTATCAGAGAAACCTCCAGGATAAGGTCGTTTGGGCTGCTACCGACTCCAAGGCTTGCACCAACGAGCTTCTCGGAAACAACATCAACATAGTAATGCTCGATGAGAACACCGCAGCTGCACTGATGGCTGACAAAGAGACCGGCGCAAAGGTCAAGGCTATCATCAACTGCAGGCCCGACAAGGACTTCAGCTACTACACACCGACTGACGCTCCGAACCTCGACCTCATCAAGACCATCCCGACTCTTGAGGATGTATTCGGCGCAGAGAAGGCTAAGCAGTACAACCTGGCTAACTTCAGCTTCTTCGTAGTTCCGGCTTCTACTCCGGACGAAGTTGTTGCCCAGATCAAGGCTTGCATCGACGCTATCGACAAGGAAGCTCCGGACTCTGACTTCGGTAAGAGATGCCGCGCTAACACCGGTTCCAAGTACTATTCCGTAGACTGGACATCTGAATCCCTCATGAAGGAATGGCAGTCCGCTATGGAAAAGGTTAAGCTGTTCCTTAAGTAATTTAAAATCAGCGATCATCCCCCTTGCATTTGCAGGGGGGATTTTTCTTGTGCATTTTCCTGCTAAATGATATTATATCCTTAGAAAAAAGCATCACAGCGGCGGCGCTCGCTGCCAGAAAGGATCATAGAATGAAAGACCAACTCACTTTCCTTGCCACAGGCGACGTAGGCCTGTACCGCGACAACTTCTTCGAGTACTTTGTGAATGTCAGAGATTATTTCCGCAGCGCAGACCTGGTGTTCGGCCAGCTGGAATCCGTGCTGTCCGACAGGCTGGAGCTTTCGAGCTGCACCCGCATGGGCTGCTCTTCGAGGCCTGAGTGCCTTGAGGCTATAAAGGACGCGGGCTTCGACGTCTTGTCTTTTGCGAGCAACCACGCTCTGGACTACGGCCGCACCGCTTTCAAGGATACGCTTAAATACATACGCGAAGCAGGGCTCTATCTTACCGGCGCCGGCGAGAACGAGGAGATCGCCCGCCAGTACCCGGTAATAGATGTGGAGGGCACGAAGGTCGCAATCCTGGGCTACGGATCCATACTTCCGCAGGGGTTCTGGGCTGAGGAGGCGAGGCCCGGCGTCAACCCCGCAAGAGGCATCACCGCTTACGTTCCTGTAGAGCATGACCAGCCGGGCACTCCGTGCAGGATCTATACTTTCCCGCATCCGGACGATCTCAAGCGCATGCAGGCACAGGTAAAGGAAGCCCGTACCAAGGCTGACATAGTCATCTGCTCCTTCCACTGGGGCATCCACTTCAAGGAAGCCGTGATAACCGACTACGAGCGTTACTATGCGCACTTTGCTATAGACGCAGGCGCCGACCTTGTCATAGGCCATCACCAGCACATACTCAAGCCGATAGAAGTCTATAACGGAAAAGTCATCTTCTACGGACTGGGCAACTTCTGCATGGAAGAGGTAATGAATTTCAAGAGGGATCAGGAACTGAAGGGCCAGGATATGCGCACCTCCAAGAGCCACCGCGAGATGACAGCCATTTCCGACGCTTTCAAGACCACCACGAGGTCCTTCCCGATGGATTCGTACCTCACCATGGTGGCCAAGGCCGTCATCAAGGACAAGAAGATCGTCGGCGTTTCGTATCTTCCGGCGTATCTGCCAGTGGGCAGCCAGACCTACCTCTGCAAGCCCGGAGACGAGCGCTTCGACGAGGTGATCCAATACGTAAACAAGATCACAGCGGCTATGGACCTCGATCCCGGCATCTTCAAAGTCGAAGGCGACGAAGTCAGAATAATCTGAGCATAAAAATGACGGCCCCGGGCAGTTCCGGCGCCGTCTTTTTTATTGTCTGAGCTATAGCATTGATGCGAGGTCTTTCATGTCGTTTATGGCTTCGAGGGCCTTGACGTGGGCGAGGACCGCTGCCTGCTCCTCGTGGGTCTTCGGGCAGGCCGCCTTGCTCATGCAGGAGAAGAACTTGGCTTCGAAGGCCTCTTCCGTCATGGGGTTCTCGGGGTTTCCGAGGGTCTTCGAGACTTTTGAAGTGAAGGTCCTGCCGTCCTTTGTCGTGATGGTGAGCTGTCCGCCGGTCTTCATCTCGAGGCTCTTGTCCCACTCGTCGTTCAGTTTGTGTGAGAACCTGGCCGTCAGAGCCAGCACGTCGGGCCTGGTGAGGCTCTCGTCCTTAAAGCTGTCCAGCGTGACGTTGCCGTCGATGATGGCTGTGGATACCGTAAAAGGCATGCTGTACTTGGCGTTGATGGCGTTCTTCGGGCGCTTCTTGTCTTCCGCAGGTTCCAGCACGACCCTTGCTACGGTGGGTGCCTCGGCGAAGAGCTGGTCTATGTCTTCGGGCTTGATGCCGCTTTCCTTCATGATGTTGAGCGCTGCGTTGATGCAGCCGTGGTTGCCCATGCAGCAGGGCCAGGGCTTGAATATGAGCTTTGCGGCTTCGAAGTCCTTTCCGAGGTCTTTGAGCACAGGTTCGGGATCGTAGTCGCCCTGGAAGTAGGCGGTGTAGAACCCCTGCTGGCCTTCGAACGGGTCCTTGAAACCCTTAATACCCTTTGCTGCAAGCAAGGCAGAGGACATAGCGGCTTTGGCTCCGAAGGCCTCGCGTATGGACCTTATCGGAGTCTCCTTGTTCTTTGTGAGCTCGGAGCTGCAGGTGTACTGCGAAAGGTTAAGGCTCCAGGCATCTATGATCTGGTCCGCGGAAAGCCCCAGCAGTTTGCAGGCAGCAGCGGCAGCGCCAAACGATGTGAACACCGGCGGCAGGTAGAAGCCGTACATAGAGAACCTGGACGAGACCGCGGCGCGGGCCAGCCTGCAGGCCACCTCGGAGCCTGCTACCATAGCGGTTATGAAGTCCGTTCCGGACACGCCGCCAAGCTTTTCGGCAAGGGCAAGACTCACCGTAAAGGTGGAGGTGTTCGGGTGTATGGTAGCCGTGGCGGAAGTATCTGAAAAATCTAGCGCCATGACCATCGAGGCGTTCGCGAACGCGGCCCAGATGGCCGGCAGCTTCTTGTTATAGCCGAGGACTGTGGCTTCTCCGCGGCCTCCTGCGGCAGCCTCCTCGGCATATTCTACGAACTCACGGCAGCCGTCGCCGTCCGCGCCACCGCTGATTATAGCGATATTGTCAAGTATGGACTGCTTTTCGACCTCCACGACATGGCGCGGAATGTCCTCAAACTTAAGTCCTTCAACGAATTCTGCAAGTCTGCGTGATATTTCCATTGATTTCTCCTTTAAAACGCGATGGATACCGTATATAATTTATAATAACATATTCAGCGCGCCGTGTTAAGGCGCAAAAGAGAGGAACTGCAAAGTGAGCAGCAAAGACAGGGCAATGGACGCCTCCGGTTTCGTGCTGATGGCGGACTACGTGCCACACGTGATACAGGAGATCCGCTACCACTCTTCGTACAATTTTATAGGGGACCGCATCGATGGCTACGAAGAGCCCTGCGCGATAGTCACGCTCGAGGCCGCAAGGGCGCTTAAGTCCGCCGCCAACGAGCTCTTCGTTATGGGCTACCAGATCAAGGTGTTCGACGCCTACCGTCCGGCGAGGGCTGTAAAGCATTTCATCTTCTGGGGCATAGAGGACCAGGACCTGCGCATGAAGCCCTATTTCTACCCGGACCTGGAAAAGCAGGAGTTGTTCGCGAAAGGCTACATAGCAAAGCAGTCCAGCCACAGCCGCGGAAGCGCGGTGGATATCACTCTTCTGGACATGAAGACCGGTAAAGAACTGGACATGGGCAGTCCGTTCGATTTCTTCGGGCCGGTATCGCACCCGAACTGCAGGGACATCACAGATGTGCAGTACGATAACCGCATGCTGCTGCAGAAAGTCATGGTCCGCAGCGGTTTTAACACCCTGGACTGCGAGTGGTGGCACTTCGTGCTGGCGGACGAACCGTACCCCGACACATATTTCGATTTCCCAAACTGCGCAGCATCTCTGAAAGGAGGCCAATTATGAAGATAGTTTTTCTTGACCGCAAAAGCATAGGAAACGACCTGGATCTTTCTGAATTCGATGCGCTGGGCGAAGTCGTAATGTACGATTTTTCCACGCCGGCAGAGGCGCTGGAGCGCACCCGCGACGCCGATATAATCGTCCTGAACAAGACGCCCATCAACAAGGATACGATAGGGCAGGCAGAGCGCCTGAAGCTCGTATGCGTCACCGCTACCGGAACCAACAACCTTGACAAAGACTACCTTGCGCAGCGCGGCATAGAGTGGCGTAACGTTGCCGGATATTCCACACAGACCGTGGCGCAGCATACCTTCGCGCTGCTGTTCTACGTCTGGGAGCACCTTCGCTACTACGACGATTACGTAAAGGAAGGGCGCTACGCGGACGACAGGCTGTTTACGCACTACGACAATACCTTCCACGAACTGGCGGGGAAGACCTGGGGCATCATAGGTCTGGGAACAATAGGCCGCGAGGTGGCAAGGATAGCTGAGGCGTTTGGCTGCAAGGTCCAGTACTATTCCACCTCTGGCAGGAACCACACGGAGGACTACAAAGAGGTCAGCTTCGATGAGCTGCTGGCAAGCTCGGATATAGTCTCCATCCACGCGCCGCTCAACGCCCAGACCGAAGGCCTCATAAACGCTGCCGCGCTTTCCAAGATGAAAAAGACCGCAGTCCTCATTAACGTAGGACGCGGTCCGATAATAGTTGAAAAAGATCTTATGGAAGCCCTCAGGGGCGGTGTGATAGCCGCTGCGGGGCTTGACGTGCTCTGCGAGGAGCCGATGAGCAAGGCCAGCCCGTTCCTGGGCTACCAGGACAGCGACCGCCTGTTCATAACTCCGCACATAGCCTGGGCGTCCATCGAGGCCCGCACCAGGTTGATGCACATCATAGCAGATCAGATAAGGGAGTTTATCTGCTGATATCTTTTGTAAACCATCCGATGATAGTTCTTATGAGCCTCTGGAACCAGTTGAGCTGCTGGTCTTCAGAGGTCTCTGTGTTTTCGGGGGAAGGCTGATGGCCGTCCTGAGGTGCTTCGGGAGGCTCCTGGCCGTCCTGAGGAGGCTCTGGCATGCTGCCCTGGCCGTCCTGCGGCAGTTCCGGCTGCTGGTTGTTCATTCTGCCTTTACCGCGGTCGTTGCTGCTGCTGTTGTCCGGCGTAGCTCCGCTCTGCCCGTCGGGAGGCTGGCTGTACGGCATCTGACCGTTCATTCCGGGGCGCTGACCTTTCTGGCTGAAGTCCGGCTGCTGGCCGCCCTTTCCTCCCATTCCTCCCATTCCGCCTTTACCAGAGTCCATGGTAGTGCCGTAGGGGTTTACCAGGCATCCGTCCTTGACGTAGCCGCTGCCGTCATAATCCAGGCCGCCGTTGCCGCCGTTATTTGCGGACTTCAGGATCGTGGTGAGGCCTCCGATAATATTCACGTTGCCGTTAGAATCGATCCCATCGGATCCGGCACTGATATTTATGGTGCCGCCCATGATGTTCAGCGAGTAGGTGTAGCCTGTAAGGTCGCTGTTTGCGGCGTTGATACCGTCGTCGGATGCGGTAACATCTATGGTTCCGCTGTAGATATTGATGGTCGCGCCTTCGATGCCTTCCTTGGACTTCGCGACGTTTATGACCGGGCCGGCGGTTCCTTCCTCTCCTATGGTGAGGATGTAGTCGGCTTTGACGCCGTCATCGGCAGCTGAGACTGTGATGTTTCCGGATTTTATGGTAAGGTCCGTGCCGGAGTTGATGCCGTCGTTGGCGGCTGTAACTTTTATGGTTAGGTTCTCGCCATCGATTATGAAGCTTGCCTCGGTGTAGCCTGCGGCTTTGTCGTCGTCCTCCAGGTCGGAGACCTTGATGCCGTTCTTGCAGTTTCCGTTGACTATGAGCGTGCCGTCGCCGGTAAGCACCACGGAAGAGCCGGCCTTGGCCTTAAGGGCCGCTCCGTCGAAATCGTCGGATTCTTCATCGGCCAGGCTCTCATTGTCCGTAAGCTTAACGGTGCCCTGTATGATGACCTTCACCTCGGTGCCTTTGTTGAGCGAAACAGTGGCGCCGACCGTGCTCGTAAGATCCAGGTCTTTTAGGATCAGGACCACTCCGGTGGTGCCTTTCTTTACAGCCAGGTTGCCGTTGCTGCAGGTGCCGGTGACTATGTAAGTGCCGGCCTTGCTGATCTTGACGCTGTTGTTGGAATCGCTCATCACTATGGTCTCGGCGCTTGCGAGGTCCGCGCTGAGCTCTTCCGCGCTGTTTGATGTGAGGCTGCTGGTGACTATCTCCGAGGGCTCGCTGGCGTAGCTCGCGCTTCCTCCCATCCTGCCGGGCATCGTTCCCTGCTGTCCGCCGAACCATCCGCCGAACGCGGTCTGAAGCGTACCGTCCTCAGAGCCGGTGCTGTCCGCGAAGGCAAGACCTGTGGCGGAGACCGCCAGAGCCATCACCAGCGCTATTGCAGTAATTAACCTTATATTTTTACGTTTCATTGTGTTGTCCTCCATTAGTATTATATCATAAACAGGCATTTCCGCCTCTGTCACGCATATTATAAATGATACTGCAGGTAGAAAAGGTAAAAGAAAAATGTAAATCATGAGTAGCAATTATGTGTTTTTCGTGTAGCGCCGCTGCACTTGACAGGTCTGCCGTATTTGTTTACAATTTTATTTTAAGGATAACAAAAACATGGCGCAGAATAATACAGCAAAAAAGGATAAAACAGAGCTTTTCGAGCGGATGCCGGTGGCGTCAGCCATCGTTTTACTTGCGATCCCTACGATAATAAGCCAGATAATCCACGTAGTCTACAGCATCGCGGACACGTTCTTCATAGGGCAGCTGAACGACCCGAACCAGGTGGCTGCAGCCACGCTTATTATGCCGCCGTTCCTGCTGCTCGCAGCCATCTCCAACCTTTTCGGCATAGGCGGAGCGAGCCTCATCTCAAGGAGCCTTGGCGCCGGCGACCGCGAAAAAGCCAGGCGCTGCGCGGCTTTCTGCATGTGGTCCGCGGCAGGGGTGGCCTTCATATACGGACTTGCGATGTTCCTGTTCCGTTCCACGATCTTTCCGATCCTGGGCTCTGACGAATACACCTACGGGTACTGCACGGCCTACGCGCTGTGGACCCTGGCTATAGGTGCCGTCCCCACAGTTCTCAATCCCTGCCTGGCGCACATGGTCAGGGCAGAAGGGTACTCGAAAGAGGCAAGCTTCGGCGTCGCGATGGGCGGCATACTTAACATGGCGCTCGATCCGCTGTTTATCTTCCCGCTGGGCATGGGAGTTGCCGGCGCCGCTATCGCCACCATGCTGTCGAACCTGGCCGCCACAGTCTATTTCATCATACTCATAATGAAGAAGCGCGACGTCATGACCATACGCTTTTCGCCCAGGAATTACACGGTAAAAGGTGGCATTCCCAAGGAAGTGCTTCTGGTGGGGCTTCCCAGCTGCCTTCTTATGCTTATGAGCACGCTTTCCAACACCATACTCAACAAGCTCGTGGTCTCGTATTCCAACCAGACCATCGCGGGCATGGGAATAGGCAAGAAGATAGATACTTTCGCGTTCGCCTTTACCAACGGCATGACTCAGGGCGTGCTGCCTCTTATAGGGTATAACTACGCTTCCGGGGACCACGAGCGCATGAGGAAAGCAGCGAGGCTTTCGTTCCTGTTCGCTTTCGGGCTTGCCGCGGCAAGCGCTGTCTTCCTGTTCACCTGCGCGGTGCCCCTGGTGAGGGCGTTCATAGACGACGCCGCCACGGTTGCCTACGGCCAGCACGTACTTAAGATAATTTGCGTCACCGTTCCATGCACTTCGGTGACCATGATGATAATAACTATGTTCCAGGCTACGGGCCAGAAGGTAAAGCCCATGCTGGTCTCGCTGATGCGCAAAGGCTGCCTGGACATACCTTTCATGTTCCTGATGGACCACCTGTACGGCGCCGACGGCATACCGTTCGCAACACCCATAGCGGACGTACTGGCCATGATCATAGCCGCCGCGGTATTCATCCCGTACTGGAGAAAGATCGGGAAGACGCTCTGAACGGAGGTATCATATGAACAGATTTGTCACAAAAAGGTACGAGCTTCTGGCGGATAAGATCATAAAAGGCCTTGAGAGCCGCAACATGACCGGATACTACGCCGCGACAAGGGAAGAGGCTCTGGCAAAGGCGCTGGAGATCATACCCGAGGGCAGCACAATAGGCATGGGCGGCTGCGTGAGCGCTGCGGAGATAGGCCTGGTGGACGCAATAAAGAACGGCAAGTACCGCTTCATAGACCGCAGCCAGTACGCGGACCAGCGGGAAGCCTACCTTCAGACCTGCGACGCGGACTTCTTCCTCTCAAGCGTCAACGCCATGACCGAAGACGGCGTGCTGATCAATATCGACGGCAATTCCAACAGGGTCTCGGCCATAGCCCACGGCCCGAAAAAGGTGCTCTTCATCGTGGGGATCAACAAGGTCTGCAAGGACGTTGACAGCGCTATGAAGCGCGCCAGGAACGTTGCCGCTCCTATAAACGCGCAGCGCTTCGGGCTTTCCACGCCCTGTGCCCAGACCGGCAGCTGCCTCAACTGCAAGTCGCCGGACACCATATGCTGCCAGTTCCTGATCACCAGGTACTCAAGGCATCCGGGCAGGATACACGTTATCCTCGTAAACGATAACCTGGGGTTCTGATCCTTGAAGATAATTCAGTATATAGGCGGCCTGTTTCTGGTCGCCATTGGTATCAATATTTCGAAACTTACGCGGCTGGGCATATCCCCGGTAAGCTCCGTGCCGCGCGCCGGAGAGCTGATCTGGGGCTTTACTCTGGGCACGGCTACCATCGCTGTGCACCTGATATGCATACTGCTGCAGTTCATCATCCTGCGCAAGCGCTTTAAGCCGGTGAACGTCCTTCAGATACTGGTGGGCGTGGCTTTCGGCTACATAATAGACCTTACCGGGACGGACCCGAACGCCTTCGGGCACCTTCTCATGGGCTTTCCTGTGCCGCAGACCTATGTGATGCGCATGGTCTACATGCTTGTAAGCGTGGTGCTGATAGGCCTCGGGGTCTACACTTACATGAAGCCCGGCTGGGTGCCCATGGCTGCCGACGGGCTTTCTAAGGCGGTATCCGAGGTTACGGAAAAACCTTTCGGGAACTGCAAGACCGTGGTAGATACCTGCCTGGTGCTTATAGCGGCCGCTCTGCAGGTGATCTTCCTGGGCGGCCTGTCGTCTTTTACCGGAGAAAAAGTGGTGGTCCGCGAGGGCACATTCATAGCAGCGATATTCGTGGGGCAGGTGGTAAGGCTCTGCGGCAAAATATTTGATAAGAAGAAATAGCATGGAAATAAGGACCATATCATCAACAGGAACAGTAGATCTCAGCGCGGCCAGGGCGGATTTCTCGCGCCTGGGGCTGGGCGCTTTTGTGTTTCTGCTGGTGACTTACGCGATCCAGACCATCATAAGCGCGGTGCTTAGCTACGCGGCCCCATATGTCTTGGATGAACCGGTGCTTCTGCTGCTGATGTCCTACATACCCATGTACTGCGTAGCGCTTCCGATAGGCTGTGCAATCATGCGCAGGGTGCCGGCGCACCCCCTTGAGAGGAACATCCTGAGGCGGGGGCAGCTTCTGAAGATAGTTCCGATATGCTTCTTCCTCATGTACGGAGGAAATCTACTCGGAACCATGGTGAATGAGTCCATCTCCGACACCATGGGGATATACATTTCAGATCCGGTGGAAGACTTTGTGATGAGCGGTATTCCTATGCCTGCGCTGTTCATCCTTACGGTCATACTGGCGCCGGTGTTCGAGGAACTGGTGTTCCGCAAGGTGCTTATCGACCGCATGAACGTCTACGGACAGGGCGTTGCGATCGTTACTTCGGCCCTGATGTTCGGCCTGTTCCACGGGAACCTGTCGCAGTTCTTTTACGCGGCTGCCCTGGGGCTGGCCTTCGGCTACGTCTACACCAAGACCGGCAAACTGCGCTATTCCATAGGTCTGCACATGTTCGTCAACTTCTGGGGCGGTATCGTATCCGGCGCGCTGATGATGGACGACAGCGTCTACAGGATCGCCAGCGAGGGGCTGGATCTTGCGGATCTTACGGAAGCGCAGCTTCAGGAGATCATCACGGTCCCGGTGGTGCTCTTCGTGCTGTACACTCTGGTTACCATTGTCCTGGCTATTACAGGCTGCGTCCTTATGATAAGGAGCTCAAAGCACGCTTCGCTTGAACCTGCGCCGCTGCAGCTTCCAAGGGGGACGGGCTTTGCTACCATTTGGATTAACGCCGGAATGATACTGATGACTGTTCTTTGCGTCGTTCTGATGGCGACCACCATACTGGGGGGAGCATGGTTATAGATACTGAAACAGCTTATATTTCACCGGAGCAGGGGCTTAGCGCGCAGCAGGTGCAGGAGCGCATGGCAGCAGGCCTTGCTAATACCGCGGTCAGGGCTGAGAGCAAGACCGTAGCCGGGATAATAAGGGACAATGTCTTTACATATTTCAACCTGATATTCGCGGTGCTGGCGGTGCTTCTTATAATCGCGGGCTCCTACAAGAGCCTTACTTTCCTGCCTGTAGTAATAGCAAATACTGTAATAGGCATTGTTCAGGAGATAAGAGCCAAGCAGGTGCTGGACAAGCTGACGGTGCTGAGCGCGCCAAAAGCTCTGGTGGTAAGAGACGGCGCTGTTTCCGAGATCGCTTCGGAACTGCTGGTCAGGGATGACATCGTCATCTTCCGCGCCGGCGACCAGATCTGCGCAGACGCCGAGGTGGTAAGCGGCGACGCGTACGTGAACGAGTCTCTTCTTACAGGGGAATCCGTAGAGATACATAAAGGACCGGGCAGCAGCCTGCTTTCCGGCAGTTTTGTCGTGTCCGGGGAGTGCCGCGCGAGGCTTGTAAAGGTCGGTGCGGAGTCCTACGCGGCGCAGCTGACGCTCCAGGCAAAGAAGATGGACCGCAAGGAGCGCTCCGAGATGATAAGGGTCCTGGGGCGCATAGTCGGCGCGGCAGGAATCATAATAATACCCGTGGGTCTGGCGCTTTTCGCGCAGCAGTTCTGGCTTGGGCACAGGAGCTTTTCCGAGAGCATTGTGTCGATGGTGGCCGCCGTGATAGGCATGATCCCGGAGGGACTGTACCTTCTCACCAGCGTCGCGCTTGCGGTCAGCATGATAAGGCTGGCGCAGAAAAAGGTCATGCTGCACGATATGAAGTGCATCGAGACCCTGGCGCGCGTAGACGTGCTCTGCGTGGACAAGACCGGAACAATAACAGAAGGGCGGATGAAGGTCGCCGGCGCCGTAGGATTAGGCGGCGAAGAGGGTGCCTGCGGAGATGCAGTGCGCAGCGGATCCCTTGGAAAACTGATCGGAAGGCTTCTTTCTGCACTTCCTGAGGGTAATATAACCAATACAGCGCTGAGGGAGTACTTCGGCACGGGCGCTGAAAGCACGGAAATTGTGGCCGGTGTGGCTAGCGGTCCTGTCGACGCGGTGCTGCCTTTCGCTTCCGCCTACAAGTATTCCGCGGCAAGGTTCGGCAGCGAGGTCTACGTTCTCGGCGCGCCGGAATTCATACTTAAAGATGATTACCCGAAATACAACGATCAAATAGAAGAATACAGCGCTCAGGGTTTCCGCGTGCTGCTGTTTGCAGCAGCTTCCGCCGCGGGTCAGGACGCAGAAGCGCTTAAAGATCTTAAGGACGTAGAGCCGCTGGCGCTCGTCCTTCTGGAGAATACCATAAGGGAGAACGCCGCGCGGACCTTCAGCTACTTTGCGGACCAGGACGTGCAGATAAAAGTCATATCCGGAGACAATCCGATCACAGTTTCCAGGGTGGCGCAGTCCGCCGGGATACAGGGCGCCGAAAACTACGTTGACGCACGCACTCTTAAAACGGAAGAGGAGATCGCCTCCGCTGCGGAGCGCTACACGGTATTCGGCAGGGTCACGCCGGATCAGAAGCGGAGCCTCATCAAGGCTCTTAAGGCCGCAGGCCACACCGTGGGCATGACCGGTGACGGCGTAAACGACGTGCTGGCTCTTAAGGACGCGGACTGTTCTGTAGCTATGGCTTCGGGCTGCGAGGCCGCTGTGGATGCCGCGCAGATGGTCCTTTTAGATTCCGATTTCGCGCACATGCCGGACGCTGTGCTGGAAGGGCGCAGGGTGGTAAACAACATACAGCGCTCGGCCAGCCTCTTCCTTGTAAAGAACATCTTCTCGCTGATAGCGGCGCTGTTCTCCATACTGTTCGCTATGCGCTACCCGCTGATACCCTCGCAGGTGACGCTGGTGGCCGCTTTTACGATAGGCGCCCCAGGATTCTTCCTGGCGCTCGCCCCGTGCAAGGATCGTATAAGAGGCAGCTTCCTTAAAAACGTCCTGGTAAAGGCCATCCCCGCCGGGATCACGGACGCCGTCATAATAATCCTGCTGGCGCAGATCGGGCATCGCCTTGGAATTCCCATGAATGAAATAACCACGGCCTGTACCGTGATACTTGCCGTGGTAGGTCTGATGATACTTATCAACATCTGCTGGCCGCTGAACAGGATGCGCGCGCTGCTTATAGCGGGCTGCGCAGCAGGCCTTGCGGCGGCAGGCCTGATCTTAAGGGGTATCTTCGAGATAGTCCCCCTGTCAGGAAAATGCGTGCTCCTGCTGCTTGCTGCGGCAGCAGCGAGCGCTGTGCTTCTCAACCTGCTGATCCTTGCCGTCAGGAATATTGCTTCATGTGATCCTTGATGGCGGAAAAAGAGGTCTCGCTTATGTAATGCTCTATGCGGCAGGCGTCGTCTGCCGCTGTTTTTTCGTCCACTCCAAGACTTATCAGCGCCCTTGTGAGGACCTGGTGCCTGTCGTAGATATTTTCCGCCAGTTTTTTCCCGGAGGCGGTGAGGGTGATGTATCCGCTGTGGTCTATATCGATATAGCCGTTGTTTTTCAGGATGCCCACAGCCCTGCTTACGGAGGGCTTGGAGTATTGCATTTCATCTGCTATATCTATCGACCTCACCTGTGGAAGCTTCTTGGAAAGCACCAGTATGGTCTCGAGATACATCTCGCCGGATTCAAGTAGTGCCATGGCTAGCTCCTTTCTGTGCAAGTTCATTATATCAACATCCGGGCGGTATTGCAATCGCAACGGCGGCTGCAGAACGCAGAAAAAAGATTGCAGAATTCAAAAAAAAACTCTTGCAAAGTTAGCATAAGATAACTATAATATATTACTGAGTTAGCAAAGTCTAACTTTTTAAAGGCTTGCTGGTTAGCTGATGCTAATCGCGGCCGGGAAGGAGTATACGCAAATGATGCCTCTTGCGCTCGCCGTAGCAGGCGAGGAAAACATTATCAAGAAGGTCGGCGGCAGCCCCGAGGTGCGCCAGCACCTCGAAGAACTGGGCTTTGTGGCCGGCGGAAACGTCACCGTGATAACCCAGATGGGCGGCAACGTAATAGTGAAGGTCAAGGAGTCGCGCATAGCTATAAGCAAAGAGATGGCGCGCAAAATAATGATATGATCAAAGGAGGAGTATATAAATGAAAACACTCAGAGACGCCAGGATTGGCGATACCGTAAAGGTCGTAAAGCTTCACGGCGAAGGCGCGGTAAAGCGCCGCATCATGGACATGGGCATCACCAAGGGGATAGAAGTCTACGTAAGAAAAGTCGCCCCGCTGGGAGATCCTGTCGAGGTGAACGTCCGCGGCTACGAATTGTCCTTGCGCAAGGCTGACGCGGAAATGATAGAAGTAGAGTAAACATCGAAAGGAGTTATTATATATGGATCTTCGAATAGCCCTCGCGGGCAACCCGAACAGCGGAAAAACGACCCTGTTCAACGCGCTCACCGGGTCCAACCAGTTCGTAGGAAACTGGCCCGGCGTAACAGTCGAAAAGAAGGAAGGTAAGCTCAAAAAGCATGATGGAGTCACAATCACGGACCTTCCCGGCATCTATTCGCTCTCGCCTTACACCCTCGAAGAGGTCGTGGCAAGAAACTACCTCATCAAGGAACGCCCGGACGCGATACTCAACATCGTGGACGGCACCAACCTTGAAAGAAACCTATACCTCACCACCCAGCTGACAGAGCTCGGCATACCTGTAGTCATGGCCATCAACATGATGGACCTGGTGCAGAAGAACAACGACAAGATAGATCTTGACGAGCTCGGAAGGCAGATGGGCTGCAAGGTAGTCCCCATCTCCGCGCTAAAGGGCACCGGAGTTATGGAGGCAGCCGAAGCCGCTATTGAGGCAGCCAGAAGCACAAAGACCATACCGACCCACAAGTATTCCGGTCCGGTGGAGCATGCGCTTGCGCACATCGAAGAGGCGGTTGTCCACAACATGCCCGAAGAGCAGCAGCGCTGGTACGCAGTAAAGGTCTTCGAAAGGGACGACAAGGTGCTTGAGCAGCTGAAGCTGGACGAGGCTACGCTGGCGCACGTCGAAGAGGACATCAAGGCCGCGGAAGCAGAGCTCGACGACGACGCGGAAAGCATCATCACCAACGACCGCTACGTCTACATAGCCGAAGTCATCAAGGCCTGCTACAGAAAGAAGGCTGCCGGAACTCTCACCGCTTCGGACAAGATAGACAAGGTCGTCACCAACCGCTGGCTGGGACTTCCGATCTTCGCGGTCGTGATGTTCATAGTTTACTGGGTGGCCATGGTAGGTGTGGGCGCCCCCGCGACCGACTGGGCCAACGAAGGTCTGTTCGGCGACGGCTGGCACCTGTTTGGCATAGGTTCAAAGCAGTTCGAAAAGGCTGAAGAGACTTACGGAGATACCGACCTCATACTTGAAAGATATATAGAAGAATACGGCAGCGACGAGACCGCCGACGCAATCGACATCGAAAGCGAGGAGTTCGACGCATCCGCTGCTAAGGCTGCTCTTGAAGCTCTCGTCGCGGCTACACCAGCTGACGCCAAGCTCGAATACGTCATTGTGGACGAGGAGACGCTGGATGAAGAGACCGCGGTGGCTACCAAGGCGGACCTTGAGGACGCTGTCGCTAACTTCCTGAACACTGAGTACAAGGAGGGCTGCGGCGCCCCGGACACTTCCACATACGGCAAGTGGGTACCCGGTATCCCCGTGCTTGTAGAAGGCCTTCTTGACAAGATCAACTGCGCGGAATGGCTCAGGAGCCTGATCCTGGACGGCATCGTTGCAGGCGTAGGCGCGGTAATAGGTTTCGTTCCACAGATGCTGGTGCTGTTCCTTATGCTGGCCTTCCTTGAGGCCTGCGGCTACATGGCGCGCATAGCCTTCGTGCTCGACCGTATATTCAGAAAATTCGGACTTTCCGGAAAGTCCTTCATACCGATGCTTATCAGTGCCGGCTGCGGCATCCCGGGCATCATGGCGTCGCGAACTATTGAGAACGAGCGCGACCGCCGCATGACCATCATGACCACGACCTTCATTCCCTGCGGAGCCAAGCTTCCGTTCATAGGACTGATCGCGGGCGCCCTGTTCGGAAGAGCGGCATGGGTAGCGACCTCTGCTTACTTCATCGGTGCGGCATCCATCATAGTATCCGGCATCATGCTCAAGAAGACGAAGATGTTCGCCGGGGACCCGGCTCCGTTCGTCATGGAGCTTCCTGCATACCACTGGCCGACTCTGGGCAACGTGCTCAGGTCCATGTGGGAGCGCGGCTGGTCCTTCATAAAGAAGGCCGGCACCATCATCCTGCTCTCCACTATAGTTATCTGGTTCCTTTCCAGGTTCGGCTGGGTGGACGGCACCTTCGGAATGATAGAAGCAGAAATGATCGATTCCTCCATACTCGCGAAGGTCGGCAGCGCCATCGCCTGGATCTTCGCTCCCCTTGGATGGGGCAACTGGCAGGCCGCAGTGGCGTCCATCACGGGACTGGTTGCAAAAGAGAACATCGTTGCTACCATGGGCGTCCTCTACGGCAGCCAGGCGGGATTCGCGGCTCAGTTCACCATGCTGACAGGATTCTCGTTCCTGCTGTTCAACCTGCTGTGTGCACCGTGCTTCGCGGCTATGGGCGCCATCAGGCGCGAGATGAACAACGCGAAGTGGACCTGGTTCGCCATAGGCTACGAGTGCGTGTTCGCCTACGCGATAGCGCTGATGGTCAACCAGTTCGGCGGACTGTTCACCGGCAAAGTAAATATTATAGGATTGATATTTGCAATCGCCGTCCTTGTTGGTATAATATATATGCTCTTTGTAAAGAAATACAAGGAGGCTACGACGCTCAACGCCAGAGCTGTCGCGCAGATGAAGTGACCGGCGGAAAAGTGATGCAAAATGCTTGAATGGCTCAAACTTAACATCGGTACAATAGTTGCGCTCCTGATCCTGGTTGTTGTCGTAGCTCTTATCATCAGGAAACTCGTCCTCGACAAGCGCGCGGGCAAGTCCTGCTGCGGGGACTGCGGGTCCTGCCATGCCTGCAGCTGCGAGTTTCCAAAGGACATAAAGATATCAAAACCATAGATCTTGAAGTGCTTACAGCCGGGTCTTTGCGGTCTTCCGCGAGGGCCCGGTATTTATTCACAGGAGGTACCGGTATGCCGAGTGCGGAAGCAAAAGCTTTTAACGAGATGCTTAAAAAAGCCATCGGGGGAGGGCCGGGTCTGGCTGAAGACCCGCAGGCTATAAGGGAGCGCAACGCGGCGCGCAAGGCGCCTCCGCTTCCGGAAGGCGTGAGCCTGGAATACCTGAGCCTGGACGGAGTCCGCGCGGAGCGCTTCGTAAAAGAAGGAAACACTAAGGGATGGGTGTTCTACATCCACGGCGGAGGTTTTGCTGCAGGTTCGGCCAGGGAAAGGCGCGGCATCACCCAGTATATAACAGCTAACTTCGGGTACAACTGCGTCAGCATAGACTACAGGCTGGCTCCGGAGAACAGGTGGCCCGCCCAGATAGACGACTGCTTTGCGGCCTACAGAGCTTTTACCGCGCAGTGCCAGGACCCGGAAAATATAGTGCTCATGGGCGAGAGCGCAGGCGGCATGCTGTCGCTTTCGCTGGCCCTTCTGCTTAAAAAGAGGGCCGAAGAACAGCCGGGTGCGGAAAAGATACCCATGCCCAAGGCCATAGTGTCGCTGTCATCCTGCGTTACTCACGCCGAGCACTTCCCCTCGCACAGCGAAAATATCTGAAAGGATATCATACTCGGCGACCTGATACTCAAAGGCATGTGGCAGATGCTGTTCGGTGAGGACATAGATCCCGATATCCTGCGCGATCCCATAGTTTCTCCGCTGTACGGCGACTATACCGGACTGCCGCCGGTGTTCATATCCTGTACGGATGCTGAGACGCTGTACGACGACTCTGTGGAACTGTACAAAAAACTCAAGGAGGCCGGCCATGCGGCAGCATTCGACATGCAGGAAGGCTGCTGCCACGCCTACCAGATCAACCCCGGGATGATCCCAGAGGCTGCGGAAACACTGAAGAAGGCCTTTGCGTTTGTCGGCGGTCTGCCTCGTGAATTTTAGTCCAATTACTTGACTAAGATTATTAAAGTGATAGAATTATCAGGTGAGGTGCAGGACACATGCACCCGAAATAGGAGGAAACCATGAAGAAAGTATTAGTAATCATGCTGGCTCTGGCCATGGTGATCGGACTTGCTGCCTGCGGCGGCTCCACACCTGCCAATAACACACCGGCAAACAACACACCGGCAAACAATACACCGGCGGAAGTAAAGCCGAATGCGGACTACGTCATTCGTATTTACTCCAATTCCAACGACACTCCGCGTGTTGAGTGGTTCACCAAGTACGCGGCAGATCACGGATTCAAGATCTCCCTGGACGACAGCACCGTCTACAAGGGAGACGATAAGGCAGTTCAGATGGCCAACGAAAAGAAGGACGGAGATATCCTCTTCGGTCTTAACGAGACCCGCTGGGGCCAGGTCATCAAGGGCAACTACGAGAACCTCAAGCTCGCGGACTGGACTCCGACATGGGCAGGCAAAGTCGGCGATTTCAAGTATGACGGCAAGGCATACGGACTGGTCATCCAGAACGTTCTGATGCTCTACAGAAACGATGAAGTCGGAACCAACGGCACAGCTCTGAAGTTCAACCACTGGGCAGACATCGTTGACTGCGGATACAAGTGGTATCGCCAGGGCAAGGTCGGCGGAACCACCAACTCCAACATCAACAACGCTATGCTCTACGCGTTCACCGATCCCAGCTCCCCGGCAGGCGGAATCTCCATCGACGGATGGAAGACCCTGTGGAAGTATTGCGCAGGCGGTAACTTCACCGGCGACAGCTACGGCTTCGATCCTCTCAACAAGGGCGACGTACAGGTATCCACCTTCTACTCCAGCGCTTACTACGGTAAGCTGGATGAGGCTTCTACCAAGTCCGAAAAGCCCGTTACTCCGGACACCTGCAAACTCGTAGAGGTCGCTGACGGCACCTACTACATTGCAGAGTACGTAGGCATCCTGGACAAGGCAGGCCGTTCCGAGGCTGATACCCTCCAGGTAAAGGCGTTCGCAGAGTGGTTCGGCGGCGCTGAGACTCAGGCTGCATGGGCAGAGCAGTGGGATACCTATCCCTGCAACGAAGAGGCTGCAAAGGCTGTATATCCCACAGTTCCTGAGATCTACACCTTAAAGAACTTCGCTCTGAACAAGGTAGCAGGCACCGACATGAACTACGCAGAGTACGTCGGAGCACACAGCGCAGAGTGGACAAACATCATGACCAACCTCGGATTCTACTGGGCAGACCAGAAGGATGCTCCCGCAGAACCGGATTGGGCTAACCTCGACTGGGCTACACTCACCCAGAAGAAAGCAGAGTAGTATTTGGCGAACCAGTGGCGGGCCTTTTAAAGGCTCGCCATTTTTTTGAAAGGTCTGACTATCATGATCAAACTGAACGATATAGTAGTAAAATTCGGCGATTTTACCGCTCTCCATGATATTAACGTACACGTAAAAGAGGGCGAATTCTTTACGTTCCTGGGGCCGTCCGGCTGCGGAAAGACCACTACGCTGCGCACCATCACCGGCTTCATACAGCCGGCCAGCGGAACTGTCTTCATGAAGGACAAGGACATCACGCGCGTTCCCATAGAGAAGAGGAACATAGGCATCGTGTTCCAGAGCTATGCTCTGTTCCCGACCATGACGGTCTACGACAACATCGCCTTCGGGCTCAAGCTCAAAAAGCTCGGCAAGAAGGAGATAGACGAAAAAGTCAGGGATATAGCAAGGAAGGTCGATCTTTCCGACGAGCAGCTCGCCAAAGCTGTGTCGCAGCTCTCCGGAGGACAGCAGCAGAGGGTAGCTATCGCAAGGGCCCTCGTCACCAGTCCCAGCATCATATGCCTGGACGAGCCGCTTTCCAACCTGGACGCCAAACTCAGGGTCCAGCTGCGAAACGAGCTTAAGAAGATGCAGAAAGAGTTCGGCATCACCTCCATCTACGTAACGCACGACCAGGAGGAAGCGCTGACGCTCTCCGACAGGATCGCGGTATTCAACAAGGGCTATATTGAGCAGATCGGCACGCCGAACGAGATCTACAACCATTCTGCGACTGAGTTCGTCTGCAACTTCATAGGCGATATAAACAGGCTCGGTGATGAGATGGTAGCGGAGATCAACGCGAGGGGCGCGGATCTCGATCCCGCGTGGCATCACTACATACGCCTGGAGAGGCTGCACATCAACAAGAAAGACGACGGAAAGCACTTCATGTTCGAAGGCAAAGTCACTGCTTCGGAATACTACGGACTTTATATCAAATACACGGTCGAGTCTTTCGGCCAGACTCTCCGCGTCATAGAAAAGAACGACGGTACGAATCCGTTCGTGGAAGGCGAAGTCGTCGGTCTGAGCTTCAACGTCCGCAACATCATGAGCTACGAGCCGAAGGGGGAAGCAGATGCTTAACGAAAAGCGCATCGATTCGACCTTTATCTTCAGGATAATAGGCATAGTTTTCTTTGCCTATCTGTTCCTGGGCTTTATGGTCGTGCCATGCTGGAACACTCTTACCAGCATATTCAAGGAGAAGACCGCTTCCGGCGAAGCCGATCCTTTCGCCGTCATCCGCTTCTTCCTTGCCGGCAACATGAAGAATTACGTGTGGAACTCGCTTAAACTGGCTATCATCCTCGTGATAACCGTCAATATAGTGGGTATCTCTATAGTTCTTCTTACGGAATATTTCGATATCAAGGGAGCCAGGATACTGCGCCTGGGCTACATGACCACCATGATCTACTCAGGCGTGGCTCTGGTAACAGGCTACATGTTCCTCTACGCCAACGACGGTATACTTACTCCGCTTCTTACCAACGCCTTTCCCGGGCTTTCGAAGACCTGGTTCACGGGTTTCGGGGCGGTAGTGTTCACGATGACCTTCGCCTGCACGAGCAACCACATGCTGTTCCTTAGGAACGCCATCCGGGGGATAGACTACAACACAGTGGAGGCGGCGCGCAACATGGGGGCCAACCCCTTCAAGGTGCTGTGGAAGGTAGTAATGCCTACCCTCATCCCGACGCTGTTCTCGCTTACAGTAATGACCTTCATCACAGGTCTTTGCGCTATGTCTTCACCGACCTTGCTGGGTTATGACTCAATAAACCCCGAGATCGTAAGGCTGGCGGGCAGCTCCTCTGCGGACGAGTCCTTCCCTCAGGCAAGGGCGGCGCTTCTTTCCATCATACTGGCGCTGTTCACCATCATCCTGCTGACAGTGCTTACTGCCTACGAGCGCAAGGGCCATTACCTCTCGGTATCCAAGACCAAGGCCAGGCTGCAGAAGCAGAAGATCAACAACCCCGTGGCAAACGTGATAGCTCACATCTACGCTTACGTGCTGTTCATCATCTACATGACTCCGGTCGTTATGATAATACTGTTCAGCTTCCAGAGCTACACAGCCATCAGGATGAAGAGGCTGGATCTTTCCGGCTGGACCCTTATAAACTTCTTCGGCAAGGAAGACTACGAGTTCCTCACCTCAAGAGGCACCTACAAGACCAGGGAAGGCGCCATCTCAGGCGTGTTCTCCAACGAGGATGCCTTAGGCGGAATCAAGATGAGCTTCGTGCTTGCTGCCATAGCCGCGGCTCTTGCCTGCGTCATCGTAGTGGTAGCCTGCAACTATATCTCCAAGCACAAGAAGAGCGGAGTGTTCCTGGAATACGCGCTGCTCTTCCCGTGGCTGCTGCCGACTATACTGATCTGCTACTCCTACAGGAGCTACTTCAACAGCACTGATGTATGGTACGTGGCAAACACCAACCTCTACTACGCGGACAATGTAAAACTGCTGATAATCATGGCGTACGTGGTGACCAAATTGCCATTCAGCCTCAGGATGATAAAGGCGGCTTTCTACTCGATAGATTCGGAGCTGGAAGACGCGGCCCGGAACATGGGCTCCAGCGGCCTGAGGACCTTCCTGAAAGTAAAGCTTCCCATCATCTTGCCGAGCGTGCTTGCAGTATTCGCGCTGAACTTCAACGCGTTGTTCACCGAATACGATATGTCAGCCACATTCGCCAGCAAGTACGGAAAGACCTACGCTATGGTCATCCAGTCCATGACCATGGACGAAGGCCTCTACGGCTACAACGTCAACGCTTCCGGGCGAAGATGCGCTTCGACTGTATTCATAATGATAGTTTCCGGCATCATACTGTGGCTCGTCTACGGCGTGGGCGCCAGGGATCTTTCGGAAAGGCTCGAGATCAGAAAGCGCCGCAGGGAGCGTCTTAGCAGGCTATTTGGCGGAAAAAAGAAAAAACTCAGGTCGGAGCCATAGGAGGATCGATTGATTAAAAATATAGTTTTTGATATGGGCCAGGTCCTGGTGGACTTCGATATCCGGGCCTTCGCGGACAGGTACGATATCTCAGAGGAGGACAAGGAGCTGCTTTTAGACGTGGTCTTCATCGGCAACGCCAACTGGTCGCTGAACGACTGGGGATATATAACCGAGCAGGACGTGGCGGAAAGGGCAAAGCCGCTGCTTCCCGGAAGGCTTCACAAAATAGCCGAGGAAGTAGCTACCCGCTGGTGGGATCCTATAATCCCTGTAGAAGGCATGGAGGACGTCGTAAGGCGCCTTAAGGAAAATGGCTACGGTATTTATCTGCTGTCCAACGCCGGGTATACCCACCGCGATTACTGGGGCAGCGTTCCCGGAAGCCAGTATTTCGACGGGATAGTGGTATCGGCCTACGAAAGGCTCGTAAAGCCGCAGCCCGAGATCTACACAAGGCTGCTTGCGCGCTTCGGCCTTAAGGGCGAGGAGTGCCTGTTCGTGGATGACCGCGAGCTTAATCTGGCAGGGGCGGAGATCGCAGGAATGCATTCTATGATATTCAAGGGCCGGGAGGATTTCCTGGCGCGTCTTGAAAAGGCAGGCATAAAGATATGAAGGACATACTCACAGCACCGTTCATGGTGGAAATGATACGCATCGCGTCCAACATGTACGCGCACGGCTGGGACGAGCGGAACGGCGGCAACATAAGCCTGCTGCTAGGCGAAGACGATCTGGCGGGATATCTGGACACGGACAGGGTCTTAAGGACCATGCCCACGGGTTTTGAAGTGCCGGAGCTTTGCGGAAAGTACTTCTTCGTCACCGGTACCGGCAAGTACTTTAAAAACATGCAGTACCAGCCGGAAATAGACCTGGGGATAATACGCCTGGCGGACGGCGGGAAGACAGCGGAGCTGCTCTGGGGCTTTGAGGACGGCGGAACGTTCACGAGCGAGCTTCCTGCCCACCTGATGAGCCACGCCGCGCGCCTTAAATCTGATCCGCAGCACCGGGTCGTCACGCACTGCCACCCAACGAACATCCTGGCTATGACCCATGTGCACAGCCTCGATGAGCGGGAGTTTACGCATACGCTGTGGCAGATGATGACCGAGTGCGTCTTCGTATTTCCGGACGGGATCGGCGTGCTGCCCTGGATGCTCTGCGGCACCAACGAGATAGGGCAGGCCACCGCCGAAAAGATGAAAGAGTTCCGCCTCGTGGTGTGGGGCCTGCACGGCATCTATGGCACGGGAAGGACTCTGGACGAGGCCTTCGGGCTGATCGAGACTGCGGAAAAAGCTGCGGAAATATACATAAAAACAGCGCACCTGCCGCAGTTAAATACAATAACAGATGAGCAGCTGCGCGTAACGGCTGAGTACTTCGGCGCAAAAATAAAAGAAGGCTGGCTCCGATAAGAGCCGGCCTTCTGGCTTTTTTGACCTACTCCGTGCTGAGCTGAGGCTTTATGGGATCGGTGAGTTTTATCACCTGATCCGGCTCCGCGCTCAGAACTTTGTTTTCTTCAGTGAGGGCTGACAGCAGCGCTGCCAGTTCTTTTTCGTTCATGTCGTGGTCCGCCGTGAGCGCGTAGATCTTCATGCTGCTGTAATCGTACTTGACGGAAAGACCGTACTTTTTGAGAAGATCCTTCAGGTCTTCTTCCATGAAATCGTCGGCCACCGTGATAAGCACCGTGCGAGGCGATACTTCCTGGCCGGAGGGCAGGACAGTAGAACCCGGGTCTGTGGGTTCTGTTTTATATAGAGTTTTCATAATGACTTTTGTCAGCATCTCTTCTGCATCCTTTTCTTCGAGTCCGGGATTGCTTAATACCGCGTAGGA
>JAEEGL011885709.1_pt1 | contig 28151 bp, 19 predicted proteins | sample 9134231 | NCBI WGS metagenome assembly JAEEGL01 (sample SAMN16246548, study PRJNA631951) | gut metagenome | biome: gut microbiome; feature: rumen; material: fiber-attached | host: Bos | place: Iran: Karaj | collected 2018-10
AGAGACAGCAGCCGCACTCGATACAATCCTGGACAGCATTCTGCTCAAGTTCATCCATCATGCCGGCCTTGGCGAGACGGTTGATCAGGAACGGCTCGAGACCCATAGGGCAGGCCTCTGCACATTTTCCGCAGCGGATACAGTTGCTTTCCGGCTTGCGCTTGGTCTGCTCCTCGGTAAGGAAGAGCAGTGCGCCGGTACCCTTGAGGGTTGCGGCATCCATGTTGGCGATGGCCTTACCCATCATAGGACCTCCGCTGATGATCTTGACAGCATCGGCTGGAATGCCTCCGAGGTAATCAACGATATACTGGAGAGGAGTTCCGACCCTTACGAGAAGGTTGGCCTGCTTAGGGAAGCACTCGCCTGTGACGGTAACTGAATTGTCGACGATAGGCTTGTTCTTCTGGACGGCATCATAGACAGCGAGAGATGTAGCCACGTTCTGGACTACTGCGCCGACGCTGATAGGAAGGCCTCCGGAAGCTACCTGACGATGCATTACGGCGTCGATGAGCTGCTTTTCGCCGCCCTGCGGATAACGCATCTTCATGGTCATCACAGAAATACCGTCGAACTTAGGAGACTGGGCCTTGAGCTTGGCGATCACCTCATTGATATGGGCGATGGCCTCAGGCTTGTTCTCCTCGATAGCAATGGTGCAAGGAACGTTGCCGAGCACCTGCTTGATGATGGCTGCGCCGATGACTACCTGCTCGCCTTTCTCGAGGAGGGTACGGAAGTCAGAGGTGAGGTATGGCTCACACTCGCAGCCGTTGATTATGAGCATCTCGCACTTGCTGCCAGGAGGCGGAGCAAGCTTGACATGCGTAGGGAAGGTAGCACCGCCGAGACCTACGACACCGCCGAGGCGGATCTTGTCGAGGATGGCTTTGTTATCTTCCGGAATTTCAGTGATAAGGGTATCCGTAGTATCGATGCCCTCTGCCCATTCGTCACCCTCGACTGCGATCTCGATGCAGGTCTGCATGTTTCCTGCGAGATCCTTCCTTGGTCCGATGCTCTTGACAGTACCGGAAACTGAAGAATGGATGAAAGCCGATACGAATCCGCCCGGCTCCGCGATCGGCTGGCCCACCTTGACCTTGTCACCTACGGCGACGACAGGCTTGGCCGGGGCTCCGATATGCTGGGCTACGGAAATATATACGGTAGAAGGCGTAGGAAGCACCTCTATCTTGCACTCACGAGAGATTTTGCCGTCATGCGGATGGACTCCGCCGATTGAAAATGTATTCTTCATCGTTACGCCTCCTTGTTTTCTTCTGGTTTAACTTCGGCAGCCTTTGCAGCTTCAGCGGCAAGTTTTGCAGCCTCTGCAGCCTTCTTCTTGCGCTCGGTGACGCGGGCCTTTACGGCATCCTTGTCAAGAGGCTTAGGGAAGTTGACGCCATGGATCGCGCCTGTAGGGCAGAATGCCTCGCACTCACGGCAAAGCTTGCACTTTTCGAAGTCGATATAAGCGACATTGTTCACCACATGGATTGCGTCATGCGTACATGTCTTCTCGCAGATTCCGCAACCGATACATGCGGCAGCGCAGGCCTTCTTGGCAGCAGGGCCCTTGTCCTGGTTCATGCAGGACACGAACATCCTCATTCCGCGAGGTCCTTTAGGACGAAGCTCGATTATGTTCTTAGGGCAAGCCTTTGAGCAGGCGCCGCAGGCGGTACACTTCTCCTGGTCCACTACCGGAAGACCGGTCGCAGGATCCATCGAAAGAGCGCCGAACTGGCAGGCAGCCACGCAGTCTCCACAGCCGAGACAGCCAAACGAACATGCGGTATCACCGGCATAGAGAGAGGCTTTCACACGGCATGATGAGACTCCGTCATACTGGTTGACCTTAGGACGGTTCTCGCATGTGCCGTTGCAGCGGACTACAGCCACCATCGGGGCCTTCTCCTTGATCTCATAGCCAAGGATGGCCGCAACTTTCTTCATGACCTCGTTTCCGCCGACCGGACAATAGTTGTTGTCAAGGTTCGGAGCCTTTACAGCGGCATCGGCGAATGCACGGCAGCCGGCGAATCCGCAGCCACCGCAGTTTGCACCCGGCATCACCTTTTCTACCTCGTCAATGCGCGGGTCCTCTTCCACCTTGAACTTCTCAGCGACAAAGTAGAGAATGACCGCCAGCACCAGACCCAGTACGGCAATGATTCCGATAGTCCAGATAATTGTTGTTGTCATAATATTCTGTTACTTGTTATTATTTCTTTCAATGTAGAAAACATACTCCGAAGCCAACTTTCCGCGAAGCATGTACATCACAAAATACCACAACCCGATACCGGCAAGCCCGATGGTTCCGACAACGAGTTCATGTACATTTGCGAACGACAAAGATACAACTAAAATCAGTAATATGAAAAGGGGAACGACATAAGCAAGCACCACCGCTTTCATTCCCATTGATTTCCTAAGCATTACGGAAACCTCCTCCCCGGGAGCATAGCCGGCACCAGGGTCTGTCGTCACCGAGATCACTTTCTTTACCGCTTCAGCCGCCGTACAGAGTCCGGCAGCATGGCAGGATGCGCAGGCAGACTGCGATATGATCTCGACAGTTGTAATCTCCGGGCCGACTTCCTTGATACGGCCCGTATGTGATATGTCACCATTCATTTTTCAATCCCTCCCACGACCGGATGCGACCGGTCACCTTTCCTATCTTCAGAGGAGCCTCGAATCTGAGAGGCACCATATTGTCATCATCGGAAAACCAGACAGTGGCAGAAAGGTCATCGTCGCCTCCGAACATGTCACCCTTGACCAGCTTAACGTAAGTCCGGATGCCCTCGAACACGCCTATCCCCTTGACGCTTACCTGCTCCCTGCTCTGGAAAATGAAGTAAATGTTGAATATGTCATCATCGATGGCAAAAGTCACAGGAACCTTCTTGCCCAGCTCGATCTTCGAGCGGTCGATGTTCCTGACATTATAGATCATGGAAATGACATCATATACGCATGGCGCCAAGTCCATGTCCAGCTGTCGCTTGCCCAGGGAGCTGTTGTCCATGTCGGCATGGATCTTCATCCTCCTCCAGTTGAAGGTCAGGTCGTTCAGGGCCCTGTAATTACCCTCCTGGGTATTCCTCGAAAAACGGAGAGGCTTCAGCGTGCCATGGGTGAACCATGAACGGAAATCCTCCTTCATCTTGAAGAAGGCGTCGAACTTCTTGGCGCTCCTTCCATACACCCTCGCGCAGTACACCGAGTCCCCGTTATACATGACGTTTTCGAGGGAAAGGGTGGCCGAGGCGACATCGGAATTGATTATACCCCATTTATAGTGTATGGAAAAGGTGATTTTCTCCCCTGACTTGAAAGCTAAGGATTCTTTGTCCAGCGAATGCTGAGGCAGGCACTGGGCACCGGCAAAAACGGAAATCAGAAAGAGAATCGATGAGATCAGTCCGTATTTCATATCAGAACCCCGTGTTTGTGAATTCTCCTCCGGCATCAGGATATGGCTGATAGCCCGATCCGCTGTCGGAGAAAGGATCATAGGTCTGGGACTGCGACGCCGGGGAATTCATCGCTGACTCATACACTCCCGCACCAGCTTCGGCGGCGAGCGTCTGGTCGATCTCCACAAACCTTACCTGTTCGCTCTTGAAGAGCATGTCGATATCTGCGGTGGAACCATTACGGTGCTTCGCAATGATAATCTGGGTCGTTTCCTTTCCGTTTTCAGTCTCGGCAAGTCCGAGATAGTCCGGACGATGGACGAAGAGTACCATATCGGCATCCTGCTCGATTGAGCCGGACTCCCTAAGGTCGCTGAGCTGAGGCTTGCCGGTACCGCCGGTTCGTTTGACGGCGTCTCGGGAAAGCTGTGAAAGGGCGATGATAGGGACATTCAGTTCCTTGGCAGTCGCTTTGAGCGTCCTTGAGATAGCAGCCACCTCCTGCTCTCGCATTCCGCGGAGCTCGGCAGGTCCCTGCATGAGCTGAAGGTAGTCCACGATGATAAGGCGGACTCCCTTGGTCTTGACAAGCCTCTTGGCCTTGGTACGGAACTCCATGATAGGAAGACCCGGGGTGTCGTCAACATACAGCGGAGCCTTGGAGAGAGCCTTGAGACGATACTCAAGCTGCTCCCACTCACGAGGCTGAAGCTTGGTTCCACCCTTGATCTTGTCGGCAGGGAGTCCTGACTCGGAGGTCATGAGACGTTTAGCGAGCTGGATGGCAGGCATCTCCAAAGAGAATATGGCCACCGGCATATTGTGGTCCACTGCGGCGTTCCTCGCGATGTTGAGCGCGAAGGCAGTCTTACCGACGGAAGGTCGGGCCGCAAGGATGATCAGGTCGGAAGGCTGCCAGCCCATGGTAATCCTGTCGATGGACTGGTATCCCGAAGGAACACCGCTGAGTCCCGACTGGGTCTGCATCTTCTCGACGTCATCCATAGCCATACGGATGACAGAACCGATCTCCTGGACGTCTTTCTTGACATTGTTCTCGACGGCAGAAAGAATCCTGGACTGGGACATGTCTACGAGGTCATCGACATTGATGGACTCGTCATATGAATCCTTGAGGATATCCACGGAAGCCTTGATCAGGTCTCTCTGGATAGTCTTCTGCTTGAGAATCTTGATGTAATACTCTATGTGCGCGGCCGCACCGATCTTCTGGGAAAGGGCCGCAAGAGTGACGGCACCGCCGACTGCCTCCAGATTCCCCATGGACAGAAGCTTCTGGGAAACGGAAAGAAGGTCGAGTGCCACATGCTCATTGACCAGACTGATCATAGCCTCGTAGATCATACGATGCTTAGGATCATAGAAGCACGACGGAGAAAGCTCCTCCATCGCCTCGTCTACGCAACTTGGTTCGACGAGAAGGGCTCCCAGGACAGCTTCCTCGAAATCAAGAGCCTGAGGCGGGCGATTTCCCATCTCAAGCCCTATGGTATCAAGGTTCACCTCCTGACCCTTTTTTCTGGTTCTCTTCTGGTCAGGCATGAAATGAAAAATTATTCAGCAATATCAGGACTTACGATGATACGGCCGCAGTGCTCGCAGATAACGAGTTTCTTGCGGGAAGCGATATCGATAAGCCTCTGAGGAATAATCGTGTTGAAGCAACCGCCGCAGGAATCTTCGTCAAATACGGATACTACTGCAAGATGGTTTGCAACGCTGGCGCGGATACGCTCGTAAGCGCTCATCACCCTCGCGTCGATCTTCTCGGCGCAAGCCTCTCTTTTTGCCCTGAGGGCAGCCTCTTCCTTGGAAGTAGACTCCACGATCGTGGACAGCTCCTGCTTCTTAGCCTCGAGATCCTCCTGACGTACTGCGATTGCAGCTTTGATGTCCTCGATCTCAGCCTTGGTCTCGGCGATCTTCACTTTTGCCTCGCCGATGTTCTTCTCAGCGATCTGGCGCTCGAGCTCCTGGTTCTCGATCTCCTTATTGATGGAGTCGAACTCGCGGCTGTTAGCGATATTCTCAAGCTGTTTCTTGTACTGGGCGATCTGGGTGTCGCAGTCAACGATCTTCTCCTTGGCCATTGCGATGGTCTTGTTGTAACCGTCGATCATAGCCGTCTCGGCGGAGATCTTTGAGGTAAGCGACGCAATGTCGCGCTCGAGAGCCTCTACCTCAACCGGCAGTTCTCCACGAAGGAAAAGAATCTTGTCAATCTCGGTATCGGCGAGCTGAAGCTGATACAGAGTCTTAAGCTTTTCTTCTACAGAGACATCAGAATCGGCGAAACTTTTCCTGATGGACACAAAAGTCTCCCTCTCATCGATAGGTGTCTCTACTTTCTTTACTTTCTTTGTTGCCATTATCGTATACGAATTTAATATGCAGATTATGCGAACTGCAAAGGTAGGTAAATTTTTGCAATTTCCTTACAAAGTCTTGCGTATTTCCTCAAGCTGAGCCCTTATATCCTTAAGGGTATCAAGGGCAAGAACCCTGCTTTCCACCTTTTTACGATCTTCTGAAAGACGTAGGGACGCCCCGTCGAGAGTCATCTTCTGGTCCTTGACGAGATAGTGGATCTGCTTCAGAGTCTCTATCTCATCGGCCGTGTAGATGCGGTTCCCCTTGGCATTGCGCCTCGGTTTGAGGAACTTTCCGAAAGAATTCGTCCAGTAACGGACAAGGGACGCATTCTCCCCGAGGATCTCGGAGACCTCTCCGATAGTGTAATAAAGCTTCTCCATATATCTGTTGGTTTAATCAAGTGTCTGTCCAGTGCTGGAGCTCATGTATGCCGCATTGGCATACTCCATCGGCGTCAATGAGCCGAAGAAATAATTGACCGGATCCTGTGGCTGGCCATCGCGGAGCACCTCATAATGAAGATGCGGCGCGAACGACTTTCCAGAGATGCCGACCACGGCTATCCTTGCCCCGCGCTTCACTTTCTGTCCCTTGCTCACATAGATATCTCCCAGATGGCCGTAGCGAGTCACATAGCCGTTGCCATGGTCGATATCCACGACGTTGCCGAGTCCCTTTCCGGAGCGGGTCACGTCAGCGACCACTCCGTCGGCCACGCAGCGGACCAGTTCGCCCTGGGCAGCGATGATGTCCAGCCCGTCATGTCTGGTCGCCACCTTGTAGAAAGGATTGATCTTCAGTCCCACGGATGCGCCGATCTGGGTATATGTAAGGTTATCCACCGGGATAGTCATCGGAGGCACCTTCCTGGTAGCGGAAAGCGTCCTGAATACCGAATCGAAATTAGCCTCGACCTTAGAAGCGGAGGCTTTCAGGTCGTCGAGCCCACCTTCCATGCGGAAATCCGACTCGCCCACTGGGTCTACCGAAGGGGCCGAAGTATGGAATATCTGCTCATAGATGGCGTTGTCCCTCTGCTGGAGATCCGCCGTCACGTCTGCGACCAGTTTCTGCCTGGCCTCCATCTCCTCATATGTACGCTCATACAGGCGGTTTTCACGGGTCAGCCGTTTCTCCGTATCAGTGCTGAAGAAGAATGCCAGCACAAGGTAATAGCAGACAGCAAGCGAGAAGGTGCCGACAAACCACAGCAGAACCCTCTGCACAACCTTCTGTACAGATGTCCTCACTTTTCGGAAGCTGATGTTCCTGCTGTCAAACTCGTAGCTGCTCATTTTCCTCCGTTAAATCTGCCGTTTCCAAGCACGGCCTGCGAATTCTGGCTCACCTTGCCGACCATCGATGAATACTCCTCCGGACTCATGTCCATGTCGAGATAGTTCATCGGATTGACATGGTTGCCCCTGTATATAACCTCATAGTGCAAGTGCGGGCCGGTCGATTTTCCGGAATTGCCGGACTCGCCGATGCACTCTCCCCTCTTTATCTTCATGCCCTCGACCACATAGATCATCTTCATATGCGCATATCGGGTCTTGTAGCCAAATCCATGGTCGATCGTAACCGAATTGCCATAGCCGCCGAGCTCATACTTGACAGTCTCCACGACGCCGTCGCCAGTCGTATAGACAGGATTGCCAGGCTTCATGGCGAAGTCATATCCGGAATGGAAACGTGTCATGCCGGACATCGGGTCGGAACGGAAACCGAACGGGCTGGAAAGCCTGAACCGGTTCTTGTCAGGATTGAACGGCGGGATTGCCGGGATGCATGAGGCCATGTCACCGGCCTTGCGGGCCATCGACTCGATGTCATCGAACGACTTGCTCTGCACATAGGCCTTCTTTGTCAGCACATCCAGTCGCATAGCCGTACGTTTCAGCAGAGATTTGTCCCCTACGACATCCAGATAGGCATATCTGTTGACGCCTCCGAAACCGGCGTTACGGACTTCCGGAGCAATCTCGTTCATGCCGAAGATATTGCGATAGATCTCGTCATCCCTCATCCTGAAGCCTTCCAGAGCCGCCTCGCTGCGGTCCAGCTTGCGGTTCAACACCTCGATTCTGGCAGTCCAGTCGGCATTCTTCTTTTTAAGGAGCAAAGTCTTCGGAAGCTCGAACCCGAGGACCGAGGCGTAAATCCAGAAATACAGGAAGGAAAGGAGCAGGCTGGACAGGAAAAAACCCAGGAACCAGGCGAAACGCGAACCCCACGAAATCTTCTCCGCTTCGTAAAGCAGTGTCTTGGGATTGAGCTTATATGTTCCGCTATTCTTGGCCATCAGAATCGACTTACACAGCACAAACTATGCCTAAACCTCAATTTACAAATATAAGAAAATTTCAAAAATTTGTTGTAATTTTGCAGTTTGTGAAAATTGACAGTAATATATATATGACAGCTAACGAAATAAGGCAGAAGTACATAGACTTCTTTGCAAGCAAAGGGCATACCCCGGTGCCTTCAGCTCCGATGGTCATAAAGAACGACCCGACATTGATGTTTACCAATGCCGGAATGAACCAGTTCAAGGATATTTTCCTCGGCAACAGCACCCCTAAGTTCCGCAGGGCGACTGACAGCCAGAAATGCCTCCGCGTGAGCGGAAAGCACAACGACCTCGAGGCGGTGGGTCATGACGGACGCCACCACACCATGTTCGAGATGCTCGGAAACTGGAGTTTCGGAGACTATTTCAAGACAGAGGCGATCGACTGGGCATGGGAACTGCTCACAGAAGTTTACAAGATTGACAAGTCCAAGCTTTATGCGACCGTATTCGAAGGCTCTGCCGAAGACGGCACAGAACTCGATACCGAAGCTCGCGAAGCATGGAAAAAACATATGCCGGAGGATCATATCCTCCTTGGAAACAAGCACGACAATTTCTGGGAAATGGGCGACACAGGCCCATGCGGTCCGTGCAGCGAGATCCATATCGACCTCCGTACCGACGAGGAGATCGCGGCCAAGCCTGGAGCCGAGCTTGTCAACACGGACAACGACCAGGTCATCGAGATCTGGAACCTCGTGTTCATGCAGTACAACCGTATGGCTGACGGCCATCTGGAGTCCCTCCCTGCAAAGAACATCGATACCGGAATGGGCTTCGAGCGTCTCTGCATGGTACTCCAGGGCAAGACCAGCAACTACGATACGGACGTCTTCAGCGGTCTGATCAGCGAGCTTGAGAAACTCTCAGGCCACAAGTACCACTCAGGCGAAGACACCGACGTAGCGATGAGAGTATGCGCCGACCACATCAGGGCCATCGCGTTCTCCATCGCTGACGGCCAGCTCCCTTCCAACGTCAAGGCAGGCTATGTAATCCGCAGGATCCTGCGCCGTGCAGTCCGCTACGGATACACCTTCCTCGGCTTCAACGAACCGTTCCTCTGCCGCCTCATCGACAGGCTTGCCGAGGACATGGGCGGGGCATATCCTGAGCTCGTAGCCCAGAAGAAGCTTATCGAGAGCGTCATCCGCGAAGAGGAAATGGCTTTCCTCCGCACTCTCGACAGAGGTATCAAGCTGCTTGACGACAACATGGAGAAATGCGCCGCCACTAAGGTCATCTCCGGAGTTGACGCATTCGTCCTCTACGACACCTACGGCTTCCCTATTGACCTTACCGAGCTCATCGCCACCGAGAAGGGCTACAAGGTCGATCTCGAAGGCTTCAACGCTGAGCTCCAGAAACAGAAGGAGCGTGCCCGCAACGCCACCTCGAACGAGTTCGGCGACTGGACCGAGTACCACAGCGGCGAAGAGGCAGAATTCATCGGCTACGACAGCCTCTCCCTCGAAGGCGCCAGCCTGCTGAAGCAGCGTACGGTAAAACAGAAGAACAAAGTATATTACCAGCTTGTTTTCGACCGCACCCCGTTCTATGCTGAGATGGGCGGTCAGGTCGGAGACACCGGCTACATAGTATCCGCAAGCGGAGAGAAGATCGCAATCCTCAACACCGTCAAGGAGAACAACCTCACCATACACCTTGCAGAGCGCATCCCTGAGGACTGCGAAGGCGCTTTCTCCCTCTATGTAGACGAGGAGAGAAGGCAGAGGATCACCTGCAACCATACCACGACCCACCTTCTCGACCAGGCCCTGCGCGAAGTCCTCGGCACACACGTCGAGCAGAAAGGTTCGTTCGTAGGCCCTGACTACTTCCGCTTCGACTTCTCCCACTTCTCAAAGATGACCGACGAAGAGATCGTCGCCGCCGAGAAGAGAGTCAACCAGCTCATCCGCGCTGACTTCCCTCTCGAGGAGAAGCGTGACGCCACTATGGAAGAAGCCAAGGAGATGGGCGCCATCGCCCTCTTCGGCGAGAAATACGGGGACAAGGTACGCGTCGTGAAGTTCGGCGATTCAGTCGAGCTCTGCGGTGGTACCCATGCATCCTCAACCGGCCGTGCCGGCTTCTTCAAGATCGTATCCGAAGGCGCCGTAGCCGCCGGAGTCCGCCGTATCGAGGCCGTCACCGGAGCGGCTGCAGAGGACCTTGTATATGGAATGCAGGACAGCATAAAGTCAGCCAAGGCCTTCTTCAACAACGCCCCTGACCTTACCGGAGCCATCCAGAAGATGGTTGCCGAGAATGCTTCATACAAGAAGGAAATCGACGGTTACATGAAGGAAAAAGTGGCTGGCCTCTCTGCCAAGCTTGCAGAGAAAGCCGAGACCGCAGGCAACGTCAAGCTCATCAAGTTTGACATGAGCATGGATCCTGCAGTCGTAAGAGAAATTGCCGCCACACTCCAGAAAGAGGCCGGCAGCCTGGTATTTGCAGGAGCATTCGAATATGAAGGCAAGCCTCAGCTTGTGCTCATGTATTCGGCTGACCTCGTCGCTGCCGGAAAGAATGCCGGCAAGGACATCCGCGAGGCTGCCAAGTTCATCATGGGCGGCGGAGGCGGACAGCCCGGCCTTGCGACCGCAGGCGGAAAGAACGTCGGCGGGCTCAAGGAAGCCCTCGACAAGATGGTTGAAACCGCACTTGCAAAATAAATGAAGAAACTCGATCAGTTCATATTAAAATCCTTCATCGGACCGTTCTTCGGAATCCTGGTCGTCGTCGAGTTCATACTGATGATGCAGTTCCTATGGCTGTACATCGACGAACTCGTCGGCAAGGGACTGGGGCTGAGGATCATCCTCGAGTTCATGGGCTGGGGAGCCGCGACTCTGTTGCCGCTCTCCCTTCCGCTCTCCACCCTGCTGGGCTCGGTGATGACATACGGCCAGATGTCCGAGAACAATGAGCTGATCGCCGTAAAAGCTTCCGGCATCTCGCTCAAGAGAATGCTGCTGCCTATAATGATAGCTTCGGCCATAATTAGCATCGGAGCTTTCTTCGCCGCCAACAACCTCGTTCCGGTGGCCTTCAACAAGATTTACACCCTCAGGGACGACATCGGCAAGACAAAGGAGGAGATCAGCATCCCGACCGGCACGTTCTACGACGGACTGGACGGATATGTGCTCCGAGTCGAAGAAAAGGACGGCGAGACCGGAATGATGCACGGAGTCATGGTCTATGACCATACTTCAGGAAAGGGAAACGTCAGCGTGACGCTTGCCGACTCCGCCATGATGAAGATGTCCAAGGCCAAGGATTACATAACGTTCCAGCTCTTCAGCGGCATCAACTACCAGGAGACGAACACCATGAGGTACAGGGATACGACTCTCCAGATGCAGAAGATCGAATTCTCCAGACAGGAGATGATCATACCGCTGGAGAACTATGCCTTCAAGAAATCCTCCGGAGCCAGATACGGAGACCAGGTCAAGTCGATGGACCTGTCCCGCCAGAGAGCTGTCAAGGACTCTCTCTCGAGGCAGCTTGACTCCGTAGTGAACAGAGTGTCCCAGGACTTCTGGAACATCCGTACGATACGGTACTACAACCAGCTCGACACCTCAAGTCACTTTGAGCATAAGACTATGTTCGAGTATCCGGAGACTCTGAACTGGAGAAACACCAAGGCCAAGCGCAGGGCTTATGAATCCGCATCGTCCGTACTCGGCGACTATTCCATGCTGTTGCAAAACAGCATAGACGGAGTCCGTTATGAGACCAAGATACTGAACAAGGCCAGCGTGGAGATTCTGCACAAGTTCGCGCAAGCTCTCGCCTGCCTGATATTCTTCTTCATCGGAGCCCCTCTGGGCGCGTTCGCCACCAAGCGCCGCGGTCTTGGAGCCTCCCTTATCATCGCAGTACTTTTCTTCGTGCTCTACTGGGTAGTGGACATCAGCGGCGTCAAGCTGGGCAACGACGGCAAGACAAGCGCCGCCGTAGCCGTCTTCTTCTCGTCCGCGGTATTGCTGCCGACCGGCCTCTTCCTTTCATGGAAAGCCGTGAATGATGCCAAACTGTTCAGCGGAGTGGAAAACTTCGCCTCATGGTGGAGAAAAACAAAGAGCAAGATCATGGGATTTTTCAAGAAAACCAGAATCGTATACATGGGTACGCCGGAGTTTGCAGTCGCTCCTCTGGACGCCCTAGTGAAAGCCGGTTACAATGTAGTCGGAATAGTGACCGTGGCAGACAAGCCAAGCGGCCGCGGCCTAAAGCTGAACGAAAGCGCCGTCAAGAAATACGCGGTAGAGCACAACATCCCTGTGCTCCAGCCTGTCAAGCTCAAGGATCCGGAGTTCCTCTCCGCCCTCGAGGCATTCAAGGCAGACCTCTTCGTGGTCGTCGCCTTCAGGATGCTGCCTGAGGTGGTCTGGAAGATGCCGCCTCTCGGCACATTCAACCTGCACGCCGCCCTGCTCCCTCAGTATCGCGGCGCAGCCCCTATCAACTGGGCTGTAATCAACGGCGAAAGGATGACCGGAGCGACTACTTTCATGATTGACGAGAACATCGACACCGGCGGCATCATGCTCCGCCAGGAGCTCAGGATCTCCGAAACCGACACTGCCGGAGACGTCCATGACAAGCTCATGCCTATCGGCGCAGAGCTGGTGGTCCAGAGCGTCGAGGGTATCATAGAAAGAAACATAGAGACACGAGTACAGAGAAGTTTCATCCAGGGCTCGGAGGTCCTCAAGCCAGCCCCGAAACTTACCCGCGAGCTCTGCCACATAGACTGGAACGACTCTACCGTCGCCATCTACAACCTTATCCGCGGTCTCAGCCCATATCCGGCCGCCTTCACGGAACTCGTGAAGGACGGCGAAGCCACCCAGCTCAAGATCTACTCTGCCGAGAAGGTGGGCAATCCTTCGGGAGCAGCCCCTGGCACCGTGATCTCAGACGGCAAGACCTTCATGCAGATTGCCACCGCCGACGGAGCGATCTCCCTCAAGGACATCCAGCTTGCTGGCAAGAAGAGGATGGACATAAAGGCCTTCCTCGCCGGATTCCGCGAACCTCAGTCTTACAAGACGTCCGAAGGTACATCCAAAGCCGAGATAGCAAAGACTCGCAGCAATGTCTAAGATCGTCATAATCGGAGCCGGAGACTTTCCCAAGAAGGAGTATCCCCGCTACCTGGTCCGCAGCGCAGACAGGATAATCTGCTGCGACAGCGCGCTCAGGACATGGCTCCGCGTTATGAAACCGCTGTTCGGCCGGGACAGGCTCCCGGACGTGGTGATCGGAGACATGGATTCGCTTACGAAGACTCTCCAGAAACGGTTCTCCGACAGGATCATCCATATCACGGAACAGGACGACAATGACCAGACAAAAGCCATGCGCTATGTCATGGACCATTATCCCGATGCGACAGAAATCCATTTCATCGGCTCCACCGGAAAACGGGAGGACCATACTGTCGGAAACATGTCCCTGCTCATGGAATATGCCCGTACCTGGGAAGTGACAGGCCTGCCCGCCGAAGGAAAGCCTGTGGTGGACATGGTGACTGATTACGGAACGATCTTCGCGGTCACGGAGTCATGTTCCCTGCCGGTCGGCGAAGGCCGCAGGATTTCCATATTCACTCCTGACAATTCATTGAGGATAAAATCCAAGGGTCTGGTATGGCCTACCGACGACGTAGTCTTCGACAACTGGTGGAAAGCGACCCTCAACAGGGCCTCGGAAGATACCGTTACTCTGGAGCTTTCACACAAGTCCATAGCGCTGATTTCTCTCGATTGATTTTCTGCTGATTTTTCCTATATTTGTCCTGCAACATAAGGATAACATTATGAAAACTCTCCGCATCACGCTTGCCGTCATTTTCATGGCGGGAATCACCTTGATGATGGCCGGGCTCTCGGGAGTCCTTCATCCATGGCTGGGCTGGATGGCCAAGCTTCAGTTCTTGCCGGCGGTCCTCGCCCTGAACCTAGGTGTTATAGCTTTCCTGATCGTTCTCACTCTGCTTTTCGGAAGGATATACTGTTCCGTAATCTGCCCGCTCGGAGTGCTGCAGGACGGTATCTCCTGGCTGGCCGGCCTCAGGAAGAAAAGGAGGTTTTCATGGTCCCCGGAGAAAAAATGGCTCCGTTACGGCGTCTGGGGCGTCTTTGTCGCAGCCCTTCTGGCCGGAGTCCAGGTGCTGGTAGCCCTGATAGCTCCTTACAGCGCCTACGGCCGCATGGTCAGAAGCGTCGTAGATCCGAAGATGCCGGTAGTGCCGGTGGCCGCCGTGACCTTCGTTGTAATATTCGTGCTGGCCTGGCTGAATGGCCGTACATGGTGCAACACAATCTGCCCTGTCGGCACTACCCTGAGCTTCCTTAGCCGATTCTCGCTGCTGCGTCCGGTGATCGACGCCGACAAATGCAAGAACTGCAAGCTCTGCGAGAAGAACTGCAAGGCCTCCTGCATAGACATCAATGAACATAAGATAGACTACAGCCGCTGCGTGGACTGCTTCAACTGCATAGACAACTGCAAGTTCGACGCCCTGCACTACCGCTTCGCCTATGGAAAGAAAGAGGCGGTCCGGAAGGACAATGCCGACAAGGGGCGCAGAGCATTCCTGGCCACTGCCGCAATTCTGGCCCCAGCCGCAGCCCTGAAGGCACAGACCAAGAAACTTGACGGAGGATTTGCCGAGATCATCGACAAGAAAGCTCCTGAGAGGACTACTCCGCTTACTCCTTTCGGCTCTCGCAGCGTAAAGGACTTCTATAAGCGATGCACCGCCTGCCAGCTGTGCATCTCGGCCTGTCCGAACAATGTGCTCAGGCCATCCATGTCCCTGGACAGGCTGATGCAGCCGGAGATGGGATATGAGGACGGATACTGCAGGCCTGAATGTACCAAATGCTCCCAGGTCTGCCCTGCAGGGGCGATACTCCCGCTAAGTCCGGAGGAGAAGACGGCGGTGCATATCGGTACGGCGACCGTTGACAGGAGTCTCTGCGTCGTGGAGAAAGATGGCGTGAGTTGCGGCAACTGTGCCCGCCATTGCCCTGTCGGGGCCATCAGGATGGTCAGGCTAGACCCTGACGACCCGGATTCGCTCAGGATTCCTTCGGTGGACGAGAGCCGATGCATAGGCTGCGGAGCCTGCGAGTATCTCTGTCCTTCGAGACCATACAGCGCAATTCATGTCAACGGACTTCAGGTCCATATAAACTCATAAGCCATGGATAGAAGAGAATTTCTGAAGACAGCCGGAGCGGGTGCGATAGCGCTCGGAACGGCCGCATGCACCGGAGGTTCCGGACAGAAGAAGACAGCCGTCGAAGGCACTTCCGGCGAGATGGTGTACCGGACCAACCCGGCCAACGGGGACAAGGTCTCTTTGCTGGGATACGGTTGCATGAGATGGCCTATGACCAAGGATTCCGAAGGCCAGGATGTGATCGACCAGGAGAAAGTGAATGAGCTGATCGACGTTGCCATGCGCAATGGAGTCAATTACTATGATACGTCTCCGGCGTATCTGCGCGGCCAGTCGGAGAAGGCGACGGGCATTGCACTGGCTCGCTATCCGCGCAAGTCTTTCTATATCGCCACCAAGCTTTCGAACTTTTCTGACGCGAGCCACGAGGCTTCCCTGAAGATGTATAGGGATTCCTTCGAGGAGATGCAGACTGATTACTTTGACTATTATCTGATGCATGCGATCGGCCGCGGCGGATATGAGGCATTCAAGCAGAGATATGAGGACAACGGCATGATGGATTTCCTGATGAAGGAAAGGGAGAGCGGCCGGATCAGGCAGCTTGGATTCTCGTTCCATGGCCGCCAGTCGGAGTTTGACGAGCTGCTTGCCCTGCATGAGAAATACCACTGGGATTTCGTCCAGATAGAGATGAATTACATGGACTGGAAACATGCCGACGGAGTGCGCAATGTCAATGCAGATTATCTATACGAGCAGCTGGACAAGCGGGAGATTCCTATTACAGTGATGGAGCCTCTCTTGGGCGGCCGTCTGTCGAGCCTGCCGGACAATATCGCGGCCCGTCTCAAGGAAAGGGAGCCTGATGCTTCGCTGGCGTCGTGGGCGTTCCGCTTCGTGGGCTCTTATCCGAGGATACTGACCGTGCTGAGCGGCATGACTTACATGGAGCATCTGCAGGACAATCTCAAGACTTTCATGGATTTCAAGCCTATGGATGAGGAGGAGCTGGCGTTCATGGAGGAGATGGCCGTGCTAATGGCTGAGTATCCTACGGTGAATTGCACCCATTGCAATTACTGCATGCCATGTCCATACGGCATCGACATCCCGGGAATATTCGCCCATTACAACAAGTGCGTCAACGAGGGAACCGTCGCCCAGGGCGAGGAGCAGAAGAACTTCAAGAAGCTGCGCAAGGCTTACCTGACCTCATACAACAAGGCCATCCCTACCCTGCGCCAGGCGGACCACTGCATCGGCTGCGGCCAGTGCCTCGAGCATTGCCCTCAGAGCATCCAGATCCCTTCCGAGCTTCGCCGCATCGACGCCTACATCGAAGGGCTGAAGAGGAGTATGTAACTGATCCTAAATCCGCACGTATATAAAAAATCAGCCACCCGGGAGGGTGGCTGAAATCATTTATACAGGGAGAATCTATCGAGACAGCTCGCGCACGGATGCTTTCGAGTCTGCTCTCATGATTTTCACGGGATACGAGCTTGACGCCTTGGAGACAATCCTATGATCGTCTGAGGATTTCGTGTCCCTCGATATCTGCTTTATAGTCTGATCGAACGGAGTGAAGTCATCATTGACAAAGATTTCACCTTGTTCAGCAGTCAAGACATGACGCATTCCTAGAATAGGGAAATCACCTTCAATGCCTTGGAGCTGAAGGACATTACCCTCCATCGTGGCAGAATTATTACCAGCATGTTTCAGAGCGACGATGTCATAATCGCCATTGACATAATAGTATTTGCCGGAATATTCGATCACGCCATATAAGTCGAGAGAGCACTCTGTACCATCGCCGATAGTAATTGTTGCAAGACCTGTCTGGACATGGATAATCAGATCTCCGGTAGTGGAATTAAACTTCGCGTCAATAGGGAAAGAAGTGCCGTCAGTCATCCTTGCTGCAATATTATCGATACCGTCGATCTTATAAGATGAGTTCTTGACATTCTCTGTGATAATCCAGGTATCAGTCTCGTTACCGCGCTTAACCTCCCATTTACCGAGCCACCTCTCATAAGGGGTGCGATCATCCTTAAATTCGAAGATTTCAGATAAAGCATAGTCTCCAGTGATATTCCCTTCGTTATCAAAGCCGATAGCAGCAGCATAATACTTGTCAAAAGGAAGCTGGAAGTTTTCAGACGATGTACCATATCTGAGAAGCTCCTCATAAGTAATGCCATCCCTGATTTCAGACTTGAGCTCAACATCGGCTTTTGCGGCCGCAACAGAAATAATCTTTACAGGATCCGTCGCTCCATTCAAAGACGACTCACTAAGGACTATAAACCTATATCCAAGCTCATTATCAGAAGACGTGTTGGTAATTTTGCAAGACTCGTCTTCATTTACGCCTTCAAAAGTGATTGTCCAATTCGGATTCTGAACAAATTCCATCGCTATGGTAGAGAACTTGACAGAGCCTGCCGTACCATATACGGCCTTATTCTGGTCGACTCCAAAAGCGACATACTTGTATTCCGTACCGAAAGCAAGACCAGTAAGGGATACCGTCTTAGACGTACCGGTAAACAGTTTTTCGACATTCAGGTTTTTCAGGGCAGCGCTGATGATGACATTGTCTTCAGCATTGACATCGCTAGTCAAAACGCCATACCATGTAAAGTTCTCATTGGCATTATTCATCGTGACTGCAATATCTGCCGAAGTCTTTGAAATATTCAAAGCCTCCAAGGAGAAGGTCACTTTAGCCTTATCTATGTTCGTAGTGAACACAAGGTCTCCAGCTTTTCCACAGATCTTCTTATCCTTATCAAGGGCAAAAGCTACATACTGATATACGGAATTCTCCTTAAGAGAAGTAAACCTAACTGTCTGACTTGCGCCAACATGAACGTCAGCTTCGGTAAGACTTCCTATCTTAGAGTTGATAAGTGACTGGATGTCTTCGCTACTACCTTCATTCAGGAAGCCATACCACTTCAGGTCGGCCGGGCCATTGTGCTCGACAACGACATTGACGTCCTCATGAGTAAGGTCCGAAGCAAGAACCGTGAACTCTACAGTACTATAATCAAAGTCCCGGAGTGCCTTAGGCACAAAGTCCGATTCGTACTTGTTGTCACATGAAACAAGCGCGATGAGACCTGCAGTCAATAATGTAATTAATCTATTGGTTTTCATGCTAATACTCTATTTTACTCTGATTTTGCACTGGGATTTGACCTTATAATTGTTATTGGCAAATGAAGCAGCGGCTGCCTCAAGGCCATATCGCGCAGTAACTCCGCTTGGTACCACCTTTCGAGAAACAACATTCCCAGACATGACTACCTTATATGCTACGTTCGTAGATGATTTGGTAAGCGAGCCAGGAAGAGATATCATCGGGAAGACTGAATCTAATGGGATAATATCCCCGTCTTTTGTCAGGCCGACAAGGCCAAAGGAATTCATCACTTCATGGTATTGCTGACCACCATATACGGCATCGAATTCATCTCCTTCGAATCTGGCTGTCTTTCCGTCTGCGCCAAGAGATCCCACGACGAGACGATAATCCTTTTCAGGGTTGCCGTCCACATACTCGTCGTCCTGATCCAAAGCTAAAATCACCAAATCGGCAACGGCGCCTCCACCCAAGTCCACATCTTCTGCCAGCATCTGCGCACAGATAGCAAGGCCTCCGGTAGTAGCATCGTAATCGGCGAAGATAGGAACGTCTCCTATAAAACCGGTAATAAGATATGAGGAATTGGCTGTCTCCTGGCTGATAGTTATATCGTATGAACTGCCTGATGCCGAGTAGCTCCAGTTGCCAAGCCACTTGGCGTAGTTACTGCCTCCAGGGTTATCGCCACCTCCAGGGTTGTCTCCACCACCAGGGTTATCTCCGCCTTCCTGAGTAAGCTGTTTTAGCGTGCAAGGGAATGAATAAAGGACGCTGGCATTGTGGTACAAGTACATGTCTTCACTACCCTTCGGCTCTATAAGGAGCCATAAGGAAACAAGGGTTTCCTCCTCTCCGCCAGAACCCTTCACAGTGCCAGGAGTAAGGATAGCTGTATCTTTTCCCTTCAGGGACAGAGTTGCAATTGTGTAAGGATTCTCTGACGAGAATGAATAATAATACTTAGTAGAAAGACCATAGAGGGTGACATCCGCCTCACCATATTGCCCAGAAGGATCCTTACCGCAGTACTGGGCCTTGATGATGAGATTTCCCGTAGCGGAATCAAACTCGGCTACAACAGGAACATCAGGAGCACCATCCTTGCTCGTACCATCCACGCCAAGGATTGTATAAGTAGAATTCTCCACTTTCTTGGATATCGTCCAAACGTCGGTTTCGGAGCCTCTTTCAATCTCCCAAGTACCAAGCCACTTCTCATATGGGGTGCGGAGATCCGGGGCCTCTACTTCGAACTTGGCGAAGTTATACTTACCAGAAAGATTCTCTTTGGAGGAGTCAAAGGTTGCGACAACGGCATAGTTTTCTCCTGCATCAAGGTCGCTCTCCGGAACAGAGAAAGTCTTGTCTCCGGAATTAAGGCCATTACTTGCATAAAGGCTTTTAGCCTCATCCTCAAGCGATGCGAGATATTCGCTTATATCTCTGAAACCACCCGTATTGAGAGCCTTCTTAGAGATTACTTTGAATATATAAGGATCGGATACTTTTGAAACTTTGAACGAATGAACCTTATCTGCATCCACTGAATGTGCAATGGATATGGTCTCATCGATTTCGTAAAGCTTCTCGAGTTTCTTCTGAGTAAGAGTGAAAGATCCCTCTTTGATTCCCAAAGCCCAGCTAATCTCAGCCTCACGCTCAGAACCGGTCATGTTTTCACCGACATTGACACGAAGGATCTTGGTTCCATCCGAAGCTTCTCCATTATCAAGTACAATCCAGTCAGCTTCAGTTTCCGCCTTTATGTTGTCAGGGAAATCATATTCCAGTTCAATAAGCTGTGAGGTATAGCTTACGATAATATTGTCAAATGAAGTTTCAGTTGTAATATAGCCACGCTGATGAACCATGATTGATTCCGTCGTCTTTCCGTCAGACACAGTCAATTCGCTATATCTGGTTTCTAGAGAAGCATTCTCAGAAGCGGATACTGTCACCACATTACCAGCCACTTCCACAGACACCCATTTCTGGCTGGAAGTCGCCGAGAAGTTTCCTTCGGACTCTACAGTAAAGCTGGCTTGGCCTCCTTTAGCTGCCAAAATAATATCCTTGCTGACAATCGAAAGAGTCGGTGCCTCTTTCTCGTCAATCTCGTTTTTGCTGTCGCAAGAAGCGAACGCAGCAAAGGCAAGGACGGTCAATAATATATTAAATATCTTTTTCATAAGCATCTAATCTATTCAACGATTTTTTTCATCGAAGGATTCAACAAGCGATCTGAGCCACTGGCAAAATACATTGCTGGGTCGACCTTTTCATTAACAGGCCTGTCCGTTTCAGGATCATACTTTCTTATCAAGAAACTAGTAACACTGTAACCAGACCATATGCCGTTATCCCCGAAGCTGATACTAAAATCATCAACAGATGTATCCTCAACCAAACCAGCAAGACCTACTCCTGCAGACCATGTGTAATAACCTGAATTTGAGTCAAAAGGGCACATCAGATACTTGACATTCTCATAGACACCAAGCTCCTGATATACGATTTCCAAAGAACCAGAAGCTTTCTTATACTGAACTTCGACAGAATAGTTAGGGTTAAGTCCTCCCAAATAGTAGGATGATCCCTTCTCCTTCTGCTTGAGCTCAACAGGAAAACTACCGTTTTCTGTCGTCATCGTGTATTTTCCAAGATAACCTGCATAAGGAAGGAAACCTTCCGGAACCACGGGATCGAAAACGATATTCCCCGCAATCAACTTATTCTTTTCAGAATCAAACCTGATGTCATAAAAGACTTCCCCGTTATACTCGAGCGGCTGGTTGAGTTGTATCCCTTTATCATCAATGATGTAGTGCGCTTCAGTAAACTCTGAGGACATGGCCCCAAGTCTTCCAATACTGAATATCCTTTTGTCAGGATCCAAATTGACGACAACATCTCCTCCACCGACTCTTCCAGTAGCCTGTACGACGAAAATCTCATCTATATTGCTCCTGACTTTTTCCAAGTAGGACTGTGAGGTCTCCTTCAAAGGATACATACGGCAGACGGTTCCGTTCCGCACACCCCGTAGAATTACTGAATCCGGACAAGCGCTGATAACACGAAAATCAAAGTCACCCCCGTGTCCCTGATATGCTGAGTGCGAAGGAGTAGCATCTGCATGCAAAATAGAATTGTAAGTATCAAACAGAATAGATACACCATCAACAAATGCTGTACGATAGAAAGAAGTCTCAGTCAATGATGGATTTCTTTCGCTGGAAACAGAGACCGTGGTATCCGAGAAAGCCAATGTCATCATAGAGGAAGCAGCCTTCTCAGGGAAATAATAAAACAGCCATCCATTCTCAGCACCAGTAAGAACGTCCTTAATCTCTGCAATGTATTCACTTGTACGAGTTGACACGCTCTTGTCGAACACCTCATAATCTTCTTTCTGGCAAGAGGAGAAAGCGATAAGCAATGAACTCGCCATAGCGATGATATAATATAATCTTGTTTTCATATATTCTCCTCCTTATTTAATTGTAATGTCCTCAAGATCAACGAGACCGGCTGCCACGTCAGCAGTTCTTCTGTTAACGACATCACGCAACTGATCAATATCGATGTTCCAACTATCTCTCATATATTCTCTAACCACGTCCATCTTGGCCGTAATAAGTTTGCCTCCATCTCCTTTCTTATCTCTTCCGGCAGCCCTGTCAATCTGGGCATCCCACCAAGCCTGATTATGAGTAATATACTCTGAAAGAAGCTCCGCAAAGTCCTCAACATGCTCTTTCTGAGCATAATCAGTTATATAACCGTACTCTAAACAATTGCGCTTAGCATTATTCCATTTGTCAGCGACATAAGTGGTGGCTGTTATGGTCTTGAAATGGTCAGGATACGGTTTGGTCTGATTAATAATATGAGTAAACTCGTGATGAACGGTCTTGATGTAATAATGATTCAACCGCTCAATCAACGCATCCCCTGACAGTTTCTGGAGATCTTGTTTAAGAACATTGACGCCGGAGAGCATGATCTTCTTACCTCCTTCGGCCGTACCAAGAGTGATGTTGCCGTTATTGTCATATTCCCATTCTCCCATCAAGAAGAACATCTTAGGGAAATATGCCTTAGTGAAATCAACTCCTACAACCTCGTCATAAGTATCGATGCAAAGATATTTCACAAGATGGGCATAAATGATAGAAGCATCGTAATCAGCCGGCACAGTTACGTACCTAAAACTTGATTCTTTTAAATCATATCGATAATGGAAATCGATATTATACGGCTTGAGGAAATTATAGTCAAGCCATATATCAAAAGCATTCTTCTCTGTTGCTGGGCCTGAGACTACGCTGTCCTTGCTAAGCTTATCATCGGAGCATGCTGCTGTAAAAGAGCAAATCACGGCAAAGAGTAACAGACTTTTTATATACTTTTTCATGATAATCTTATTAAATTTTCAATTCTAACGAGGGTTCTTCTCAAGACCGGCTGAAATAACTTCCTCAGGAAGCTGAACGGCCCTGCGAGGGTCATCAACTGTCAGGACATCATCTAGCCTAAATGGCGCGTAACCTATACCGCCGACAGATGAATCCTCATGAAGAGTCCTTCTCCATATTTCAATACCATAACGCTTGATATCAAACCAGCGAAGTCCCTGGGCAGTATTTTCAATTCTCTTAAATTGAAGCACACATTGAAGCATAGATTCAGCATACGGATCTGAAGGTATTTCAAACTTAGGATTCAGTTTTTTCTTGAAATTTGGTTTAAGAACCTTCTGTGCCTTATCATAATTATCCCATCTAGCATAATCCATACGAGCATAGAAATCCTTAATGATTTCAGGTGTCAGCACTCCATTGTATTTCACAATATTATGCATCCAGTAATTCATGTCTTCACAGGCCTTATTATACTCTCCTAGAAGAATATATGCTTCAGCCCTGTTAAGCAGTACCTCATCAGCAGTGAAGGCTGGATAAGCGGTTCGAGGATAACCGATAAGGTTAACCGGGTCCGTATACTCAAAAAGATACGGAATCTTGCTGAAAACGAACTGAGAGCAGCCGTTAGCAGTCACGACAGACGGAGCATCATAGTAATCACTTGATCCCCAAATATTTGCCGCATAACAAGTCTCAGTATTACCTATATACGTTGTATGAGAGATCTTAGGCGCTTGAGCCCAAACAGAAAACAATCCATACTCAGTGAAACCTGTCAATAATAAAAGATTACACTCTTTAGACGCATCTATGAAATCATTGCTGCGAACTTCTCTGTCTGAAGCAAGTTCTGCCCTCTTTGACCATTTTCTAAGCATCGTGGAAGTAGGATCTGCTGTACCAATACATTTGTCAGCATACTCCACCACTTTATCCCATTTCTCATAGAAAAGATAGAAACGGGTAGCGAAGGCATATGCTGCCTTTTGGTTGAAATGGTATTTAGGCACCTTGTAGTAAGCGTCGCTTACGTATGGAAGAGCAGTTTGAATATCCTCATCAATATGACGATATACGTCAGCCACAGTACCTCTTTCATACTTAGGATTCAGTTCTGTCTCTGCATGATCCATATAAGGAATACCAAGATCGACATTGCTTGTCTCAGTATTATAGTTCTGGCAGAAAATATTGACGAGCATGAAATGCGCATATGCGCGACAGAGGAGAGCCTCAGCCATTTCAGCATATAGGCCAGTTGCCTCAACTCCACCAAGACTCTCAATAGAAGCCAGAGCCTGGTTCGCATGAGCTATGCAGGAATAAGCATCATTCCAGAAATGCTTAGAATCATCATTTCCACCAGCAGTGATATTCTCCCAGTGATACAATTCATCCAGCATCTTATAGTCAGAAGGAATATCATCTCCAAGATCCTCAACATTATCTGACATATATTCAGTAATTGTCAGATAAGTGTGTGTACTGTACGCGGAAGTCAATAGTTTCTGGATTTTCTCTTTGCTATCCACCTCTGCCCTGTGGTCCGGCAACACATCGAGGAATTTGTCGCACGAAGTGATCGTCATGGCAGTAAGAGCCACAATGACAGATATAATATTATTTATCTTTTTCATCTTACAAAATCTATTAAAGTCCGATTCTTAAAGTGAGAGTAAACTGCTTAGGAAGAGGAACTGCCACGCCACCGGTGTTGAAGAACTCCGGATCCTGACCGTTGAGCTTCTTGTCAGAGTAAATCAGGAAGAGGTTTGTAGCCTGGAGCTTAAGACCAAGGCTGTTCACGCCTAGTGCCTTTGTAACCTTCTTTGGAAGATCGTAAGCAAGGGAAATTTCTTTCATTCGGATGAAGTCTCCCTTGGCTATGCGCTCGGTAGAATAATTATACGCATTGTAAGCATAAGACAAGTATTTGTACTGATAATTCTGCCAGCTGCTTACAATCACTGGGACATTGGTATAAGCTTCGTCACCAGGAATGGTCCAACGGTTAGCAAACTCCTTAGGCAGAGAAGAAAGGTCATCATACTCATTGTCGAAAACTGGGTCCAGACGAATCACATTACCAAAGGAGAATGTCATGAATACGTTAAGCTTGAAGCCTTTGTAAGAGAATATATTTCCAAGGGAACCCACATCGGTCGGATCGACGCTTCCGGAATAGACAAGATTCTTTAATGACTCAGAGTCACGAGTCTGGAAATAAATATCTGTTATAGTTACATCGCCATCCTCATTGATAAAGGTTGGCAGACCTTCACCGTTAAGTCCCATATAACGAATAGAGAACAGACTTCGTACCGGATATCCCGCACGGGCGAAACCGGTACCTGAGATGAGATCCATCATCCTTGTCTTATTCTCCATTTTTGTTATCTCATTGTGGGAGTGAGAATAAACAAGACTAGTAGTCCAGCTGAAATCCTTGGTCTTTATGTTAGTAGAAGAAACTGACAGTTCAAAACCGTCTGATTTCATCTCTGCCACATTACCCTTCTTCTCGATCTGTCCACCTATACCCTGAGTTACCACAGGGCCTATCAAGTCAAAGTTGTTACGTTTATACCAGTCTGCAGAAAAGCCGATTCTATTGTCAAAGAAACCAGTCTCTACACCGATATTTAGCTCGTGCTTCTTTTCGTATGTAAGCTCATAGTTAGCAACGTCAACAATATATAATGCCGGCTCCTTGAGAGAAGCGAAAGGACGCCATGGATTATCAGCATTGATATTTACTTCGGCATTGGTAACGTCTGAAGGGCCGCGGTCTCCGGTAAGAGAGTACGAAGCCTTAAGAGTCAACTGGGATACAGTCGGGTAGATATCTCTCATAAAAGTCTCCTCATGGGCATTCCATGATCCGGAAACGTTCCATGTAGGAAGCCACCTTGCACTTCTGGCTTTTCCAAGCCTGTTGGTACCCTCATAACGGATAGTACCATTTACATTGTACTTACCCTTATAAGAATAAGTGGCATTGCCGAAGAATGCTACACTGCGAATTAGACCATTCTCAATAGTAAAATAGTCAGAGTTATCCTCAACACCTTTCTTGAAGGCATTGTAATCATAGACAGCTTTCTCACCCATATCATACTGCAAGCCCCAGCCACGGAACCAGTCTCCATGACGCTTGACGTTGTTAACCTCCATACCACCGAAAAGGTTTACGATATGGACATTGCTGAAAGTATTGCCATAGCTGACAGTTGATCGGAAGTCCCATCCGTTGAACTCGTTATTGCGTCTCTCGTAGAAACCACCATAAGGGAGCACCGAAACTTTGACCGCATACGGATTGTCGGGATTTTTATAAAGGAACGGATTAGCCTCCCTGATGGTAGTAGTTGAAAGCTCTCTGTAAGCTAGAGTCTGGTTAGCAAAATCCATAATGAAATGCTCCTGAGAAGTCGATGCATTCTTGGTTGCACCCAGCACACTGAACTCTAGACCCTTTATCGGCTTGTACTTTAGTTCTCCCTGGACACGAAGTTCATTGACATTGATATCCAGGTAGTTGTTTTCCAACTCATGGATAATGTTGAAAGGAGCATAGTTTCTGGTGTAGAACTCATCCGGATCAAGAGTCCTCGATGTATTAAGAGAGTATGAGTAAGGGTTGATGTCGAAATCCCTCTTTACCTCTCCTGACACTGGATCGACCTCGGAGTTGAGAGTTCCTGGAGCTCTCTGGTCACGATGCGACCCATTTCCGATAATATTTAGAGAAAGCTTATCAGAAATGTTGTATGTTGCATTAAGATTAACTGTGTATCTCTTGACACCACTCTGAATAGTCCAGCCCTTGTCATCCATGAAAGAGGCAGACGCGTAATAATTTGCTTTTTCCGTACCTCCGGAAATACTTACGGAATGGTTATGCTGGATATTATAGGTAAACAGTTTATCAAACCAGTCGGTATTCCTGTACTCGGCTGCACGCAAGTATGCGGCCTTGGCCTCAGCTGTATTTGGAAGACCAAACCTTCCGGTTACAGGATCATATGTGCTTATGAGCTGGTACATCTTGCCATAGACACCGCTGTTCATCGCATTGGCCGTCTCGGCATATTTAAGGAAGCCCTTCTGCTCAAGCTCCTGGTAGATGGACATCTGGTCCTGGGAGTTCATGATATTGAAGGTACTGTAGCTCGGCTTCAGACGCATCGTGTACTCACCGGTATAGTTGAGATGGCTCTGACCGGCCTTACCTTTCTTAGTAGTAACGACAATCACACCGGCCATGGCGCGCGCACCATAGATTGAGGTGGCGGAACCATCCTTGAGGATGTCGAAGCTCTCGATATCGTCTGAGTTGAGACCTGCGATTGCAGAAGAGATAAGGGTGTTGGCGTCTCCTGATGCGAGATCATCTGCGCTGACTTCAACGACGTCTTCCATGATCACGCCATCCACAACCCAAAGAGGCTTGGACGAGCCGTAAATTGAAGTTGCACCACGGACACGGATCTTCGGAGCAGCGCCGAATGTACCGGAAACGTTCTGTACGGACACGCCGGCGACACGGCCCTCGAGGGAGCGGCTGACATCGGCGATACCGTCGAGCTTGGCCTCTGCGGCGTCAAGTTTGGCGACGGAACCGGTGTTGAGTCGGCGGTCGACTTTGTACATACCGGTGGCGATTGCACCTTCAAGCATTTCCGCATCGTCTTCAAGGGCAACCTTGATGTTGGCGGAAATTGCTACGCGAGCATCTTTGTATCCCATGTAGGTCACTACGACCCATTTGGCTGATGCTGGTACGTTGTCAATTTGGAAATTACCATCCAGGTCAGTGATCGACCCGATTTTCGTGCCTTCTACTGAAACATAGGCACCCGGAGCTGGCTGGCCATCTACGGCAGTGGTGACATTACCCTTTACCGTAACGGTACGGTTCTGGGCAGTCATCAGTCCGAAAGAGACAAAAACCAGCAATGCCGTGAGAAAAAATTTAATTTTTTCCATAAGCAGTGATTAAATAGTATTAAATAAGTATAGTTGCGTTCTTAAACAGTGAAAAGCAATGGCCAATAAAACCAGGTGCCCGTCAGTTAAAAACTGTAATCTCACACCCGAATCTATAAGCCATCTTCTCATTATTTCTGCAAATAAAGTTAATAATTACGATATTTGCAATATC
>JAEEGL011444390.1_pt1 | contig 28148 bp, 30 predicted proteins | sample 9134231 | NCBI WGS metagenome assembly JAEEGL01 (sample SAMN16246548, study PRJNA631951) | gut metagenome | biome: gut microbiome; feature: rumen; material: fiber-attached | host: Bos | place: Iran: Karaj | collected 2018-10
ACTTATGAAGAAGTGGCGGAGTTTCTGAAGTCAGGAATGACCGAAGAGGACATTGCAAAAGTTGCGCGGAAAAAACCGGGCAGAAAACCCAAGCCGAAGGTTTGAGTGGAACTTTTGGAGGAAGTTAAGAGTCACGGGATTCCGGGAACATACAGCACTGCCGGAGATATTTTTAATAAAGCAATAGACCAAAATTGACCAAAAATATTTATGAATAATAAGGATAATACAAAAAATATTAGTTGACAATACAGGACTATGGTCATAATATATAAAATATCCATAAAGAATCGAATTACCGAAAACCTGAGGGAAGGCTGTGGCGGAAACAAAAGAAAAATACGTATATAGGAGAAATGACGGTCGCTGGGAAGCCAGATACGTAAAGGGGATCACCGAAAAAGGAAAGACCGTTTACGGCTGTGTTTACGGTAAAACAGAGGAAGAAGTCATCAAAAAGAGACAAAACCTGGTGGGAGATACAGATAACAGAAAAGTTTTTCCAACCAAGCTGAATCTGCTTATCCTCGGTGCCGGAAGTCACGGCATGAATGTGAAGGAAGTGGCAGAATCCTTAAGGATCTTCAATAAGATCAAGTTTCTTGATGACAAAGTTACAGGGGAAGATATCATCGGAACCTGTAAGGAAGCTCTGAAATTCAGAGATGAATACATCTGTGCTTTTGTAGCTATAGGAGATAACAAAAAGAGAAAGAAGTTTGCAGAATTCCTGAAAGAAAGGAACTTTATCACTCCAAGTATAGTAGCTCCAAGCGCTACCGTTTCAGCTAAAGCTGTTATAGGAGACGGAGTAGCCATCCTTCCAAACAGCACGGTAAATGAATCGGTAATAGGAGATTTTTGTATATTGGCGTCAAACAGTCTTGTGAACAATAATGCCGAACTGGGCGATTATTCTCATGTGGACTGTGGCGGGATAGTGCTAAAAGGAAAAAAAGTACCGGAGGGGACATTTGTAAAAAGCGGGGATATATATGGCAAATAGGTGGTAACAAAAAATGACATTTGATAATATGTGGAATGATGTTAAGGGTATTCCTACAGATGCACTAAAACAGATTCCGGATCTCTTGTCAGATGAGACTAAAAACAAAATACGAAAACTACCGCCCGATAAAGTAGCCTCTATAGTCAATGAGGCCATTGACTAGGTAAATAACGGTGCTGTCGAAAAACTGGACGTATTGATAAACAGGCGACTGTAATGCTAAAGAGGAATGGCAATGTATGATTTTTTAAAAGATCCGAGATTTGTAGGAATCAAACCCTTTGAAGAAAAAATATGGTTGAGTAGTCCTACCATGCACGGAGATGAGCAGAGATGGGTTGACGAAGCAATTAGTTCTTGCCATTGTTATTGATGCCCCAGGCCCAGTTTTATTTACACAGAAGAGACTTGGTAAGAACAAGAGGTATTTCAAAGTACATAACGTCTTTAAGATAGACAGGGATATTGATTTTTGTAATAAAGTACCTAGAAATGCGACTAAAACCCCGGATAACCCCAATGTTTTGTTGAAATCGCACAAAAGGAGAACTGTCTCGTTCAAAAATGTACAAAACATAATCGGAGCACCCCGAGGTGATAGTTTCATACCGCCAGAGAATCCAGTTATGAAATGTAAAGTTACATTCTGTCTTAAAGAGACGGTCTGGGAAAAATGAAATGTACAAAAAAGTACAAGAGACGGTCTGGAAGAAATCAGATGCAAATAACATAGCGGAGGGGTTCTCGACTTGTCGGGGAGCTGATTTCATGGATGCCGAGGGTGTTTAAGTTTATTAGTGAGGTAGAGAGGTTCCAATAAACGAGGTGAGCGGGATGGATGACCACAGTGATAGATGTCTCTGCCGATTCGAACTTGTGAGAATTTCGCAGGTTGGAATGGGCAGAGGAAACTAGGGGAAATGATATGAGAACGAGGTCGGTGTGAACGGCCGGCTCAGGGATGCCAATGAAAAAGTACGGATGCTGATATACGGACATCCACGCAGCGCGGGATCTCGAAAAAAGCGAGAGAGGGTACTGCGATATCACCATGTAAAGAAAGTGTGAGAAGGAGTCTTGATGGCGTATAAACTGGACCCACAACTGAAACTGATCAAGGCTCCTGTGATCCTTCAAGTCGAGGGTCAGGAAAGTTGTTACAGAAGTGGCAAAAAACTGACGACCCTCACATTTGAGAAAAACTACATCATTGATTACCACAAGGAACAACAAGGTCGTGGTCACGCTAAAGGAAAACGACCGGCAGTTCAACATAAACTGGATCGGAGAAGAAGAGGTCAGCTTCACATAAACACGCAAATACCATATCTCATTTTGAAAAGGATAAATAGTCATGTCTTTAAAACTTATGTACATAACAAACGATTTGGATGTTGCACTTATTGCTCAAAAATATGGTATTGACCGTGTGTGGATAGACCTTGAGACGATAGGAAAAGATCTACGGCAAAAAGGACTGAACTCTGTAAAATCTCATCATCAAATCTCAGATATTGTTAAGATTAAACCACATTTAACCACGTCAGAAATGCTTGTCAGGGTTAATAGTTGGTATGCTGGATCAGTTGACGAGATAGAAGCTGTGATAGCCGCAGGTGCTGATGTGATCATGCTCCCTTACTGGAAGACTGTAGAGGAAGTTCAGCAATTCGTGGATACAATAGATGGTCGCTGTAGAACCACGCTTCTTTTAGAGACCAAAGAAGCTGTGGACATCGTAAATGATGTGCTCAAGATTCCAGGAGTGGATGAAATTCACATTGGGCTTAACGATTTACACCTATCCTATGGAATGACATTCATGTTTGAACTTCTGGCGGATGGAACTGTGGAAATGCTGTGTGAAAAGTTTAAGGCGGCAGGAATACCATACGGTTTCGGTGGTATTGCAAAATTAGGTGAAGGACTTTTACCATCCGAAAAGGTTATCATGGAACACTATCGACTTGGTTCCACTCGGGCAATTCTTTCGCGCACATTCTGTGATAACACGAAGGTAAATAGTCGAGAGGAAATAGATCGGATATTTAGGGAGAATATGAAATCTCTCCGAGAATACGAGCATTCACTAGATACTGGAAATAAAGAGGCTTTTATTAGAAACAAAGCTGAAGTTGCGATAATTGTGGAAGAAATCGTCAATAAGCTCAGGAAGGATTGAGTTGCAATGAGCAGATTGGATAGTAGCAATAATACAAACTTGGAGAATTGTACTTTCTCGAAAACCATATTGATGCTTCTTGTGATTCTATATCACTCGTCAGTATTTTGGAAAGGAAATTGGTTCTCTGTGGTAGAACCAGGACATAGTTCTTTTATTCTCAGTGCTTTTAGTAGCTGGCTTAACTCATTTCATGTATATGGATTTGCATTGATTTCTGGATATATATTTGCGTATAAACGAATGCAAGGGAGTTACAAAAAGTATCTGCCGTTCATCAAGAATAAGGCAAAAAGACTGATTATACCTTATATATTTGTCGCATCGGTATGGGTTATTCCATTTGCCGAATACTATTTTAGGTACAGCCTCAAGGAGCTAATTTTACGGTATGTACTTTGTACAAGCCCAAATCAGTTGTGGTTTCTATGGATGCTTTTTATTGAATTTGTAATTGCGTGGCCTTTATGGAATATTTCATATAGAAAGCCGTTAATTGTATGGGGGGTAATGCTTCCTCTGTATGCAATAGGGATTATTTGTCAGCAGTATGTGGATAATTATTTCTGTATCTGGACAGGATTTCAATTTGCTGTTTTCTTCTATATCGGAATGAGAATAAGAATAAAAGAAGAGACAAGTACTTATTTTATTAACAGAATTCCTACATCGGTGTGGGTTGTACTTGATGCCGTGTTATTTATTCTTAGGATTAAAGTTCAACAGCCTCTTATGGAGCAGATAGTAATTCTGTTATTACACCTGGTCGGATCTATAATGTCATTTAAAGCGCTGAATCAATTGGCATTAAAGGTTAAATGGAGAGAATGGAAGTGGCTCAACGCTCTTTCAAGAGTGTCAATGCCAGTGTTTTTGTTTCATCAACAGATAATATATGTGGTTATTAGTTTGCTAAATGGATTGATTAGTCCATATGTTATTGTATTGTTAAATTTTCTGATTTCATTGACGGTTTCATTTGGAATTAGCACTATTTTGATGAAATGGAAAACAACAAGATATCTTATTGGAGAAAAATAGATTGTTTTGTATATCGATGTCAAGAGACCTTCAAACAATAAAGATGAAAGATGATATAAACGAGAACAATTCAACATCATTTGTTGACTCTGCTGAGTAACTAGAAGGAAACAAATTATGATTAGATTAAAGGTGCCACAATGGAATCTTGCGGCATGGATAGTATTATGTTCAATGTTTCTAATGGCATTTATTACAAGGAACATCGTTGCTGTATTAATTGCATTATGCCTATTGATACAAGCTCCTACTGTTTTTAGTGAATCCTCACATATATCGGCATCGAGGAGCGAGTTTAAATGGCTGATGCTCTATTTGGCATCCTTCTTGGTCAGTGCAGTATTTGCTGTTGATGTACTGACAACGGGTCGAGAGTTTTTAATAGAATGCCTAATATATGCTTGGCTGATAGTTGTTTTTGTGAGTGCTAATAAATATGGATGCCAACATGAACTACTATCAGTTTATGTTGTATCATGTGTTATATTATCCATGCTATTTATTGGATACAATCTGCTTGGCATTCCCGTTCTCTCTTTTGTTGAGAATATTGAACTTGTTAAAACATGGAATCATTTTTGCTATTATATTGGCGCAGCCGCTGTAGTAGTGTTTTTGAGATTCTTAAATGATCATAAGATCTATCATATACTATGGTTCCTTATAATTATATTAGCAATTAACGTTGCGACTGGAAGAGGTGCAACAGTAGCTATAGTTGTTGCATGTACTATCTGTTATTTGGAAATGTCGAGGGGGAGTAAAAAAAGAAAAATACTAATGGTCCTTGGTATTATTGTGTTTATTGTTGGTTATCAGTATTTCTCTACTTATGTATCTCAAGTGATGAAGATATTTGATCCTACAAGCACTTTTTCAAATCGTGAACGGTTTACAATGTGGCAAGGATGCTTTGAAATGTTTAGGGATCATCCTTTTGGGGTTGGAATGGGAAATTGGGCAGATATGTATAATGCACACTATAAGAGATCTTCTCTGTCTTATCCTCATGCGCATAATGTGTTTATACAAACCCTCTGTGAATTGGGATTTATTGGTGGGATTAGCTTTATCGGTTTACTAGGCAATTCGATACTTGCTACTAGACATAAATATTTGCGAACCGGCAGTGCTGTAGCAATTGTTATTCACGGTGTGATGTTATATTCAGCAATTGACTTTATGTTTAACAATCCTATCAATAATAGCAAGCCACTAATACTCTTTTTTTCGGTTTTAGGCGCTGGATACTCAGAATGTATTAAGAACAATTATTAATATGATGCAATAATTATATAAATGCAGTAGCTAGGAGGACTGACAATGAAAAATATTCTTACCGTAAGATCTGAATTTGGACAGAGTGGACCGGGAACTCAAAGTGTGGAGATCGCTCGAGAAATGACCAGACGAGGACATCATGTGGTTTTTGCATCTAGCGAAGGTGTAATGGACAAGGAAATACAGAAGGAGTTTAAGCAATACATGATCCCAACTTTAGAAATACATAAAAGGGATCCGATTTCAACAGTTAAAAATATACTCGAATTAAGAAAGATAATGATAAATGAGAAAATAGATGTAGTGCATGCTCATAACGCAGCAGCAGCCTACTGCGCATATTTGGCATCAAAAATTTCCGGACGTAAAATACAAATCACTCATAGTGTCCGTGGGATGGAAATCAGGGATGGATACGGTTGGAGAAATTGGATATATAAACTGTATCCTGCGAATTTCTTCGCTGTTTCTCAATTCACCAAAGATATGCTCATGTCAGTAGGAGTAAGTGAAGATAAAATAATAGTAACATACAATGGCGTAGATATTGAACGTTTTGACCCAGAGAAATATGATTCTAATGTTTTTAGAGAAGAATTAGGGATCGAGAAAGATACTATACTGCTGGGACAGATTGGTGCATTTACCAAGGGTGAGGGCGGAGGAAAGGGACAGGATATTTTAATAGAGGCATTTAATAAAATACAGGATAGATATCAAAATGTTCATTTAGTCTTCGTGGGAGATGGAGAAAACCTTGAGAATTGTAAAAATTTGACGCATAAATATGGTCTTGATAATAGAATCCATTTTGTAGGCTTTAGAAGAGATATTCCAAATATTCAGGCCGGTATGGATGTAATGGTTTTAGCTTCTTGGAAAGGTGAAATGTTTCCAAATGCTCTTCTTGAAGCTATGTCCATGGGTAATCCGTGGGTTGCAAGCAGGCTGTCAGGCATACCTGAAATGGCAGAGGGCGGAGAGTGTGGATTATTAGCAGAGCCTGGCAACTCAGATGATTTGGCTGAAAAGCTGGAATACATTATTGCAAATGATTCTAAAAGAAAAGAGATGGGCGAGTACTGTAAGAAAGTCGTTCATGAAAAATATACAATCAGTGTTATATGTGACAAAATTGAAAGCGTTTATCGTTGAATTGAGGTAATAGGAGAATGCGAAACAATTCCAAAGGATCCGCTATTATTATGGTTACGATCCTTATTATTATCGGTAAACTCCTGGGATTTGCAAGGGAAGTATTGATAGCGGATTCTTTTGGTGCTGGTGTGGTAGTGGATTCATTTTTGATGGCCGAATCCTCCTCAACTATTATCCTAGGGTGGTTGGCTTCTTTTGCGATTGTATTCACTCCAATATATCAATCTTTGCGAGAACAAGGCGGTAAAGAAACGTCTGATAACTATATGAACTCATTGATTTTCTTAGTATTAGCGCTAGGACTTGTAAGTACCATATTATTCTTATTTTTTAGAGAACCTATCATCCGCTTATGTGCGCCGGGATTTACTGAAGAAAGTTTAAATGTCACAAGTGCCTTTTTCAAGATTGTTATTTGGACACAGACAATTGCAGGTTTAATTGGAATACTGTATGCGTATTTAAATTGTATTGGAAAAAGAGTGATCTCTAACCTTTCATTTGTTGTTTTAGGATCAGTCCAACTGCTAAGCATTGTTGCTGCAAGAATTCTGAATAATTCAATGTTTCTCGCATGGGGATTGCTTGCCGCCAATATTATACAGATTAGCTTCTTGGTGTTAATCTCAATAAATACCGGATATGTTATCTCTATCAAGCGTTTTGATTTAAAGAGAATTAGGGAGTCAATTCATCAAGTAATACCTGTCTTCATTTCAACCATGATTGCAGATATCAATGTCTTCTTTGACAAGATGTTTGCTTCCTTACTTGGCGAAGGTATTGTTTCAGTCTTGCATTATTCAAGCAGGATAAGGATTCTTTTTTCATATATTTTTAGCCAGCTACTGATAACGTTCTTTTATCCGGATTTAGCTGCCATAGCAGCGCAGGGATCAAAGAGCAAATACATAAATAATATTAACAATGTATTGTTGACTGTTAGCTGTGCATTTATTCCGTTGACATTGGGTTGCGTGTTACTTTCAGATCAGATGGTTTTGTTTGTCTATGGAAGAAACTCGTTTGACGAGGCACAATTCACAATGGTTGTGAATGCCCTAACTATATACAATATTAGTTTGCCTGCATTGGCTATAAGGGATTTATTTGTAAGAGTTTTATATGTTGAGAAAAAGACAAAAGTGACGTTATATGTGGGGATAGTAGCTGTTGTTATTAATGTTTTGGGCAATTGGATCTTGATGCCAGTTTTGGGGTATATGGGTCTTGCACTGGCTACAAGTATTTCAGCATATAGCTCAATGGTGATTTACTATCTGATAGTAAAAAAACAGACAGGCTTCTATATTCATAAGGAATTCGTTTTTGAAACAATGAAGATTTCTCTTTCCTCTGTTGTAATGGCAATTGTTGTACTTGGGTTGAGAAAATTTACTGAAATCTTTACATTTGAATTAAGCAGACTTTCTGCATTGATACTTCTGGTAAGCGCATTTGTCATAGGTGTTTCAGTATTCGTTATATGCAACTATGTATTAAAAACTAGAACAACTAAAGCTGTTTTTCAAAAATTTCAAAGGAATACATAACAGGAGAAGTAATTCTATGTATAAAAAGCACATAAAAAGAGGACTAGACATAATTTTGTGTTCTTTGTTTATTGTCGTTTTCTGGTGGCTTTTTTTAATTATTGGCGTTGTAATTGCGATAAATGATGGTTTACCGATATTCTATACACAAAGTAGAATTGGGTACAGGGGCAAACAGTTTAGAATATTCAAATTTCGAACGATGATCAAGAATGCCGATAAACAGGGCCCGTTATCTACGGCACCAGGAGATTCTCGCGTTACTCCCATAGGAAAGGTGCTCCGTAAACTGAGCCTTGACGAATTGCCACAATTATTCAATATTCTGAAGGGCGATATGAGTATTGTCGGAAATAGGCCAGACGTATACTCTGATTATAATTTGCTGAATGAAAACGAAAAGAAGAGACTAGAAGTCGTGCCCGGACTGACTGGATTGGCTTCTATAAGAGGAAGAAGTCTATTAACTCCAGAAGAACGGTTGAATTGCGAATTAGAATATGTGGATAATATGTCCTTTATATTGGATCTGAAAATAATCATTCAAACGGTCTTCGTTGTTTTTACACATAAGGGCGTTAATAGTTCAATAGGTGATAAGTAATGAAAAAAATAATGTATTTTCCATACGGTGGTGGACATGCCAATATCGTGAAGTGCCTTTATAAGGGATTGGAGTCAAATCCAGACATAGCGCAAAAGATTGTTGCATTGACTGTTTCCTGGCGAGTTTTCCGAGATAATCAAATCCCATTTGTACAATTATCTGACTATAAGGATTATATCAAAGATTGGAAGGATATAGATTTACTTGGAAAAGAGTTGTCAAAAAAAATAACCTTTGAAAATCCAGATTTACAGTATGAGGATTATTGTAGCTACCTTGGCATAGGGTATTATTGTTTGATTAAGGAACTGGGAGAGAAACTGGCCAGTGAAAGGTATGCTAAGGAAGGAAGAAAGGCATTCTGTCCTGTTTATGTGATGAAAGAGATTCTACAGTATGAGATGCCAGATGCTGTCATTATTACATGCGGAGTTAGAACAGAGAAAGCAGTCGGAATTGCAGCAAATGAACTCGGAATACCTGTCATACGTATAGCCGATCTACCTGAATTTGAACCATCGGGTTGCCTAGCGTATACGTGCGTAATGAATGCATACGCAAAGCGATATGCCACTGATGTACTAAAAGAGGCAGATACACGTGTGTTTATTACTGGCCAACCTGTTTTTGAAAACAATTTCATTATGGACGAAAGAATAAACCAGGGGATACGAGATGATCTCAAGTTAGATAAATACCATAAAATGATTGTTTATTTAGAGGAACCGGGACTTCCTGAGTTAAGAAAGGTTGAAGACCAACTAATTCGGATGGCTGATGATAAAAAAGATTGGCTTTTCATAATTAAGCAGCATCCCAATCAAAACGAAGAATGTCGAGTTGATCTTCCTATGAATGTCAAATGCTTAAAGAAGTACCCTCTGAATTATCTGCTTAAGAACTGTGACTTGGCTATAACGAGAGACTCTACTGCTGGAATGGAGGCTGCCTTACTTGGCAAGCCGTTAATTAATCTTGAATTGTATGTAACGGATAACGGTCTATACCCTTTATCATTTGATTATGAGAGATTTGGGATATCACATAAAGTAACAGACTTAGGAGAATTGCCAAAAGAAATAGATAGATGCCTGGACTCCGATGATGTAATTTATAAAAAACTAGAAGAGGGAAGAACGCAATTTAAGAATTCGGAAAATGCTTCTCAGAATGTGCTAAATGTAATAAGAACAGCTTGGAGTGATAGGTTCGATTACTTATCATATTAGTTTGCAAAATGAATGATATTGAAGGAGCGTAAAGTTTGAAAATGAACGAGGTAATAGGACTTATAGGTGGAGCTAGCGGTAAAGAGTTAACAGAACAGATCCATAAGAGGGGCTTTAGAGTAGCTTTGGTATCAGGTAAAAAAGACGAGCCGGGAGATGATATCGCAGATTATGTATTGACCTCAGATTTAAGAAATATTGAAAAAGTTAGATATTTTTTTGCAGAACATGAAGTCAAGTATCTAATAATTGGAACCGGACACAGGTTTGCCTTTAAGCTTGCTGAAGAACTTGAGAAGAGCGGTATTGTATTAAATGTTAACATCTCTGCAAGCGAGATTGCAAAAGAAAAGAGAGTATTCAAGGACTTTCTTGTTGAAAAGGGTTTTGTGACGCCAACATATTATTCGATTAAGAACAGGAAAGAGATGCCTGCTGTGAATGAGATTGTTGCAGTCACTGGTCTGCCATGTGTTGTGAAAGCTACAGTTGATACCATCTTACCGCAAAAAGCATCAACTGAAGCAGAACTAGCAGAAGCGGTAAACACTGCTTTGGATAGTGGCTCACCGGTTATAGTCGAACAATTCATAAAGGGAATTGACATTACTGTATTTGTTTCTGCATCCAAAGGAAAGGCTAAAGCTCTTCCAATCTGCTACTACAGCAAAGCAGAAGATAATGATATGAAGGGCTTTACCAATCAGGAGTATATAAAGGAACATTTATCATCTACAAGAGAAATTGAAATCATGCATTATTGCGAGAAATTAGTTCAAACTTGTGAGTTTGAAGGACTTCCACGGATTGATCTTATGGTTGTACCAGATGACAAAGCCTTTGTGCTAGAAGCTAATAGCGTTGGGGTAACTGGTATTAATCCAAGACACGAAGCGTATTGCAAAGGGACAGTATTATATCTAAAACAGTTGGGAATTGATGTTGCTGAGGTATTGGTAGATACAGCTCTTGTGAAATTTGGATTATTACAGGGGGATGTGGATTGAAAAAAGCCATTTCCATATTATGTGATGGAAGCAAGAAGATTGGAGCAGGACATTTTTTTCGTTGTTATGCAATAGGTAAAGAATTTGAAAAACGATTATGGGATGTCATTTATTTCTTACCAGATAGTCAAATTATAGATCTTGCAGTGAAGTCTGGATTGAAATATATAGTAGTTCCAGGATTGTATGATGATGAGAAAAGTATCAATACGTTAATGGAAGGACTTAATTGTATTCAAAGCAGATATGTACTTGTTGATTCTCACAGAGTAAACAATAAACTGTTATCAAGTCTGCATGATAAGTATTTCACTATTTACATGGATGACACATTGTCGTTTCCTTACCATGTTGATATGATAATAAATGGACATGTCGATGCTGATCAGTTCCAATACAAGGGTCTATATGAGAAGTCAGGCACATTATTTCCAAAACTGCTGATAGGACCAAGGTATTTCTCGACTCACATCAATAAAGTAAAAACCCTGGGTGAATATTGTCAAGATGTTGGCTTTTTCGCAGGCGGTTCTGATCCGGATCATGTGACTTTGAGGATGCTGAACTATTTGACTGAGAATGCAATACAACTTTCAAATAAAATGCTCATTGTGGTTGGAACTATGAATAATGACTATGATGAGCTCAAAAAAAGGGCGAGACAATTGCCTTTTATAGAATTAGTACATGGAATTACAGATTTATCAAGCGTTTATAGTAGAATTGGAGTGGCTGTTACTGCTGCGGGAATTACGCTCTATGAACTTGCATTAAATAGTATCCCAACTATTGTTTATTCGATGGTTGACAATCAAGTACACACGGCAAAGGCTTTTGAAGAACTTGGAGTAAGTATTAATATCGGAGACTCAAGAAGTGATGCTTTCTTTGAAGGATTATTCAAAGGTTGCAGAGAGATAGTTTCTGATCGAGAAATACTAAGTGCTATGCGTACAAAAGCCGGGATGTTAATTGATGGTAATGGTGCTGAAAGAATAGCCAATATACTTGATAATACGACAAGAGAACAACAAGAGTTTTGAAGGAGGAAACAAAATGAAGTACTGTAAAAAATGTGTAATGCCCAGCACTCGACCTGGCATCACATTCAATGAGGATGGAATATGCTCTGCTTGCCAATCTTATGAAAAAAGAAAAACCATCGATTGGAAGTCGCGATGGAGGGAATTCGAAGCGATCTGTGACAAGTATCGAGGAATGAATGGTGATGGTCCAGACTGCGCGATTGCTGTATCTGGAGGAAAGGATTCACATTACCAGGTTCACCTGATGAAGAACGTAATGCATATGAATCCGATTCTGTTCTCAGTTGAGGACAACTTTCCTATGACTGATGCCGGCATCCACAATCTCAAGAATATCTCGGAAGAATTCGGTTGTCCGATTATCAGCTGTAAGCCGGATATTCGTGCGCAGAAGAAGCTGATGCGCTACATGTTCGAAAAGTATGGAAAGCCGACATGGTATGTCGACCGGCTCATTTATACATACCCGCTTATCATGGCTGCCAAGTTCAACACGCCACTTCTTGTCTATGGTGAGAATGTAAGCTATGAATACGGTGGTTCGGATGCGAAGGAGACTTATTCTGCTAAGGAACAGTTAAGCAATGGTGTGGCAACAGGTATTGATGAACAGGAACTGATCGATGGAGCCGGCGTGACCGTTCAGGATTTGTACCTCACAAGAGCACTGAAACAGGAAGAACTTGACAAATTGGATCCGATTTATATTTCATATTTCCAGCCTTGGAATAGCTTTAGGAACTATGAATTTGCAAGAAAACATGGATTCCATGATTTGACTCATGAGTGGGATAGAACGCATCATGTTGAAAATTTTGACCAGATTGATAGCAGAGCATACCTTGTACATTCTTGGATGAAGTACCCGAAGTTTGGACATGCGTCCGCTACAGATTATGCAGCTCGTATGGTTCGCTATGGATATATTACCAGAGATGAAGCTAAGAAAATGGTAAAAGATCATGATGATAGACTTGATCCACTGTGCATTAGAGATTTCTGCCAGTTCTGTGGATACACCGAAACTGAGTTCTGGGCTGTCATTGACAAACTCTACAACACGGATTTGTTTGAAAAGAATGAATACGACAAATGGGTGCTAAAGCATCCTGTATGGGAAGAATAAAAATGTTTAATTTAGAACAATTCATTAATCAGCATGTTACAAAACGCCTCTCTTCGATGTTTTATCCGGACATCAAGGCAAACAGAGATGTTTTAATCTCCAAGATTCAGGCCAAATCAGTCCTTGTCATTGGTGGAGCTGGCTCTATTGGTTCCTCCTTCATAAAGGCTCTTCTGCCGTTTAAACCTTCATCTCTTGTAGTTGTTGATACAAATGAGAATGCGCTTGCGGAGCTGACTAGAGATTTGCGGTCGACTAAAGGTATGTTCGTCCCTGTAGACTATGTTACATACCCGATGGATTTTGCTTCTTCCGTGTTTGAGAAAATTCTCAGGAACCGCGGCGGATTCGACATTGTTGGAAATTTCTCTGCACACAAGCATGTGAGATCTGAGAAAGACATCTATTCAGTCGAAGCTCTTCTTCAGAATAATGTTCTTCATGCAAAGCTCCTGCTCGACCTGCTTTCGGAATTTCCGCCGGAGGAGTACTTCTGTGTTTCCACAGATAAAGCTGCGAACCCCGTGAACATTATGGGGGCATCGAAGCGAATCATGGAGGATGTGATTTTTAGCTACTCTGACAAGTTCCCAGTTAAGACTGCTCGGTTTGCGAATGTTGCATTCTCTAACGGTTCACTTCCTGCAGGCTTCCTTGCTAGGATACAAAAGCTACAGCCTCTTTCGGCTCCAAGTGATGTACATCGCTACTTTGTGAGTCCGGAGGAGTCGGGGCAGATTTGTTTATTATCCTGCATTCTCGGTGAGAATAGAGCCATCTTCTTTCCGAAGTTAGAAGAAGCACAGATGATGACTTTCGACGCTATAGGAACTGAACTCTTGAAAGCGCATGGATATGAGGTGCTTGAGTGCAATTCCGATGAAGAAGCCATCGATAAGGCTGAGGATTTAAAGAAAGGCAGCAATCTATATCCCGTTCATTACTCGATTTCAGATACCTCTGGAGAGAAACCGTTTGAAGAGTTTGTGACGGACGTAGAGACAGCGGATTATGATAGATTCACCTCTTTAGGTGTTATCACAGGAAAGGCTATTCCAAATAAAAGCAGGGTTGAAAATCTCTTCACGGAACTTAATGCTTTGTTCAACAGAGAGTCAACCACAAAAGAAGAAGTGGTTGCGATAATGAAAAAATATCTCCCGAACTTTGAGCATATTGAGACGGGAAAATCATTAGATAGCAAGATGTAATTTTGCCGATAGGCAGGAAAAAGAAGGTAGACGAGATGGATAAGTTTATTCCGCTTTCAATCCCAAACTTTGAGGGAAATGAAGAGAAGTATGTTGTTGATGCAATTGCCTCAACATTCGTATCTACAGTGGGTGGATATGTTTCAAGAATGGAGAAGGATTTAGCATCCTTTCTAAAAGTTGATAATGTTGCGGTATGCCAGAGCGGAACCTCTGCACTTCACCTTTCGATGGTTGATGCAGGGGTAAAGCCAGGTGATGTAGTGCTTGTTCCTCCGCTTACCTTTATAGCCGCGGTTAACCCGGTAAAGTATCAGTTCGCGACGCCTGTGTTTATTGATTGCGATGATAGTTTCTGCCTGGATCCGTTTAAGCTCCGTTCTTTTTGTGAAGATAAATGCGAGTGGGATGGGAAAGAGCTGAAGTATAAAGGAGCATCTGTAAAAGCCCTTGTGGTAGTTCATGTATTTGGCAATATGGCAGACATGGAGTCGATTATGGATACAGCCGAGAAATATAACCTTAAGGTCATCGAGGATGCGACAGAGGCTCTCGGAACAAGATATACAGAAGGAAGGTATGCTGGCAAGTATGCGGGAACCATAGGTGATTATGGTTGCTACAGCTTTAACGGCAATAAGATAATCACAACCGGTGGAGGTGGAGCAGTAACGGCACAAGAGTCCGCTACGGTTGATCACATCAGGTTCCTTTCCACGCAGGCAAAGACGGATCCACATTATTACATCCACGATGAGATCGGTTATAACTACCGTATGACGAATCTCCAGGCGGCGCTTGGTGTTGCCCAGATGGAGGAACTGCAAGAGTTTATTAAACGGAAAAAGAGGAACTTTGACCTTTACAAGGCAGAGTTTGAAGGTTTTGAATATGGTAAGCTGATGCCTTTCCGTGATGGGACGGACTCAAATAAGTGGTTCTACAGTATCGAAATCGACCGTGACCACATCAACGCTACCATGCGCGAGATAATCACTACATTGGAAAAGGATAAAATTCAAACCCGAGCAATCTGGGGCCTTATCAATGAGCAGAAGCCCTATGAAGGCGAAGAAACCTATAAATTAGAGAAAGCACCTTATTATGCTAGTCGCATTTTGAACATTCCTTCCAGCACACAGATTACGCAAGAGGAGATCAAGTACGTTTCAAATAGGGTGAAGCAATTGTTAGAGGAACTTGCCAATGGATAATCTATATAAATTCAAAGGTAAAGATAGTTTATCAATCTCTGAAGCTATGCAGAAGATTGATGGCAACCAATATGGAATTCTATTTCTCGTTGATGATAAGGATGTATTAATTGGTTGTATTACGGATGGGGACATTCGTAGATACCTCCTCGCTGGGGGGAAAATGACGGGGAATGTTATGGATGCTGCGAATTTTGAGCCTCGCATAGCACATACAGTAGATGAGGCAAGGCATCTTTACCATAAAAAAAACTATATAGTTATTCCTATAGTGGATGAAAAAGGTTCAATTACTGATTTGTATGCTGGCGAATCTGGAGAACTAAGTACAAAACAGCATAATCCGCTGAACATCCCAGTTGTTATCAATGCAGGTGGAAGAGGCACTCGACTGGATCCGTTTACAAAAGTTTTACCCAAACCATTGATTCCTGTTGGTGACCTTCCTATTATAGAACTAATAATGAAGGAATACCAATCGTATTGCTGTAATGACTTTCATATCATCGTAAATTACAAACGTGATTTGATGAAAGCTTATTTTGCTGACAACGAGCGTCATTATAACATTACTTGGTATGATGAAGAAAAACCGTTGGGTACTGGTGGCGGTTTGAGTCTACTTCGAGGAATATTTGACTCCACATTCTTCTTTGCTAATTGTGATGCACTCCTTACAGCAAACTATGAGAGCATGTTGAAGTTTCATAAAGACAACAGGAATGCCATTACAATGGTATGCGCCTATAAGAACATGAATATCCCTTACGGTGTTGTGGAAATGGGCGTAAATGGTGCCATTGAAGATATGAAAGAAAAACCTCTCATGTCATTCCTGACAAATACAGGGATATACATAGCGGAGCCAGAAGTGATTGATTTTATCAAGGATGATGAGGCTATCGGATTCCCAGATATCGTGTCAAGGGTGAAAGAGAGCGGCAAGAAGGTCGCAGTATTCCCAGTAAGCGAGAACGACTGGATGGACATGGGGCAGTTATCTGAGCTTGAGAAGATGAGAATTAAGCTATACGGAGAATAACCTGGAGGATGAGTTGTTGAGCAAATTAGTTTTGATAGGTGGCGGAGGTCACTGTAAATCTGTGATTGATGTAGCCAAGAGAATGAACTGTTTCGATGAAATAGTGATTACGGATCCGAATATAAATCGAGGGGCGAAGATTCTTGGTTGTACAGTTGTTGGAATAGATGACTGTCTTGAAGAATTATACCAGCAAGGATTCGAGAATGCTTTCGTTACTGTTGGCAGTGTGAAGATAAATCCACTTCGGGAGAAGATTGCTGATAAAGTTGCTGCACTTGGATATAAATTCCCAGTAATTCAGGATCCTTCGGCTATTGTGTCCGATTCCGCCATTATTGGGGAAGGAACATTTATCGGGAAGAATGCGGTTATCAACGCCGAAACAAAGATTGGGAAACATTGCATTATTAATACAGGGGCAATTATCGAGCACGAATGTATTATAGGTGATTACACACATATTTCCGTAGGGACAACTCTCTGCGGAGAAGTTAGTGTAGGCAGAAACTGTATGATTGGATCACGGAGTACTGTGATCCAATGCCTGAATATCGGAGATAATTGTGTTGTCGGTGCTGGGGCTGTAGTAATCGAAAATTTGCCGGATAATTGTACTGTTGTTGGAGTTCCGGCAAGAGTAAAATAGCACTTGGAGATGCGTAATATGAGTAGTAGGACGCTAATAATCGCAGAAGCAGGTGTCAACCATAATGGAAGTCTTCAAATGGCGAAGAAGTTGGTTGATGCTGCTAAGGACTGCGGAGCTGATATAGTAAAATTTCAAACAGCAAAGCTAGATTCGCTTGTTTCCAAATCTGCTAATATGGCGGATTATCAGAAAAAGAATACTGGTGTTGAAGAAAGCCAAAAGGATATGCTGTCAAAGCTCCTTCTAAGTTTTGAGGATTTTGTAGAGCTTGCAAGATACTGTAAAGAGGTTGGCATTCAGTTCTTATCAACACCATTTGATATAGAAAGCATACGGTTTCTTAATGACATGCAGGATATCTGGAAAGTTCCGTCTGGTGAAATAACCAACTATCCTTATCTTGTAGAGATAGGTAAAACGAAGAAAAAAGTAATCCTATCTACAGGCATGGCAGAAATAGATGAAATTCAAGCAGCAATTGATGTGTTGAATGAGAATGGGGCAAATGATATAACAATCCTGCACTGTACGACTGAATACCCTGCACCAATCAAAGATGTGAATCTCAATGTAATGCAGACAATGAGAGAGACCTTTGGTTATCCAGTTGGTTATTCCGATCACACACAGGGCATAGAGGTTGACCTTGCTGCTGTGGCTCTTGGGGCAACTGTGATTGAAAAGCATTTTACAATAGATCGCAATCTTCCAGGACCTGATCATAAGGCGAGTCTTGAACCTGATGAACTTAAGGCTATGGTTGCGGGCATCAGAAAGATCGAACTTGCACTTGGCTCTAAGGAGAAGAGACCGTCTGAGGTGGAATTGAAAAATAGACTTGTAGCAAGAAAGAGCATTGTGGCAAAGATAGTAATCAAAGCCGGTGAAGAACTGACTGAAGATAATATCACCACTAAACGCCCAGGCTCAGGAATCAATCCTATGCAATGGAACGAGGTTATTGGAACAAAGGCTATTAGAGATTTTGAAGAGGATGAACTAATCGAGTTATGAAAAAAATTGCAGTTGTGACCACGACAAGAGCTGAATATGGACTTCTTTCTCCTGTGATAAAAGAGCTTAGAAAACGGGAGACGGAGGAGATACGAGTTAAGCTGATTGTTACTGGAACACATCTTAGTGATAAATATGGAAGAACTATAGATGAAATCAATGACCGTGTTGATCATGAGATTGAAATATCAGTTGCTTCTGATAAAGAATTAGATATCTCTAAAAACCAGGCAGAAGCTCTTGTGAAATTCACAGGTCTGTTTATTGAAGAAAAGTATAATGCAGTCCTTCTCCTTGGTGATCGTTATGAAACACTAGCCATAGCGATCGCAGCGGGAAACACACGGACTCCGGTATTTCATCTTTGTGGCGGTGATACAACTGAAGGCGCTCTTGATGAATGGATCAGGCATTCAATCACAAAGATCAGCTATCTACATTTCGTTACAAACGAAGAGAGCCGGAAGAGGGTGATTCAGCTCGGTGAAGATCCATCTCGTGTGTTTAACTATGGCTCGACCAGTATAGATAATATCCTCACAGTGGCTGATATGACTAAGTCAGAGGTTCTAAATAGTATAGGATTGTCAGATTGCCGTTATGCACTTTGCACCTATCATCCAGTTACGATGGAAGGCGGTCACGTTGATGAGCAGATTGAGGCGTTTCTGAATGTCATCAAGGTTTTTCCAGATTTACAGTTCATCGTTACAAAGTCTAATGCTGATTGTGGTGGGGCGAGAATAAATATGTTGCTTGATGCAGCTGAAGCAGGAATTGATAATTTACATGTGTTTGCGTCATTGGGAGTCCGTCGTTATCTTTCTTTGATGAAATACTCCGAGTTTGTACTTGGTAATTCATCAAGCGGAATAATAGAAACCCCTGCGTTCCATGTTCCTACTGTGAATATCGGCGATAGACAGAGGGGAAGATTACAGGCTGAAAGCATTATAAACTGTGGGGCATCATCTGAAGAGATAATAAAAGCCATTAGAAAAGCAATGACAGATGAACACAGGGCAATCTGTAAAAGAGTTGTTAGTGCTTACGGGGATGGTCATGCTGCTGAACAGATAGCTATACAATCGATTGATGTGGTTCAATCTGAAACCATAAATCTAAAAAAGACATTCTATGACATTGGAGAAAAATGAGATGAATATTGCAGTTGTTGGATTAGGATCAATGGGTAAAAGACGTATTCGACATATTAGGGAAATGTTTTTAGATTTTAAGATTGTCGGAATTGATGGACGTGAAGATAGAAGAAACGAAGCTGCAGCACAGTTTTCAATAGATTGTTTTGAAAGATTGGACCAATGCACTAATTCAATTGATTGTGTATTTGTGTGTACGTCTCCGTTATCTCATAATGCTATTATTCATGATGCTCTAACCAAAGGATACCATGTATTCACAGAACTGAATTTGGTCAGTGATGGATATGATGAGAATATAAAACTAGCTAAAAATAAAGGCGTAAAACTATTTTTGTCATCAACTTTCTTCTATAGGGAAGAGATAAAATACATTAGAGACAGAATTGATAAGAACCGCCAATGGAATTACATATATCATATAGGACAATATCTTCCTGATTGGCATCCGTGGGAAAGTTATAAAGACTACTTCTTGGGGGATAGACGGACAAATGGGTGCCGCGAGATTATGGCAATAGAGCTTCCTTGGTTGACTGGAACATTTGGTGAAGTTACGGATATAAGTGTTATAAGCGATAAGATGACAGGGTTAAATATCGATTATAAGGATAATTTTATGATTCAGTTAACTCATGGCAATGAAAACAAAGGCTGCCTGATCGTGGATGTTGTTTCGCCTGTTGCCGTTAGAAAACTTGAAGCCTACGGCGAAGGAAAATATATTTCGTGGAATGGCACTCCTGAAAGTTTAGTTGAGTTCGATTCTGTAGGGAAAAAAGCGATTGCTGTTAAGCTCACTGAAAAGACAGAACATATGGATGGTTACAGCACTTTTGTTGTAGAAAATGCTTATAAGAATGAAATAAGAGAGTTCTTCGATGTGGTCATCACCGGCAAAGAACCGTTATATGGATTTGATCAAGATAAAAAGGTTTTAGAATTAATTGACAGGATTGGAGCTTAAAATGGATAAGCTAAAAGTCTGCTTCATTGGAGTGGGTTCTATAGCCAAGCGTCATATAAGAAACTTACATGCGATTTGCGATGAAAAAGGAATTGCTATTACAGTTGATGCATTCAGGAGAACGAGGGAAGTTATTGAAGGAGTAGAAGACATCTATTGCTCCGAATCAGATGTCCCTGGTGATTATGATGTTATATTCATTACAAATCCAACGGAATTGCATTTGCAGACTCTGAAGCAGTTCCATGATAAAGGGAAACATTTCTATATTGAAAAACCAGTTGTTTCGCTTTCACAGATTGAAGATGCTAAGTTGTTTCAGACGCGAGATGGTTCCGTTTACTATGTGGCTTGCCCTCTTCGTTATAATGCGGTGATACAGTGGATAAAGAACTATGTTGATCCATCGAATGTGATTTCTGTTAGAAGTATCTCTTCCAGCTATCTCCCAGATTGGAGACCCGGACAAGACTACAGGAATACATATTCCGCGCATAAAGATATGGGCGGAGGTGTAAGTATAGATCTTATTCATGAATGGGACTATTTGGCCTACCTGTTTGGGTGGCCGAAGTTTGTATACAGTTTAATTGGAAAGAAAACCGATTTGGAGATTGATAGTGATGACTATGCTATTTACATCGCTGAATATATGGACAAGATAGCTGAATTACATTTGGATTATTTTGGCAGAAAAACTATTCGAGAGGTTCAGCTTTTTACTAAGAATGATACTATAATTGGCGACTTAGCAAACAATAAGATTTCTTTTTTGTCTGCAGGAGAATCGATTGATTTTCATGAAGAACGGGATGATTATCAGAAAAGGGAGCTAAAGCATTTTTTGGATATGATTTTTGAGAAGAAGTATAATGAAAATGGATACAATCATAGTATTAGAGTGCTTGAATTGACACAAGGACGTCTGGAGGTAACGCAATGAAGATTTTATTCACAATTTGCGGTAGAGCTGGCTCAAAAGGTTTCAAGAATAAAAACTTGAAAGAAATGAATGGTATTCCACTTGCCTATTACACCCTTGGGGCAATCAAGGGGTATGTTGATAAGCACCCTAATGATAAGGTATTTGTCGCTATTAATTCTGATAGTACTCCTTTGGTAGAGCTGGTCACCAAGCAAAAGGTGATTCCAATCATTGTAGTGGATAGGAAGAAAGAACTTGCTGGAGATGTTATCCCAAAGGTGGACGTAATTAAGGATACATATCTTTCGTGTAAAGAGTATGAACCAGAGATAATTATTGACTTGGATATTACTTCTCCAATACGTAGGATCGTAGATATAGAGAATATAATAGAAGAATATTTCAAAGGGAAATATGATCTTGTATTTAGCGTAGTTGAGTCGAGAAGAAGTCCATATTTTAATATGGTCGAGAAGAAAACAGATGAGTTCTATAGAAAGATATGTGCTTCAAATTATACAGCTAGGCAGCAAGCACCTAAAACATATGAAATGAATGCAAGTATTTATGCTTATAATCCCAAATTTCTTCAATGTAATATAGAAAAGACTATCTTGGATTATAACTGTGGTGTCTCAGTGATGCCTGATTTCCTCGTTTTAGACATTGATTCGGAAGAAGACTTTAATATGATTGAGTTTCTTTATCGGTTTTATTGCTCACATGATTCTGGTTTGAAAGAAGTCTTCGAAATCGCTAAGGATTTTTCAAAGTCTGCTAAATGATGTGGAGTAAACAAAAAAAGGGAGCTAATGACTACTCGTGAGAACGTATAGTGTGGATAGATACTGTGTAAATGATTCACTGTATGTACCTACTTAGTCCGCCATTTTTATGAGATAATGTGTATATTCCGTTCCAATAGTGCACCTTTTTCGGAAAAATAGAGCAGGTCTTCCGAAAAATCAGAGCAAGCTCTCCGTTTTTTGAGAGCATTCTCCTATAATGTATCCATGCACCTTATGGTGTAAATACATATAGGAGGAAATTTGGAGCTATTTAGAGTTGATGTTGAGAAAATACAACGCAGTCATGGGAATTTATGCAAACCATCAACTTATTCAACAATGAGAAATTGGTTTTTTAATAATCTATCTTTAGGCGGATATGAAGCTGTTGAAAAAGCTATGAAGAGGCGAGATATAATGATGTCATTGTTTAAGAAAATAATAAGAAAAGATATTTGACAATCTAGGTTTTAATATTTTGCATATAATATATATTCTTATGAATAAGTAAAGAATAAAACGTAGGAGTATAGCTAAAGTTAATAAAAATTTTAAATTGTATGGAGTATATAGAAGTGATAGGAAATTTAAATATGAGTAATCCTATGGAAGGGAAAAAGGTTGTATTTGTTGAGAATACAACTGAGCCTGAAAATGCAGATGGCGTCAGAGGGCATTTAGAAGAAGTTGGAGATTGTACTCTGAAACGTAGTTGGTATGACAGATTTTGGAAAAGATGCCTTGATATTATTTTGTCCACGATAGGGATGGTTTTTTTGCTACCGTTTTTTATAATTATAGGTATTGCTATTTTTATAGATGATCCAGGACCGGTAATGTTTTCTCAAAAAAGAATTGGTTTAAACAAAAAATATTTTAAACTCCACAAATTCAGGACCATGAAAATTTCAGCTCCACATGATGTTCCTACTCATATGATGAAAAACCCTGAACAATATATTACGAGGGTTGGAAGATTTTTGCGCAGGTTTTCATTGGATGAGATTTTACAGGTATATGATATTTGGGTATCGAATATGTCAATAATTGGACCTCGACCGGCGTTGTGGAATCAGGATGTTCTTGTCGCTGAACGTGATAAATACAATGCTAATAATGTAAAACCGGGGCTTACCGGATGGGCTCAGATAAATGGAAGAGATGAATTGGAAATAGCTGAAAAAGCTAAATTGGATGGAGTATATGTGGATAAGTTGAATAAAGGAGGCTTAGCCGCTTTTACTTTTGATTGTCGTTGCTTTTGGGGGACCATTTTAAAGGTTATACGAGGAGAGGGTGTTACTGAAGGGAAAATGAAAGAGAGCGATAAAAAATGAAAAATGTTCTCATAACCGGAGCAGATTCCTACATTGGAACAAGTTTTGAAAAATATGCTTTAGAGCATTATGCTGATGAGATTAAAACAGACACCATTGACATGATGGATGATGGTTGGAAAAAGGAAGATTTCGGCAAGTATGATATAGTTTATCATGTGGCAGGAATAGCACATGCTGATGTTGGACGTATAACAGAAGAAATAAAGTCAGAGTATTATAGAGTAAATAGAGATCTTGCTATAGATGTGGCGCGGAAATCAAAGGAAGAAGGCGTAAAGCATTTTGTTTTTATGTCTTCTGCAATTATTTATGGGGATCCTGCTCCTTATGGGAAAGAGAGGAGGATAACAAAAGAAACGATTCCCTATCCGACATCTTTTTATGGAGATAGCAAATGGCAGGCAGATAAAGGCGTAAGAGAACTAGCAAGTGAGGATTTTATCGTTTCAGTTTTAAGACCACCCATGATATATGGCAAAGGTAGTAAGGGGAATTATCCGATATTGGCTGATTTGGCAAAAAAAACACCTTTTTTTCCTGATATTAAGAATGAAAGATCAATGTTGTATATAGATAATTTCTGCGAATTTCTTTGTCAGGTGATGATTAGAACTGAAGGAGGAGTGTTTTGGCCTCAAAATGCGGAATATACGAGAACTTCTGAAATGGTGAGGATTATAGCTGATGTTAATTTCCATAAGATTTGGATTTCGAAGTTATTGAATCCTATCGTTTTTATTGTAAGTTTATTTCCGGGGAAGAAAGGAAGATTAATCAATAAGGCGTTTGGAAGCTTATCCTATGATCAGAGTATTAGTTTGTATGATTTTGATTATCAAAAAGTGACACTAGAGGAATCCATTAAAAGGGCGGAAGAGTAAGTGAAGTGAATGCTGTTCTTGTTAGTTATGATGTAATAATATAATACTTTTGTTTAGAAATCGTTGAAATATTTTTTAAAGAAGGCTATTAAGTACATATATCTTCATCTTTCAGATAAATGATCAGTAATCTGGTTAAGTTGAATGATGTTTATATCTTTTTGATAATGTATTATTGAGGAATCTTTGATTGTTGTAAAGAAATAGAATTAGTGATAAAATCAAGAAGTTATATGAGGTTAGATTATTTTGGGGTATTTTAAATAAACTATTTATAAATAGTACTAAGCATATAGGACATACTGAACTTATAATGGATAACTATGAATATAATACATTTATGTTTAACTGCTCCTTTTTCTGATGGATACAGTTATCAGGAAAATCTACTGACAAAGTATCATAAAAAGATGGGAAATAACGTTACTGTTATAACTTGTCAGTGGACATTGGATAATGATGGGAAATTAATAAAAACTGAAGATAATGATTATGTTAATGAAGATGGTGTTAGGGTCATTAGATTGCCTATTATAAGAGGGACATTGACAAATCGACTTAAAAGATATGTTAATTTTGCTCATGTATTGGAAAGTATTGATCCTGACATTATTTTTATCCACGATTTTCAGTGCCTGGATCTTTTAACAGTCGGAAAATATTTGAGAAAAAATCCTAATGTGAAGGCCTATGCTGACAATCATTCGGATTATTCAAACAGTGCCAGTAGCTGGATATCAAAAAATATACTGCACAAGATAGTATGGCGCTATTGTGTTGGCCGAGTTAAAGGACGTATAGAGAAATTTTTTGGAGTTTTGCCTGCACGCGTAGATTTCATGAAGGAATTGTATGGACTAAAAGATTCGGAGTGTGAATTGCTGGTTATTGGCGCAGATGATGAGCTTGTAGCCAAGGCAGAAGTTAAAGACAGTATTAGTAGAATACGATTAAAGTATAACATAGCATCGGATGATTTTCTGATCATTACAGGTGGTAAGATTGATCTGGCAAAAACTCAGACTATTCTTTTGATGAAAGCTGTAAAAAGGATCAATAATCCTCATATAAAATTAATAGTATTTGGGTCGGTAGTAGAAGAATTAAAAGAACAGGTTGTTTCTTTAGCGGACGGCGAGAGTATACAGTATATAGGGTGGGTTAATTCCTCAGACTCTTATTACTATTTTGCAGCAGCGGATCTTGTTGTTTTTCCGGGACGCCATTCGGTGTTTTGGGAACAGGTAGTAGCACAGGGGAAGCCTATGGTTGTAAAAGATTGGACCGGAACTCATCACATTGATATTGGAGGAAACGTAATTTATTTGCATGATGATTCAGCAGATGAGATAGAGGATGTAATAAATAGTTTAATAGAAACGGGATCAGAAGATTCTAAGAGTTTAAAAACGAGTGAGAGATATGTGAGCCTTAAACACTGTGCCGAACAAGGGGGGCGGGAGCAGTTCTTGTACAGTTCAATAGCAAGAAAAAGTATCGGAATGGAATGAATATGAAAGTATTATTTGTAGAATCTTCATTGTCAGGGCATAGAAAAGTGTATCATAAATCACTTATTGATAGTATTGGTGCAGAAAATGCAGTATTGATAACACCGGAACAAGAAACGGATACAGATTGTGAGCAGGTGGTAGATGCTTCAATTAATCTGGAACCAAGAACAATCAGTGAATATAAGGCATGGATATCTTATATTAAACATATTGCTGATGTTCATAAGGTATCAGTAATTCATTTCCTTGACGGAGATCTGCTATATAGGTTTTGTGGATATAGGTTGAGAGGCTTTGGGAAATATACGACAGTAGCTACATTTCATCATATCAATGAAGATCTTATCCACACGTTAAGTGTATTTCTTATATGTAAAAAATTAACTTATGGGGTTGTTCATACCGATTATATTAAAAAGAGATTCAAGGGATTGGATAATATAAAATTGATAAATTATCCTTACTTTCCTATAATTGACAAGATTCCTGACAGAAATAGGGCTAGGGATTTTTTTGGCATATCCTCCGATAAAAAAGTGTTGTTGGCATTGGGAGGAACGCGTTACGAAAAAGGTGCAGATATTCTTTTAAATTCACTTAAAGAAGTGAGGCAAGATAATGTATTATTACTTATTGCTGGAAAAGAAGAGTATTTTAAAAGATCAGATTTAGAGAGGATAGATACCGGTAAAACTGAAGTGATCTATTACATGAAGGTACTTTCCAACATGGAATGGGGCATGGCATTATCAGCTTCTGATGTAGTTGTCTTACCTTATCGCAGATCTTTTGAAGGAGCCAGTGGCCCTCTTACTGAAGCGGTATGGTTTAACAAGCCGGTTATCAGTAAAAATGATGGAAGTATAGGGGACATTGTTAAAAATAATGATCTGGGATGGACATTTGAAACTGAAAACATCAGAGACTTGTGCTGTGTAATAGATGGGGCCGTAAATTCGGATTTTGTGATCAGTGACAAGTATAAGAAATTCGTTGAAGAAATTTCAGTTGATCATTTTTATAAAAGTTATCGTGATTTATATGGTAAAGAAATTTAGAAATGGGTAAAGAATTAATTATGAAAGTGGATAGTTTTGGAGGAACAAGTTTCGATACTACGCAAAGGATCAAAGAAGAATGAAATTTTCGATTATTACAATATGTATGAACAGTGAGAAGGTGATCAGAAGGACAATAGAGTCTGTTCTGGTACAGGACTTTGTGGGGGAAGTTGAATATTTCATAATTGATGGGGCGTCAAAGGATAATACGGTAAAAATAGCAGAGGAATACACAGATAGGTTTAAGCAAAAAGGATATGATTACATAGTATCATCGGAACCTGACAGTGGGATATACGATGCTATGAATAAGGGGATAAAGAAATGTACCGGAGATATAGTTGGGATAATAAATTCCGGAGACTGGTATGAACCTATAGCATTAAGTACCGTGGCCAAAACCTATCAAGAAGAAAAGTTTGATATGTTCTATGCTGATATTAATATTATAAAAGGAAATGGAGATATTATTGTAAAGCATTCAAGAATGGATAGAATTGTGTCCAGCAGACACTGGAATCATCCTACTACTTTTGTTACAAGGGGAACATACATTTCTCTTGGACTTTTCCGATGTGAAGGACTTCATGATGATTTTGAGTTTGTTTTAAGAGCAAGAAAGGCAAAAAAGAAAATTGTGATCAGAAATGTGATCCTTGCAGACTTCTTGGCGGGTGGAACAAGTAACAATAAGGGAATTAAGAAAAGCATCAGACGTATTAAAGATAGATATAACAGTTACAGATTGAATGGATACAGCCCCTTATACATGATCGAGTGTGTGCTTATTGAAGTGGCTAAAACAATGGTTTTGAATTAGAGAAGACGGAAAGAGTAATATGAATGTCCTTATCATTAATGAAGTATGTGGATATACCAGTACGGGGAAAATTGTAGCAAAAATAGCCGAAGATCTTGAGGCTGAAGGAAATACAGTGCGGATAGCTTACGGAAGATCATCCTATGTTCCGGATGAGTATAAAAGATTTGGAATCAGGATAGGTAATGATCTTGATGTTAAGATGCATGCGATATTGACCCGATTAACGGATAGGCATGGATTATACTCAAAAAGAGCAACAAGAAAATTTTTGAAATGGGCAGAGGAATATAAACCGGATCTACTGTGGCTTCACAACC
>JAEEGL012248120.1_pt1 | contig 28148 bp, 31 predicted proteins | sample 9134231 | NCBI WGS metagenome assembly JAEEGL01 (sample SAMN16246548, study PRJNA631951) | gut metagenome | biome: gut microbiome; feature: rumen; material: fiber-attached | host: Bos | place: Iran: Karaj | collected 2018-10
GATTTGGTATGTAATTATCTGTGCAAACAACTTAATTGTTTTACAACAGACTGTTATATAGAACAAGGTAGCTATTATCGTATTTTTGTACGAGTTCCCTTGAAAACTCTTTTCTATTTAGTAGAAAAAGAGAATAAAGGCAAACCCTTTGTACCAGCTGTAGTACTTGTTGGTGGAAATCCGTTGACTTGGGATAAGAAGTTTATAGAGTTTTATAAGACACATTTATATTGGTACAAGTTACCATCGGTTTCTCATTTTGATATACGATGTGTCAAAAAGCCTAAAAGGACTATAAATAGTGAGGATGATTTACCTTTGTTTGAGCTTAGTTTTACATTAAAAAAGACTGCTTTTTATCGGCAAAACTCATTAGACTATGCAATAAGGAATACATTGCATAATGGAAACGGTGTTGTGGTATTGAGGCTTGATGTTGCAGCTAATAAAGTAAAAATATTATTACAGACAACAATGTTGGCATATTTATGGTTTATAAACAATAAATAGGGGTATAAGTTATGGTTACTGACTTCCAGTGGAAAGTTAATAATGTTGAAGGTGAGCAGTTATTGGTGCGTGAGGCATTTCATGAGTTGATAGATTTCTTAGAGTGTACAAATGTGCTGGTAGTTCCTAATGAAGTTTGGTATAAGTTCCTATTGAGTCCTTGGAAGTTGGACTTTAGACCAGAGGATAAATTTCCACAGTTCATCTATGAGTCGGAGGATATGATTGATACTAATATTATGTTCAGAGATGATGCTGACGGGCAAAAGTTTATCCTTCGTACAGATGATGCAGTTGTATTAGATTGTACTTGTTGTGTGTACGATTGTAGTGCTGATTTCTTTTCTTATGATAATACTATTGAAAAAGTTATAGATGGTATGCCAAAACTGTATGCAATATCAGACAAGTATCAAAGTGATGGCTATAATATGACATTAAAAGAAATGATAGACAATTTAAAGTGGTATTTTGGCATTTCTTTGGTTGATATTGTTCCACATGAGATAAATGATTTTACAGATGGTGGTGAGGAGTTAATATCTGAAATCAGTTTCTTTATAAGAGTACCTATGCGTAAAGCCTTACAGATAGTCAATGCTTGGGGCAATAGTGTAGTTAAGGAGCTTTTGACTGAATATTATGTCAAGGGTGATAATGATATTAGACAGACTGAAGTATCGCTTGTAAATTTGGTTAATGCGATGTTTGGTGTTGGCTATTCTTTATATAACTTTCGTGTTAGTCGTTGTGAATGCTTATATAATAAATTAGTAGCTGAAAGTAAGATTTCGACAGATGATTTCCCTGTTTATGAGTTAGATTTGATTCCTTTCTGCGAGATTATGGGGGAGCGGAGTACTTCAAAAGATTTACGGGATGAGCGTTTTAGAATATTATTTAATTCTGTGTGTAAATGCTGTATAAAGCAGACACAGGATATGTACACGGTATTAGATTATAAGTTGGAGTTAAATAGTGTTACTCTTTTTGTTCAGCTGACCAATGTTGCTTCATGTTTTATTAAGAAAAAAGTTAAAAGGAAAAGGGGATAGTATGAAAGATAGAGCATATAAGTTTGGCTTATTATTTGATGAGAATATTGGCAGGCAAATGGATCTTTACCTTACTAAATTGTTAGAGAAAAATGGGATAAGTCGTACTGCAGAATTTGCTATTGTGCCGCAGGATTTATGGAATAGGCTGTTATTTGTGAATAAGACTGAAGAAGGTGTATCCAGTTATTCTAAATATAGAAAAACTTATGCATTAAATGCAATAGATGTTGCTTTATCCCAAAAATATACAAATATTTTTGCAAGAAGGTATAGTCAGTATGTTGTGCCTACAGATATTTTCCTAATAAAACTAGCTAGGTTGCCTTTGTACTCTTATACGGAAAATTTAGATTATAGTAATATTACGAGAGCACAGGCTTGGCGTAAGTATATTTCTGCTTGTATTGGATATGCAGAGAGTAAGACTGAATTTTATAAGAAATTAGCATCTATATTTCATTGTTCATGTTCCGATATGATAATGGAAATAACTGAGTATCGAAAATTTGATTTGATTATGCGTTGTCCTTTGTGGTTCTTTTTTGATATTTTTGCTTCAGTTTTTGATAGTGCTGATCCACATGGGCTTATACAGGCTGCAGAATTTCCTACATTTGAGTATGATAGGAAATTTGAGGGTTGGTATCGAGAGTGGGTATTAAAGCACTTACCTAAGAAGTCTAAGCGTTTCTCTTGTGATATACATGTTTTAAAATCTGTTAATAAAATTGTAATAACAGAAACAGAGTTGCCTATATTCGAGATAAAAATATCTTTATTTGATGCCGCAGATAAACTAAGAGAGCAGTTGGCACATAAACTCATTAGTAATTTTTGCAATTTTGATGAGAAGATTGGCTATATAATAGATTGTACTTATAATTCAGACTTAACGGAAGTGACATTGATAGTACAATCTGTTAAGTTAGATTACTTAAAATTTAAAGCAGATTAGAGTAGGAGATATTATGTCACACATATTTGATATAAGTCCTTTAACAGGGTTAAAAAATATAGATGAAATGAGTTTCATAATGTATAATGTTGTACAGAGAGAACTTGGAAGTAGATTAAATGCACAATGTTATAGCATAGTAAGTTTTGCAGTAATGCCAATATCGTTATGGAATAAGGTTTTATTTGAGAAATATAGAAACAATACTCAAATATATCCCTGTTCTTACAGGGATACTTTTGCAAAACTTCCTTATAAAGAGGGTGTAGTTGACATTAGTAGTAGGCGAGCCATAACTTCTGAGCTTGTATATAAATATAGTGATATGATTGTTGTATCTTGTTATGGGTATTGTGATGTTGAGTATGACAAGCAGTTAGAGGGTTTGAGCCGTGCTTATGCTTGGAAGGCTTTTTATGATAATAAGTTTAGTTTGCTTGATGACGATTCTGTTGACGCCTTGAAGGTCTTACTGAACTTACTGAGGCAATATTTAATGTTTTCTGATTCAGATATAGCATTGAATTATTTAGAGGACAGTAAGTTTCATTTTTGTATTGGAATATCCTTAAATAAATGGTTTGAGACTTTGAAGACATTAAATAATACAATTCTGTCTGGTACTAGGCTACATCATGATTTTAGTGATGCTTTTGAATACGATAATAGGTTTACATATATTGTAAAGAAAACTTTATTAAAAACATATTTCCATTCTGTACTTGAAACAGGAGCTTCAACATTTAACTGGTTATCAGAGTGTAATATAGAGTTAGTTGAGGCACCAACAACGGAATATATAACTGATTCGCAGTTACCTATCTATAAGCTCACATTAAACAGTGTTAATTATGACTGGGATAATTCTACTATTCCGTTTTACGGGCGTGCTGACCAGTATTTGATAGAGGTGATGCCAACTTACACAGGTATTATCCTTGATTATTCTGTGGATAATGATAAAAAAGAGATTGAGTTAATAGTTCAGATATTAAAGTCAGCATATTATCGTATTTGTAGTAAGGAGAATTTATAATGAAATTGAAGCAATACTATTACGAAAGTAGAGCAGAATTTAATAAAGGCATAAGAATCTTGTCAGAAAAGTATAATATTGTTTTCTGTCAGAATGAGCTTGCGATGCCTACTGAAGCTTGGTTTAATCTGTATAATGAGGTTGTTCCTTGTGAGGATTATAGTACGAAATATTTTGATAGTGATTCATACTATTGTAGTACAGATATGCGTAAAAAGCACAATATTCCTATGTATATAGATATGGGATGGGTTCTACATAGTTCGGATACGATAGTTTTAAGATGTATGGTTGAATTTGCTGGTGGTATAGAGTGGAAGGCTATTCATAATTTAACCAGACATCAGGTGTTTATTTGGCTATTTGAGCACATATCAAATTTTTATAAGACTGATTTTACAAATATATTTAATTTATTTGGACTTACTATGTCTGACGTAATTTTTGAGTCATTTGGTGAAAATAATGATGGGTATGCACATGTGCTTATTAGAGTTCCTTTAAATATGTGGTTGAATGTGCTTGGTAAAGAATTTAATATTAAGAGAGATATTGAAGAGCCTCTTATTTATACTAAAACTTTTACAGAGGAGGCTAAAAGGATACTTACAAATGCTTATAATGATGTAAAAGATGATTATATAATAGAGGTAAAGTGTATTTCGGAGCCATCTGATGAGCTTATAACTGAGGATAAGTTACCTACATTTTCAGTTAATTTATATTCAAAATTAAGTAAGACTTGCGGTCAAATGCGTGATATGATGATAAATGATAAGTCTGATTTTGGTTTTCTTATAAAGGTGCATAGTGAGAATCATCTGTTAGAGCAGGTAGTTAAGGTTACAAAGGCTGATTATTCGGCTTATAGTATTGGTTTGAGTATTAGTAAAACGATGGGGTTTGAGGAGTGAAGGTGATGAGTAAGCAGGGTTACATCTTTAAACAGCATAAACTTTATGGATTGAAGAATATCGATTATATAAGTTACACACCATATATTGATTATGATGATGTGTTATTATGTCTCAGAAATAAGTGTAACTATATAAAGGCTTACACGGTATTACCTGATACTGTGTTTAAAGAGATTTATATTGATGAACCTTTTGATAATGATGTTACTCCGCATACAGCATTTGCTTTTGAGTATGATGGGTATTTGGAACCTCAGTATAGGGTTTCTGTACAGAGGAGTCCAACTCATGTAGATAGATATAAATATCGTGACTTGATTTTGGTAGAAGTTTGTGCAGATGTTTCTTTAGATACTTTTGAGTTTCCAGATGGCTTAAACAGAGTGCAGGCTTGGAAGTTCTTATATGATTATTTAAGAGAAGTTAATCCAAAATTTCTAAATAATCTCATGTCAAATGTACATGAGTTGTTTGATTTCTCGGTTTCGGATATATCTTTGAACTATTTTAAGGATGATAGTATAAGCTTTTATGTTAGGGTTTCTTTAAATAAGTGGCTAAGAGTCTTATATAATTGTGGTATTGAGAGTGTTTGGGATACTAATACTAAGGAAGATAATAGACTTCGTGAGTCTGATGCTGATTATTTTTGTTTTGATGGTAGAAATAATAAGGTATCTAGAATAACAAAGTATATTGAAGAGCAGTATATTTGTGATGATGAGTCTTGGGATTTGGCTATACAGGATTCTGCTGAAGGTTGTGATATACCTCTCGAGGTTTTTACATCTATTAAATCTAAGCTTAATCTTATTTCTTACCCACCAGAGTATTGTATAATTACCGATAGTCAGCTGCCCACATATGATGTGTATTTAGATTGTAGTCAGGTGCTAAATATAGATTTAAAGTTGTTGTGGAAAATACGGAGGTTTGTTATCAGAGACTACATTCGTTCTTGGAGTACTGCTAATATTTTGTACAGTAGGGTGAATGTTAAAAATAAGAGCATCACTATTAGGTTACAGTTAAGTGAGAGGGTGTATAATAAGACTTTTAAGCAGTCTTGAGGTGCTGATATGTTGGAAAAAGAGATTTTTACTGTGAATAAAGGTGTTGTGTTGACAAATATACTGACTGCTTATATGCGGAAAGAAGATAGTCTTATGTGTTCTTTGATTAAGATGACGCCAGTACATTATGTAAATTTATGTGCTAAAAAGTGTACAGTAAATATGGATGATGTTATGCGATTTCATATGCATAATGTACATGATAGCAATCATTTTACATCAAATGATGTATTATGTCTCGAAGTGGTATTTCATGACATATATTTAGATGATTTAGAGGAAGTTTATCCAGACTTGTATTCAAAAGATAGATTACAAGCTGGTGCTATAATAAAGAAATATATAATAGAGGGTCTGAATACCAGATTTTTTAATATATTTACTGAAGTGGCGTACTATACAAAGGCAGTTTACAATAAGCCGCATCTTTTATGCAGGTTAAATTTTACAGAATTTATGCGATTTGTACAGAATAGGTCTCAGGATGTGTTTACTCGTAATCAGAAGATACATACAAAGGATAAAAAGTTTTTATATGAGTATCATGGTTGGCAGCATGAGCTCGATGGTATTCCAGACTTAAAAAGTAAGCAATATTTATATACTAATTCACAGGGTCGAGTTAAAATAAATGAATGGCTATATCCCGATGAATTACCTAAATGTCGTTTGTTTTTTGATAGTATATTTAGTATAGATGAAATAATACGAAAAATAGATAATTACTCTGCCTTTTATTTTGTAAATTTTGAACATGGTACTCTGTATAACAGTGTGACGGTTCAGATGCCGTGTATTCCAGGTTTGTAAACAGGATAGAGGTGTAGTATGGCGTTAAAATTATTCGATCTTGGGTCAAATGCATATAATGGTCAGCTTTCAAGAAATCTACAGGGAGAACTGTTAAATTTTGGAAGAGATTTCTGTAAAATACGAGCAGAGTATTATAATTATGAAAATAATATTTCGGAACTTCGTACCGTAAAAATGAATAAGAATGATTTTGTTAAACTTTGTTTCTCTACATTTAAGGATGAGTTTTCTTATTGTGATAGAATGAGACTGCTATCCAGCTTATTATTTAGTGGTTGGTTCACAACAGAAGAGGTGATAGGGGTTGTATTTACTATTGAAATGCCTTTATTAACATATAGAGACTATAAAAAGTTCGGTAGTAGGCTTGCAGCTGGTTTTATTTTGCAGAAGTCTTTGTTAAGAGAAGATAAGTCTGTTCAGAATTTTGATACATTTATAGTGCTTGATTGGAGAGAGCGTAGAACAGCTTTGTTTGCACGATTAGATATGTCAAGGTTGACTACAGAGCTTTGCAGGAGAAACTCAATAGGTTATGTAGTACCAAAGGACAGTAAGGATATTGTAATACCAAACAGAATTGTAAATATTGATAATGATTTTTATAAGAGTTATCATAGACAATGGTTAGATAAAGTTGATAAGATTTGTAGAAAGTATAATATAGTGATAGATGAAGTTAAGCCAGTATCTGCCGAGGCTCTTATGCCGAATAAATTTCAAAAGTGTTCTATATTCTTGGATAAGGGTATTTTTACTAAAGAGAAGGTAATCAATATTTTCTTTGAGTTAAATATAGTTTCATTAGAGGATTTAGGAAATAAATATAAGATTACATTGCAGATGCCTTCAGCTGATTTTAGAATATATGAGAGGTAATATATGAAGCCTTATTGTATGCAAGAAAATGAAGAGTTAGGCTTAAAGAATATACAGTTAGTTGAATACGGTACTAGTTATGTGTGTAAGGATATTATTGATGGCTTAAAGATACTTAATAGCCATATTGATTACTATACTGTTGTACCTGAGTCAACTTGGCAGTTTATTTTAACCGAACTCTATACTGGAGATGATATTGGAATACCGTTTTGTAAGTTATTATTAAAGGATTCTACATCACTTATGCCCTTATGCGATTGTTCAAGTAGCCATAGAACTTCAGGGTTTGTCTCGTATAATGTAACAGATGCTGTTATATTAAATGTAAGTACCTGCATAGAGAGTTTAGGATTGAAAATAGAGAAAGGAATATCTCGTAGCAAGGCTTGGTGGTATTTGTATAAGGGTAAATTACCTAATATGAAGGTAGCTGATACCATAGCATTAGAGCATACTGTGAAACATTTACATAATAGTATCCCTTTTTCTGATTCTGATGTTGTGTTAAAATCGTTTTCAGGTGCATTGGTAAACTTTTGTATCCGTGTGTCATTATCTAATTGGTTGCGTGTAGTATTAAAAAAGACACAGGAAGACTGGGGGATAGATGTTATTGAAGATAATAGTTTCTATTTCGATGATATAGAAAAGTTTTCAGTTGCTTTTAAAGGCTATATAGCCTTACATTGTCTGCATAAGCCTATTGAAACGAATAGTGCTGTTGGTCAAATATTAAGTAAGTCTGCTTTACATTTAGAGAGATTGGATTCTTGTCATTTTGGATATATAGTTGAGTCGCAGTTACCTGTATTTGAAATGGCATTAAAAGTGGATAAGTCGTCGTTAGGTACATTTACTATGGGACAGTTTACATATTCGTGCATGCGGTATTTTGCTGATTCACGAATATTGACTATTCTACGATATGATTTAGAGGATGATGTTGTGTCATTCAAAATTCAGCCTACACGAGCAGCATTCAAGTCATTTGAAAGGTTGGGTTATCTCTCAGATTAAGAGGAAACGGAGTGGTAGCTATGTCAGCATTGCCTAAAAATGATATATTTTTCTTAGAAAAACCATTATCAGGATTAGTTTCTGGTGTAGTTTATGGTGCATTACATGTAGTTCGTGCCTATTTTAGAAGAAATATTATTCTAACAGCTGAGGAGTTTTTAAGAGAGTTATATAAGCCTTTAAATACAGATGATTTTATATATTCAAAGGCAGAGAATATTGCTCGTGGGTGGGCGAATGTGACAGATTCCTTTTGTATTGCGATGGATTTACCTTTATGTGCAAATACAGGTAATGGCAGTACTTATGAATTACAGCTCAAGTGTTTCGAGAGATATATTTTAAAGTATTCTAATAGGCTCCAGTTAGCACATTATATTCTTGAGCAGCCTTCTGATACTGATATTCCTACTGTTGTTTGGGATAATCTATTTACACCTATGAAGTTATTACATGAAACACTTAATAATGCAATTATATTGCCTATAAATTATGTTTGTGCTAATGATTCAGCAAGTCTAACGGTATTGTTGCGTTTCTCTTTTAACGATTATATTGAAGATATATCTAAGCATGTAGGATATACAGAAGAGATGTATAGAAGACGCATTTATGATGCTCCATATCTAAACTGCGATGATTTTGATGTGTATAATGCTATGTCAAAATTATGTAAGGATTATAATGCTACTTATGAAATAGTGGAAACCAATGGTAGTTCGGAGTTTTGTGAATTATATCCAGATAAAGTTCCTTGTATAAAGGTCACATTTGCTAAATATGAGATACCGAAAGATTTGCCAGGTAAGCGTGGTTTTTATAGTCGGTTTATGGAGGTACTGAAGGTAGACCATGAAAAAGGTAAATTAGTTATTTATATGCGTTTTCCAGTTCTAGATAAAAATAGATTTAATATGAGAGGTTAGTATATGCTTTATTATCGCACACCTAATATGTCATTGGACTGTAGTGAGGTTTGTCATCTTGCATTACAGAACCTTACAGAAGTAGGAAAAGATAGACTTTCAGCATATTTGAATATTGTATATTCAAGTGTGTGCTTTCTTTCCAGCAGTGAATTTGCAAGACTATGCTTAGAACCTTTTTCAATGAAATCTCATGCTTTGCTTCTTTCATTTAATAATCCTTCTGTTAGAGATTATGTCAGGTATGATGATGTTCTCTGTGCTTTAGTTTCAAGTGATTTAGATGTGGGTGTGTTGACAAAAGATGTACCACAGGTTGTCGATAATCGTTATAAGCCTTTGACTAATTATACTAATAGGCTTTGTCTGATAAAAGACCTAAAAGATTTTAAGTACAAGGATATGCGTGTTAGTAAAAAGTATAATGAACTTTCAGCTATGTTTGATAATTGTACTGTAATACCCTATGGTATTACAACAATACCAGGCTGGGAAGAAGATAATAATGATGTAAGATTTGCTTTTATTATAGCGATACCTTTTTCTGTATTATATAATAAACTGTTTTGTTCACCGATGTCTGTAATTCGTGATTGGAAAGTTTATGTATCTACAGCAGATGTAAAAGAATTTAGTGGATACCTTATGAAAAAGCTGAAGTCAGCAGTGGTTTTTGATGCAGACTATTCTGGTAAGTTACGAGTAAAGTCTTTTAAAGACTTCAAGGCAAAGCATTTACATCCAGATGACTTTCCTACTATTGAGATAGAATTTCTTAAACCTATGGATAGGAGCAATTTTAACTTACTTTGCAACGGTTTGTATATAAATGAAGTTTATTATGCATCAAATGGTATTGATGTTGTCGGTGCAAGGGTTAAGTTAGTTTTAAATGATGTAAAAAAGTATAAAGAGGGGTATCCGAATTATGAGTTATAAATTTGAGTATAATGAAAAAGCATTGAAGTCATTGTTCGATATGTTTTATAATGTGTTACCACATAAGGATACTACAGATTTAGCCTTTTATCTGATAGACGAAAAGACTTGGTCAAGGGCTTATACATCTAAGTGGGTTAAAAATCATATCTTTCAGTGTGACTATTTGAATCAGTTCGTTCATATAATAAACAGACATCCAGAGGTTAATACTAAATATGTGTCTTTCTTAAATAAGGATAATGTATTAGTATTATCGTATCAGTGGAAGGATTGTGATGATTATAAAAAGTTAGAGGATACTTTGAATAAATACCAAACAAGAATACAGTCATTACGCTACTTTAGGCACGGGGGTAGTAAATTACATAAGGTTCTTGCAGTTTTGCCAGTTATTAAGTTATTTAATATATTGCCTGCTTTTTTATTAACTAAGTCTTTGATTGTCTATATTAAGATTCCGTGGTCTACCTATGTTGCAGAGGTAGAGCGTATTAAGAGGATAACTAAATGATACGATATTTTACAACAAGAGATGTAGAAGGTAATTTATATAATATGACTCCAAAACAATTCTTGGAGTTTATTCATACACCTTTGCAGAAGTATACTGAAGAGCGTAATAGTGCGATACAGCTTTGGTATGATGGTGCAAAGATAATACCATACAGAGGGTATTTCAGAAGTGATGAAATTTTGTTAAAATTGAATAAAATATCTTGTAAAGTTGGGTATGATGAGTTTGAGTTTTTTAAAAATATGCTCAAGGGTGTAGTAGACAAGTATGATGCTACTAAAAAATTATTTACTACTGTTGGGAAAGAGGCTTGTGATGCCATTGTTCTATATAATAAGTTGTCAAGAGTTTCTGATGTCTTAACTGGTGAGAATATTTATGGTAATTCAGCTAGTAATATTTGGTTAATCGAGTACGATTATGAAACACAATACACTAGTGCTAATAATTGGGAAATGATGTATGTTTGTAAATTTACATTTTTAATTGTAATCCCATTCAGAATGTATTTTTCTAGAATACGAGGCTTTGGAAGCTCATTTAGTAAGGTTACGGAAGTAACAAGTTTTAGGTTTTCTGAGGAAGAATGTAATTATTGTGTAGATTTCTTACGGCGAAAAAGCAGTTGTTTAGAAGATGCCGATAAGTTTGAAATAGTAGAGAAAAAATTTGGACAGATTCTGCCTGATGAATTACCCTTATTGAGATTCCTTTTCTATAATACTTCGTTATCAAGTATATTACCTGAACTAAGACTTATGGATATACAGATAGAACGAGCTGAGACTTTAGACAGGCATACTGCAGTTTATATTCGTGTACCATACAGATATTGTAATGACTTCAAGAGAAGGTGGTAGTATGGGTGTATATTTTAAAATATTTGATGAGAGAATTTATGTAAGTTTTACATATCTTTTAGAAGAGTCTCTGCAGTCTGCTCTTTCGTGGGTTGATTATTCTTTTGAAACACGAATAATATCGAATGAGGTATTGTATAATGGTATTTTGTTGAAACCTTTAACGGATAAGTTCTTTTTAGAAGCAGGTGCTGAAGATTTATTTCTTAGAGATTACTGGGCGAATGATAATGAGTCTTATTGTATAAGAATAAGATGTGCATTACAGAACGATTTGGGGTTAAATTTGAATGATGTATTTGATTTTGTAGAGGATAATAAAGATATACCAAGAATAAAGTTGTTAGACTTATTTTTAAACAAATATGGGAATGTGAAAGACCAGTTAAGTGGTCTGGTAAATGTATTAAATCTGGATTATTTTATGGCATGTTCTACAGAATTGAAAATGTCTGACTTATATTTATATAATATTTCGGTAGATGTCGAGGATGATGAACTGAGTTATTTCGAGTTCTTTATAAAAATGCCTTGGAAGCTTTTTATAGAGTATGTTGCTAAAAATAATAGGGTTGAGTTTCGTAAGAAAGCACCCTTATATGTCGATTATAATGATTTTGTGGAGTGGACTAAGACTTTTTATGAAACAGGTGAGGGGTCTGAATTAAAAGAACATCTTTCTATTTCTACTTTCTCTATTGTACCTACTCCAAGCAATAAGATAGGATATATTATTGAGGATAGATTTCCTGTTGTTTCTTTGATAGTTGAAGATGATGAGTTTATTGAAGAGTTATTGGATAGAGGTTTTAAGAGTGTAAGTGCTCGTCTTTTGCAGGAATTTAATTTTATTAGATATGAAAGACGGGTTATGAACGGGGAAAAAGTAGTGGTATTTAAGTTCAGGTTGACTTATAATCATTACATACGATACAAGAGGTTATTCTTCAAAGAATTGATAGAAGGAATGCATTTAATAGGAGTTGATTAGTATGAGTCACAAATATATCGGTATTGCTGGAAGTGTATTAAGTAAGCGTGATTTTGAGGACAGGTGCAAATGGCTTTTTACAGATGCTGATGTTTATTCAATAGGTGGGTTAGAATTAACATCAGAGCAATATTATACAGTCCTAACTACTGGAATAAACTATAATAAGGATGCTTTTCTTTTCAAGGATAATATTTTTCATAAACAGTATATAACTATTGCTAATAGTCAGTTTTTTATATTTGATTTACCATTTTACTATGAAAATGGTCTTAGGGATATGACTGATAATGAGCTGTGTTATATAATCGATCCTTTCTTGAAGTTTACTAATAAGATTGATATAGTAAAGTATTTACTAACAAAACCACATGGTATGATGCAGAGTAGCTATGATAATTTTTGTAAATTAGTTGAGAATTGCCCAATTTCAGACATTCTGCCTATGAATATAACAAAAAGCCATACTATGAACATAAGATTTTTAGTAAAAGTGCCACTTCCAGATTTAAGGGTTAAGTGTGACTATCGTGATAATTTTATGGAGGATTTTACTGGAGACGTACTAAAATACAGGGTAGAACCTTATGAGTGGATGCAAGCTGTAGAAAAACGCTTGCCATCTGAATGTATTTGTAAGTTTATACCTTCTACACTGAAGAATATAAATGATTTAGACAGTGTTCCGAGAATGAAAATTGAGATAGATACAAAGAAACTCTTTTTATATGAAAATACATTTGAGGATAGGTTTCCTAATTTTGATATAGTTGATTATGAGTGTGAGATTGGAACAGGTTGTTTAAAGTCTATTACAATAAAGATGACATATTCTGATGTATTTAAGTTTAGTAAAATGGGGTTGGTATAATATTATGCGTGTGTATAGAAGTTTTTGGAGAAATGTGGATAAGCTGATTACAGGATTACCAGCTATCTCAAGTACATATGAATACGGTTTTATGTTCTTAACAGACCAGGATTATATAGATTTATATTTCGGTAAAATTTCACAGGAGCTGAGTGAGAAGTTACGCTATGGGTATTATAAGCGTAATGCTGAGTTTATTACACATAAGGATGTCTTATTGTTTTATTTTGTTTTATCATACAATAATGAGTTTTATACACCTTTATACAAAACTTTAGATGGGGAAGTTAAGCTTCTTAATAAGGGTGTTGATATGCAGGGTAATATAGTAGAGCGTATATATTTTGAGAAAAGGTATGTACCAGGGCTTGAGACTAGATATACTACACCGAAGGATGAAATTGCCTTCTTCTTAGATGCTATCAATATTGTTGCTAAAGAAAGAGGCTTTGGTGAATTCACATTTAATGATGTTTTATTTTTAAATGAGGCTATAGATTATAGTAAAGGGAATAATTCTCTTGAGCTTAAGTTTGCTGTTCGTGTACCTTTGCAGATGATAGATAGAGAGATGCTATCTAATGTTAATTTCAGACTTAAATATAAGGATGGTTTTTCGGACTTTTGGCTTAATCGTGTAAAAATTGATTTAGAAGAGTCGGTATTTTATACTGAGATGAGTACTCGAGATGAAGACCATGCTGCATCGGGAAATACATTTTTATGCTATATATCAGTTCCAGAGAAAGAAACAATATTAGATGTTTTAGATTTACCAGTTATCGAACTAAGCTGTGGATGTTTAAGAGCAGAACATCTAGAACTAATATTAAACACATTTAATGTTATTAAATTAGTTATAAAGAGAAAACTTCTTGATATGGATGTAAAAATACAGATACAGGAGACTTTGGTAGATTGCATTGAGGGTTCGAAGGATTCGGTTTATATTTTTGATGAGTAATAGGAGTATGTATGAAATATAAGTTTGTATTTTCAAATTTAGCCGATGATTATGAAAAGAATGCTTGTGAGCTTTTTGCATCAAATAATTTTTCTGGGTTTGGGCTTATGCTAAAAGATGATTATGCTAAGTTTTTATTAGGTTTAAAAGATTTGCGAGTTATACCTACAACAAAAGTGAGTGAGTTTGAGTTTACTACTAGTTATGTTGCTGTTTGTCGAGCTAAGTTTTATAATTTTACAGGAGAAGTCATTGCAAAAATGTTTCCTACTACACTATTTTCAACTAATGATGATGTAGTGGTTAATGAGTATTCTAAATATAATCCATTAGCATTTACTAAGCTTATTTTAGAACGGGAGGATATTTTTCCAAGTCATGATAATCGTCTTTACGATGCAAGTAATTGTTTACACAATATATCGGATACTTTAATATCTAAAGGGTATAAGCCTTATATAGATTTTGTGTTTGGAATACCTTATATATTAAATCGTCAGTATTTGTCTGTAAATGTGAATTATCTTGTTAGGCTGAACTCTAATGATGTGTTGAGTTATTTCAGAAAGTATTTATTAGGAACAATACAAGAAGATGTTTGATAGAGAGTGTTAAAGAGTAGGTATTAATGCGTAGAAATAAAATGATAAAGGAATATTTAGATTAAGTAGCACAATGAAGATAGTTTCTTTTATTGTGCTATTATTTTTATGTTCTTTGAAATTTGTTTAAGATAGGGAGATTTTGTTGTATGAAAAAACTATTACTGTGTTTGTGTATTACTATGTCAGTTTTCGTCTGTGCTTGCTCTAGTTCAGAGCCTAAGTCATCGACTCCAAATATAACTTGGACACCAACGAATACTCCTTCACCTACACCAGAGCCCGAAGATTCTATCATACCAGAGCCAGAAATTACATCAGAAGATGATGAACCTGCTCCAACCTTGTTTGATACTGTTGAAGTTACTGAAAAAACAGTCTTTACTTTCGATGATGTAACGAGCGATGGCAGAGAAATGAATGCAGATGAAATATCTGTGCTCGCAGAGGTATTAGGTAAGACTGATATGAACCCTTATTCTGCACAAATTATTTTAGCTGTTGAAATTTCACAAAGTAATGGTCTTAATCAGAGCTACAATGTAAACAATGAGCTATATGTTAATGGCAATATAACCAAAACCACCATGCGTAATAATGTTTTTGGCAATTCAATGGTATTAGACCAGTATAATGTTACAAACGAAGATGGTTCTGTTCTTACATATATGACTTATGATATGGGCGAAACTTGGATACAGGCTCATGATACAACTAATAATATTCCAGCTTTTATTGATGTTAGTGAATTTGCTTCTAACTTTACGGAAAACATAGTAAGACGGTATTCAGATGGTTTCTGTATAGAGGGTATGTGCAGGCTGACTGTTGATAATGGTTATTTAGTTGATGTTAAGTGTGAGTGTCTTTTCAATAAGCACGGTGAATTTGATAACGCAGTTTTATACATAGAAAAGCCTGTGACGATAGAAAAAGATAATAATACCATAAATATAAACAAATTTGAAATTGCTTTGGCACAGTCTTGCGAGCCTTTGGTAGTACCAGAAGATGCACTTTCAGCACCATCTCTCAATTCGCAAGATTATTCAGAGTTTTTAGAGACCTTAACAGAAGGCTATAATCCAACGGAGCCTGCGGGTGATGTTATTAGTGGAGATGAATAATTAAGTCGCTTTTTTATGAATATAATTATGTGTTAAAATTAGGTTCTTTTTATACCAATTTTTTGAGATTAAAATTTTTACTATAAGATTTTTAATTTTTTCTCATATTAATCGTTTTTAATTGTTGGTTGTTGAGCCATTTTTACCCGATTTGAATTTTTACTGCTCTTATAGGTCGATATTACACAAAATCAAATCTAGTTAGGAGGTTTTGTATGCCATCTACAAGGAAATGTGAGTATTGTGGTAGTATCATCAGTTCTGATGATAAGACCTGTCCGAATTGTGGTGCATCTAATGATTTATATGTTAATGATACGGAACATATTGTTACTGACCCACGCACAATAGAAGATTTGCAAGAATATTGTGCTGAGAGGGGAATGCCTTTGGCTCGTATGCGTTTCTTTATTGGTGAGAACTTTAAAGAGCCTAAAGCGTTTGGTATTTATAAAGATAATAGTGGCAAATTCATAGTTTATAAGAATAAAGCCAACGGCGAGCGTGCAATTCGCTACGAAGGTTTTGATGAAGCATACGCTGTAGCAGAGCTATATGCAAAACTCTTGGAAGAGTGCCATAATCGTGGTATTTATCCTGATGGCAAACCAACGGGTGAGTTCTTCGATAAACAGTGGGAACGAGCAGAGACTAAACGAAAACAGCAAGACCGAGCATTTAAGACGAAACTTATTGTTGGTGTATCCCTTTGGGTTATCATCATATTGGCTCTTTTCATAAAAAACACAAAGCACCCCAAAGGTTATTACAGATACAACGATAGGGACTACTATTACACAGGTAGCACTTGGTATGGGTATTATGGAAACGATTGGTTTGAGTGTTCAGATAGCGTGATAGATACCATCTATGATTCCGACAGTGACTACTATGTTGATGAGTGGTCTGGAGACTGGGGCGAAAGTTTTACAAACAGCGACGCATATAGGGAATACGAGAGCTCGCACTCATCAGATTCGAGCTACGATAGTTGGGATTCAAGTAGTACCGACTGGGATAGCGATTGGTGATAGCGAGGAGGTATTTATTTTATGCAAGCAAGAGCAAAAAGAATTAGAAAAGTTTATTTAGCAGGTTCGTGTGGCAAAGAGCATCGCCAGATAATGGTTAGTGTTGCTTTAGCCATTCGTAATCTTGGCTTTAAGGTATATTGTCCTTTTGAATTAAAAGTAGACGAAAAAGATGAATATGGAAATTGGAAACTATCGCAGGAAGATTGGGCTAATATTGTGTTCAAATCAGATATTAGTGCTATTGATGCCTGCGATATTTTCTTTATGGTATCAGCAGGCAGATTTAGTACAGCAGGTACTAATTTTGAGGAAGGTTATGCGTATGCTAAAAAGAAGAAGATTATAGTTATGCAGTATACGCCTGACCAGACATCTCTGATGACGTACTGTGGTGCTAATAAGTTTGTAAATACAAGTCTGGAGTGTCTGGTCGCAGACACTATTCGGGTATTAACAAGACAGATTTGCACACAGCCAAAGAAGTATCAGAAATGTAAGACTTATCTAACTTGAGGTGATTATAATGAGCGAATATTTATATGATATAAATGTGATGATGGATATTGAGTTTGGATTGTATGATAATATTTTACGAGAGGTGTCCGACACTTTGTATGGTACTACTGATTATGGTAATTGTGGTGATTGTTCGCTTGATTTTACTACTATTGGCTTTATTCCTTATAAGAAGTTTGCAGATATACTTTGGAATGTTGACGGTCTTACCAGCCTTTACCCTATTAAGGATGAGTATGCTGGTATAAAGACTTATACTTATAAAAATGATGATGTGTTTGGCATTTTCTTTGGTTTCGAGGTAGAGGGTATTAGCAAAAAGATTATGCGTGGTATTGAGTTTCCATATTTTTTAACAAAGACGGAAATAAGAGAAGAGAATGTTATGAAAGAGATACAGTATAAGGCGAGAACTTTTGCTAGTATTATTGCAAGTATAATCAAGTTTCCGCTAGGTTACATATTAAATAATACTTATCTTTGTGCTATTGAGCATAAAGCATACAGAATTAACGCAAGTCACCGTCCTATAACTTCGATTCGTTGTTTTGTTAAATTACCAATACAGTATTATATGCATAATATTAGAATGGATGCTAATCTGTATACAGAAATGTATATAAAAAGGTTTGAAAATCGACAAAAGTTAGACGATTATACAAACGATAGTATTGTTAATTATTGTAAGAGTACGATAGAAGAAAAGGTTAAGAGCCTGCATAGTAATATTTGTCCAGAGTTCGACTCAGAGTTTACTTGGTATTTAGAAGAGGCTGGTCATATTTATGATTATCTTGACTTTAAAACCCCTGATGAGAAAATGACTTACTATCATAGTCGGGATTATGCGATTGATAAGGCTACTTATGACGATACGCTCGTATGTAGTTTTAATATTCCGAATGATTGTGTTGATAATTTAAGTACTTGGCTTGATGTCAATATTTCTGAAGGTTTAGTTAATGCTTTATATAGTACATCTGATTTTAATAATGCTGTACATAAGACTAAACAGCAGTTTAGTTATTATAAGATAAAATTAAGACTGAAGAATTATATGTCTATGGATATGTTAGAGAAGCACTCGGATTGGTAGGAGGTTACTAATGAGTATATGGTTATATCCAATGACTCGTACAAGAAAAGAGAGAATAGTCAGAAAGAACTTATTGAGCTCTTTATCTTCGAGTACTACTGTGCATGCTATGCTTAAGACTGACCTAGCCGTAACATATTTCAATTTCATACCGATTGAGTACTTTATAGATGTTATAAATAATCCTGTAAAAGAAAGGCATGATAAGATAGTTTGGAAGGATGATTACCGTTCCATAAAGAAGTATACCTATGGTAGTAGCGATGTGTTTGGTATTCTCTTCAGTTTTGTTGTTAATGGTCAATGTCAGTTAACGTGTATAAGTAGAGATTTTCCTGTCATTTTCAATAATAATTTCACAAAAATAGGCAATTTTACAGAAGAAGCTGTTAAGCGTACAGTGCTTATGATTCGTACCTTTATATCTATACTTAGTCTTGAAATAGATTTACCTGAGCAGTGTCTATTTATGAATATATTTCCTGTTTCCTGTGAGTCAGTTCCTTCATACACTCGACTTGAATTCTTTATAAAGCTACCAATACAGCTATATTTTGATTTCAGACGTGACCCACGTTCTATAGACGATTATCCTTTTGATGTGTTACGGCTTGATAGCCCTGTATTAAACGATAAGTTTGTGCAGAGTGCTATCGATAACTTTAAAAAACTTTTCCCGCTGATAGAGTTTGATGATAGTAATTTTGCATATCATTTTCAAAAGGGTAGTAATGAGGTTACGGTTGCTGACCTTGACACTGACTTAATAATGCAATTTACTTTTGATACATTGTTAAAAAATACTATAATGGAACATTATATAACTTCTCTTATGACAAGTTTTGAGCAATGTGGCACTCATTTAACTGAAAACGGTGCATATTGTATATTTAAGGGAGTAATACCTATAAAGTATCTGTTAGGTTTATCTGAGGTGCTAATTCAATGAATATAAAATTATATCCGATGTCTGTCTCAAGAGGGGAACATACAATTATAAAGAATATAAGGTCTTTATATATGAGCTTAGTGTCCAGTACTACACCAAAGAGTAGAGATTTGCATGCAATAGATTTTAATTTTATACCTACTCAGTATTATTATAAAATGCTTAATAATGTTTTAAAGGTGGGTGCATGTGAACTAATGATATGGAGTGACATATATCGTTCCCTTAAGCGTTTTACATATGATAATAAGGATGAGTATGGTATTTTCTTTAGTTTTGAAGTGGAAGGCACATATAAGTTTACGGTAAGGGGTATTGATTTCCCTATGGCGTTAAAAGGTAATAAAATTCCGATAGGTGATTTTTCGTGGACAGCTTTTAGAGAGATTTCTTATAATATAGATACCTTCATTTCTCGTTTAAGTACTTTTGGTAATATATCGAAAGAGTATTTATTACAGAACATACATCCTTTTCATTGTGACCAAGTGTATGGCAATACTAAAATAACATTCTTTATAAGACTGCCTATGTGGTTTTATTATGGAACTATATCTGGTGATTTACGCTCAAACGCATTACCTCTTAGTGTAATATATCGTGAAAATACGCTATTAGAGCAGAAACATGTAGATAAGGCTGTGAAATTTATAAAAGATGGTTTGGTAGAGGCAATTGATATTGCTTTAGAAAAGAACAGTTTTGAGTATAAATTAGAAAAGGATGGGAAAGAAGTTAATGAAGCTGATTTTGATACAACCTTAGTTATAACTTTTAAGTGTTATCATCAATCTGATACAAGTGCATCTGCTTATTTCTTAAGTACATATCACATAGAAATAAAGAGATGTGGTATATTTGAGGGTAAATTAGGTCTTGAGTCTAAGATAGAAGTAAGATTTTTATTCGGAGATTTTTTAGGACTGATAGGAGAAATGCTATGAGTGAGTAATATTATGAGTATGTTAGTAATAGATTCTTCGGATATGCTTCAGAGAAAAGTAATAGTGTTATTAAACACTTTATAAGACTTTTTGGTGATAGCGTTACATTTGAAATGGTCTTATCAGGTTGTGGAATAAAAAGAATATCTCGAACTAATTTGGCTAAGTTCCTTTCACCTAATTATAAGATTGAAAAGGCTGATTTAGATGTTTTTGAAAATTTACACGATACATTAACTGCAAAAGATGAGTTTGGGTTACTTTTTCGCTGTATGGAGGAGAAAAATGGTATTTGTTTAGAAGTACCTGATAGAAAGATAGGAGTATTAAAATCTATAGATGCACATTTGCATAAGAGTGAGTCATATCTTGCAAAACAGCTAGTCTGTTGGTATGAAATAATTGAGCGTGATTATTTTTTAAACTCATATTATGTGCAGGCAAACACATATTTACTTTATAGGGTGGATGTGCAGGACATAGTTTATTATACTTTCTTTTTAAGACTACCTATGGGATGTGCCAAGTTTCGTTTTAATACAATGAAAGTGTTTAAAGTTTGTAAAGATGATATTGGAAAACTTCATTGTCGAGTTAATGAAGCACTTGAGCAGGAAATTTCTAAGGGTATGTGTTCGACAAAAGAGTTTGGTCTTATGCTGCATGATACCTTTATAGCGGTAGATTATAAAGAGAATAATAAAAATTACTATTTAAGCAAATTACGAGCAGCTGGTATTACTGTAAGTAACTTTGATACTTTCTCGCTTTCAATTCATGTTTATTATAAGCTAAATTATAAGATAGAGATTATATAAGAGGTGTTATTATGCGAAGTCCATTTCTTGAATATTTTAGTGGATACTACTTTGGATTTGCTAATGTGGTAAGTAGAAGTGCGATAGAGTTATTTATAAACCGTTTTGGGCAGAAAGATACTTACAGACTGTTATTAGACGGCTGTGGTCTTAAAATAATATACAGAGGCTGTTTAGCTAATCTGCTGGCACAGAAGTATGTGTTTACTAAAAATGATATAGAGCATTTTAGAGAATTGGATAAAATATACAGAAAAGATAGTGAGATTGGAATTTTATTTCGTTGTATAGCCAATAAAGATGAGCAAGTTCCAGAAGGAAAGATTGGAGTATTGAAGAAAATAGGTTGTAACTGGGGTAAAGGTAATTCTTATCTGGCAAAACAGCTGAAGTTGTGGTACGAGATTTTTGAGCGTAACTATAAATTGGACTCAGATTATGTGCAAACGAGTACATATCTTTTAAATAGAGATACATTCTTCTCAAGTAGGCATATATACCAAAGTCTTACTTTCTTTTTAAGACTGCCTATGGTAAGTGAATTTGCTCAGGAAAATACACAAGCTGTCTTTAGAATCAGTCCAGATGATATAAAAGAGTTTTATAAGCGAATATTTAATATTTTACAGGATGAGATAGAAAACAAGTTATGTGATATACATTTTAACCAGTCTAATAATCATAAAGCAAGTGTTTCGATTAGGTGTTTAGATAACAATATTGGCGTATCTGCTCTCTTAAAGAGGTTGCGTGAGGGCGGTATTGTTGTAAAAGATAATAATGTTTTTTATCAGATGTTTGAGATTTTTTACAGAGAAAATTATAATATAGAAGTATGCAGTAAGTGGTGATTCTAGGGGGTTTAATATTATGAGAAACTTATACTATATAATTCCAAATCTTTTCAGGTTAGGACATTTACTCTATCCATCTCTTCGTTTTCGTCAAATATGTGATGAAATTGGTGAAGTAGAATATGACGGAGTAGGGGTAAGTGAAATGGGTTGCGTTTCAGTTTTAGATAAAATGGATTTATTAAAGCGTACTATGCGTAAGCCTACTGTAGAAGTGCTTGATGTTAATTTAGCATTAGAATATTACTTGACAAAAGAGTGTGAGATAGGGTGTATATTCTATATCGGGGTAGAGTTAGATGTGAATACTTTTTGTACTTTTAGTAGTTTATTGGAAGAACATAATACTTTGTATTCTATGCTACATACTTTACTAGATAAGGATATTATGGTTAAACTCGATTTAGAGTGTTTGACAAAACAGCTTACAGCTTGGTATCGTGGCTTAAGTGATTATTTTCATGTGGATAAGAGTATGCTTATTGTAAATACTTTTCCGTTGAGGGTACTTAAACATCAGCTTTATACTTCTAGAGTATATATTAAGTTCTTTGTAAGGTTGCCTTTACGAGTTGTTGAAAATAAACTATTAATCACGGGTAAGCCTAAGATATTATGTGCTGATTTAACTGAAGAGTTAATAAATACTTTAGAAGTAGATATGAAACGGAAATTAGCTGAAGTAAACTATAGTTCAGTAGAAAGAAAAGGTGGTATTGATATAAATACTCATTTATCATATAGTTTTGATTCAGATATAGACTTTGAAAATTTCATAGATTTGTCTGCAAGATTGGGTTATGTTTACGAGGCAAATCGTTCAGCTTTAACTTGTTCGATATATCTTTTGAAAAATATAAAGAAGAATTATCTTTAAAGAGTGAAGTTTATGAAGGATTATATTTAGGAGTTATGTATGAAGAATATTGTTTGCGTAAATAGGGATAAGTTTTCTTGTAATATGTATGATATTGAACTGCTGTATAAAAAGAAATTAAAAAGGTATTTTTCAGATGATAATAGACCAACTTCTATTTATCCTCAGTTTTGCATTATTTCGGAAGAGCAGTTGTTAAAAATGGCTACTTCTACATGCAAAACATGGGTTAAGGGGTTAAAAAGTAAGGCTTATTTTTCTTTATCAGGTGACGAGTTTTTTGGTATAAATTATCGAATAAGCGATAAGAATGGAAAAAATTTACTATCTTATTTGATAAAAAATATCAAGAGTACACTTAGTATTTTACATATTATCTTAAATGAGTCAGTTATGACCAATTTTAAATGTAATTCTCTTGTCGGTCAGGCTAATGCTTAGATAGATGCGATAGAGGAAACTTACGGACTTAGTAAGTTATACATAATAAATAATACTTATCTCTCGAAGGCAGAGTCTTATGGAAATAACGGTATTTCTTTTTATCTTTTTCTTAAGATTCCAATGAGTTATGAAATATCATTTTTACAGAGTCCAGCAGTTCAAGATGCGGATGAGAAAGAAGTCCATTTTGTAAATCTTGAAAAACTCGATGCCGTTACATGGGCTAATAGTGTGAAGAATTTTATTAAGTCTCTTGACATTCATATTGCTGAAGAGAAAGTTATTGGTACGGGAATTACAACTGAGGTTACATATAAATTTGCAAGTGTAGATGATGAGCATGTGTTTGAGCAGGCTGTGTCTAAAGTTTATTGTCGGGATTTCGTATTTGGTAAGCATAGAATTCGACTTGCAGAAAACATATACGAGGATATATTGTAACATAAAGGAGAAAGTATATGAGTATTTTTGGGAGATTGTTAATATGAGTATAGTCTATCTTAGATATGATGATGGAGCTTTCAGTGGTTTGGAAGATATGACTTATGATTTGCAAAAAATCTTCTATGAGAAGCGTAAATGTGACGATATCTTGCCTTCACTACTTGAGCGTGGAACTTATTTTATGTTCTTACCTGTCAAAACATTGGCAGGTATTGTTTTAAGTGACATAAATAAAAAGCATCATGATTTAGAATGGCTGACAGGATATGAATCTTTTAATTATTTTCTCGTAGGTTTTAGAAGGTATGCTAAGCTCAAGCAAATCTTAACTGATATGGATGTATTTGGGTATTATTTCTGTGTTGCAGTAAGTGAGTATGATTATGATTACATACAACCTTTCTTAAATAATTCAAGTAGATTAAATTTTTTCAAGAATTTATATTATAATACACAAATTCTAGGAAAGGTATCGTATATATTTGACCAGATTAAGACTAGAGCTGATATTATAAACAAGCATTTTTCGACTACAAATTTTTATACCTATGAGTACATACTAAATAATACATTTCTTGTAAATGAGTTTGTAGACACTGAGAGTTGCTCCTGTGATTTCAAAATATTTGGCTTTTTTATGAGAGTGCCTTTTGATTTTTATATAGACCATGCAGATACACACTCATCAGATGAATACACAGGTGTACTTGAAGAGAAAAAAGAGGCTTATTCAGGTATTAATGATAAACTTTGGGAGCTTGGTGTGGCGAGTTTCCTTAAAAGGGAGCTTAGTTATGTACCATTATGTGGAATAAGAAAATATGAGTATGTTAAATATGGTACTGGGAAAGATGCGTATTTAGAGTTAACCTTACAAATAGAGCATGATAAGAACGTAATGAATATGGGTATTGATATTGATTGGCATGAGGTTATTGCTGACTGTTTTAATATCTATAAATGGCGAAAGAATGATGAATATAATTATACTTTGACTGTAAGACTGATAGATAATGTTTGGTACTGTGATTATTACGCATAGGAGAGAAAAATGAGTAGATATTGGGTAAAGTATAATAAATCAAAAGATTTAGACACGAAATGTGTTGAGGTGGCTTTAAATTATTATAATAATGTTGACCGTAAATATGGGGATTATGATATACCTTTCCCAACAAACACTGATTATAAGTGTACTTTTATTCCGCATAAGGTCTTGACAGGTATTGCACTTTCACCAATATATCTACCAGAGGAGCGAGGCAATAAGTACCACACTTCGTGGTATTTTCATATGTCTTCCGATATATTATGTGATACCTTTAAAGATTATGCTATAAAGAAATTATATATGACTGATGAAGATGATTTTGGGTTTTGTTTTTCGCTAATCACATCCTATAGAGGCGAAGAATTTAGTGATACTGAAAAAGAGGTTATAGATACTCTGTTAGAACTTACAAGTCGCTTGAGTATATTCACTTTATTATTAGCCTATCCAGAGCATATACCTGTAATCGAGACATTACATAACCAGGCTGATACTTGGTTTAGATATATTCATAAGGCATTTTCCATATCAAAGAGTGATATATTGAGTAATACTGTTCTAACAAATACTGTTGCTGTGCATAACAGGAGTCATAATTGGATTAGATTGAACTTTTTTGTTAGAATACCTCAATCTTTTTATATAGAGTTGGCAAACAAATCAGCATTAGTTGACACTAAAACGATTAAAGGTACAGATTATTTAAGTCTCAATGCTGAAACATGGTTACATATTATAGAGATTAAGCTAAAAGCAGGTATAACACCACACTCAAATTCTTTAGAGCAAGATTTAGAAATAGAGATACAAGGCAATGGTATTAAAACATATATTGTTTTAACTTTGCATAATGTTAAACATTATGGTTGGCGAAACAGTTTTCGTGAGTTTAATATTTGCGATTTTCAGCAGAATGAACAAGAAATTAAAGCAATAATTAGGTTTTCAGATAATTTCCAGCATATTTTTAATGAGTTTGATTAAAAACAGTATTAGGAGTGGCGATAGATATGAAAGATTACTGTTTGATTAGCGATGGCTTTCGAGACAATGATGATAATCTGTATGATACATTCTCTCAAACGGCAAGTTATAATCAGCTTGTGCATACAAAACATATACTTAAATCGCAATGTTATACTCTTTCAATAAATAACAAGGTATTATCACGCTATTTAATGTCAAGTTTACCAGAATTTAGAGAGCTGTTTTATACTCAGGATATAAGATATAAGAATAAGTTTTTTGAGTATTCTGATAAAAACTTTAATCATATTCGTAATAAGACGGATATTGTTGGGTTTAGATTTCAGGTCTGTTGTGTTCTAAATGATAACTTAATAAACTTTTATAATAATAGGAATGGTCATTTTGATATTGCTGAATACTTAACAAATCAGAAGTTAATGACAAGGTTAAATGGCTTAGGTTTATCTAAACAGTTTAATACTTGGCTAGGTTGCTTTAGAGGCTTACTCAGAATGTCACGAGAACAGATAAAAGATAACATTTACTTAATAGCAGGTTATAAAAAAGAACGAGCAGGTGTTGGCGGCTATAAAGAGAAAAAATCTGGTGAACGAGGTTATCTATTTATATTAGATTTATTTCTACAATATCCAACGCAACAGTATTTAACTTCTTTAAACAAGTTGATAGTTCGTGAAGATGTGAATAGAGATGATGTCATAGAAGAGTGGTATTGCAGATTAGATAATTTAAGTCGTGAACATATTGAGAAAGGTTATATGAGAGCGGACTTAATGAAGGCTGGATATCGCTCATATGTAAATGTTACACTATATGCTGATAAATTTTCCAAAGAAAACCTATACATAATGCTTCAGCGTATAAGCAGATTAGGTTGTCATATGGTGGCAGGTGTAAAGGGTATTTATACAGGCGAAGTTAAGTTACGGGAGAATATGAAATATTTTCTGCCAATATATAGTAGAGGGTTTAGAAAAAGTTAAAATTTGGTAGTAAGTATTTATATCCTTGACTATGATGACGAGGTGGGATGTATAAAGGATTCTATACATTGGTTAATATAGGAGTAATTTATGAAGAATCGTTTTTACTTTGTTAAGCTTACAAGAGCAATAGAGGATACTTTATATAACATAAATGATTCTTATAAAAAGGATGTAGATATTTTGTATAACTGTTTTAAGGTAGACAAACAGAAATTAAGTGAGTATAAAGTTGATATAGTTACTTTCTTTGAACGAAAAGACCTAACTCATGTGCCAGCAGTAACGCCAATATGTATCCCACATGAGGCTTTTATTACAATACTACTTTCACCAGTAAAGAAATGGATGGACACAGAAGGAAGTTGGTATTTCTCACATTCTGGTTTTGTTCGCACATTTGGAATGTATTTTACTAATAAGTCTTGCATTGAGGATAGTGATTTGTTTGGGTTTGTTATAAATGTGTCGCAGTCAATAAAGAACTCTCAAATTTCGGGAAGTGCACTTAAACCACAGTCAAGGTTTTATTCTTTGAAGACGATGTGTGAAAATATGAGTAGTCCTATTACAGATTGCCTGTATAGTAAGCTGACGCTTTGCATTAATGCCATTTGTGCTGAGGTTAATATACCATTCTCATATTTACAAGAAAATATTTGGTTAATGGAATTCGATATTAATTGTAATGGGTTTGCTGATTATACATACTTTGTTAGACTTCCAGTATCATTTTTAATATATAATAATTTGCTTGAAATCGCTGATAAAATCTATCTTTCAGGTAAAACAGCTCTTGGTGGTTATCTTGATTTAACACATTTTGATGGTGATGTTATACAGAAATTTTCCAATTCTGTTCGTTCTGCACTCAATGCCTTCTTATATGAAAAAGATAACTTTGATTTTCAGGTTAATACACAAGTAAAGGGTAAAGGACTTGGCACTTTTATCGAAGCTAATATGCCCATCTATGATTACTCAAGTCTAGCCAGCAATTTCAATATCTATTATGCGAAAAAAGAAAGTGGGCATATTATATTGAGATTTCGTCTCAAGGATAACCTAAGATGGCTGAAATTATAGGTGA
>JAEEGL012024204.1_pt1 | contig 28147 bp, 23 predicted proteins | sample 9134231 | NCBI WGS metagenome assembly JAEEGL01 (sample SAMN16246548, study PRJNA631951) | gut metagenome | biome: gut microbiome; feature: rumen; material: fiber-attached | host: Bos | place: Iran: Karaj | collected 2018-10
AGATATACAAAGGTTATTGATACTTGGTCTGAAACAACTGCGAAATTAACCGCATCGGTTGTTGAGAATTTTGATAAATTAAATCCTGTTTATATGATGGCATTCTCAGGTGCGAGAGGTAACTTATCTCAGGTATCACAGTTGGTTGGTATGAGAGGTTTGATGGCAGACGCACAAGGTCAAATCATCGACTTGCCTATTACATCAAACTTTAAAGAAGGTCTGTCAGTTACCGAATACATCATTTCATCATACGGTGCAAGAAAAGGTCTTGTAGATACAGCTCTTAAAACAGCTGACTCAGGATACTTAACAAGACGTCTTGTTGACGTTGCACAAGATGTAATTATCCGTGACACAGACTGCGGCGGTGAAAAATTCATAAATATGAAACCAATTATGGATGGTGATACAATTATTGTTCCGTTGGTAGACAGATTGTTAGGCAGAACCGTTGCACAAGATATTTATGACGAAGACGGAAAAACATTGTTAGTTGCAAAAAATACTACAATGGACAGAAAAGATATCAAGAAGATTTCACATCTGAACTTAACCGAACTCAAAGTTCGTTCAGGTTTGACTTGTTCTCTTGAATATGGTGTTTGTCAAAAATGTTATGGTTGGGCACTTACTTCACAAAAGCTCGTTGATGTAGGTGAAGCAATCGGTATTATCGCAGCTCAGTCAATCGGAGAACCCGGTACACAGTTAACAATGAGAACATTCCACACAGGCGGTGCTGTCGGAGTTAAAGAAGCTACAAAAGAAATTCACTCTCCGATTGCAGGTACTGTTGAATCAAAACTTAAAACAAGAGAACTCAGAACTCGTCACGGTGATGTTGTCAGAGTTTCTATATATGAAGCTGATATTGAAATTGCTTCAGGTAAGAAATCTGAAAAAGTTCATATTCCTGCCGGTGCAACAGTATTCTTTGAAAATGGTCAAAAGATTGAACTCGACTATAAACTCGCTGAATACAAACCGTCATCAAATGAATCACGTTTAACAGAAAAAGCTACAAAAGATATTAATGCTGATATCTCAGGTATGGTATCATTTGAAGACTTTATTGCTGACGAAAAGAAAGACAGACAAGGTAACATCTCCAGAACAGCAAACAAAAACGGTATTGTTTGGGTTATTGGCGGTGATGTTTATAACCTACCGGGCGGTTCTAAAATTCTTGTTGAAGATGAACAAAAAGTTAAAGCAGGTGACAGACTTGCAGAAACTCTTATCATATCAGAGCATGGCGGAGAAGTAAGATATGGTGAAGATTTAGTTGTTGAAGAAACTAAATCAGGTAAAAATAAAATCAATAAGATTGTTTCCGGTAAGGAAATCACAATCGTTATTGCATCTCTTGCTCCTTCAAATGCAAAATTTGAACAAACCAAGAAAGAACAATTATGGACAGTTAAGAAATCTGATGAAAAATACATCGTTAAAGCTCCTATCGATACAACCGTTGAAAACGGTATGATTATTGCAGAGCTTATTGATGATTCCTGTTCAGTTTCATCATCCGGTGAAATTAAATACTTAGACATTGAAGTTGACGAAAATCAAATCGTTACAAAACCGGGTAATGTTGTATTTGTTCCGGAAGAAGTTCATCAGCTTAACAAAGATGCTTCACTCAGAATGGTTGAAAACGGCACTTTCGTTACAGCCGGAACAGAAGTAGTTAAAGACATCTACTGTCACCTAGACGGTATTGTTGAATTTAAAGAATTCAACGGTGTAATTCACGAAATTACGGTTCGTCCGGGTGAAGTTCATACATTATCAAGCATGTCTGAACTCAAGGTTGAAGAAGGTTCTGTTGTTGAAGCAGGTACTACAATCGCAAAAGGCATCAAAGCAAAAGAAACTTCAATTGTAACTTTGATGGAAATGGACTTTGATGATCTTGACATTGATGATTTGGATGAAGAAATTGATACAACTTCTCTTGAAGATGAATCACTTGAAGATAAGCCGGTTCAAATCCTTGTAAGACCTGTTCAGCCGCTTTACATTGAACCTAAAGATGTTTCAATTAAGTTTGCATCAACCGATGAACTCATTAACATTGTTCCTGTTACACAATTACAGTACAAAGACGGAGCAAGAGTAAGAAACTTAGATGGTGCAACTCTTACAAGAACTTCTCTGGTTCTTCAAATGCAAGGATACTTATCACACTTAAAAGGTTTGGTAGAACTTGATGAAAAAGGCAGCTTAAAGATTGTTGTTCTTGAAACATTAATCGTTCGCCGTGAATTGGAAGGCAATTCTAAACTTAACAGTTCGCTTCAAACAGAATTACTGGTTAAGAACGGTGATGTTATTGAAGCAAAAACACCGGTTGCAAAAACTGACGTTTTAGCTCTTAATGACGGCTCGGCATCAATTAAAGGTGATGTTGCAGAATCAAGAAGATTGCTTTTGAACTGTGCTAACTATGAAACTACAATATCAACAAAGAACAAACCTTCAGTTAAGAAGGGTGATTTTATAAAACTTGATACAGAACTTGCTTCATCAGGTGAAACAGCTACTGTTTCAGGTAAGATTGTAGATGTTTCAGCTAAATCAGTAACAATAAGAAACGGTCGTCCATACTTAATCAGCCCAGGTACAATGTTACAGGTTGACGAAGGTGCTCTTGTTCAACACGGTGATATGTTAGCATCACTCGTATTTGAAAGAGAAAAAACAGGCGATATCGTTCAAGGTTTGCCGAGAGTTGAAGAACTTCTTGAAGCTCGTAAACCTAAAGATTGTGCAATATTGGCTGAATATGACGGTACAGCTAAGATTGAAATCGAAGATGATGTTCCGAGATTATTCCTGGTTTCTGATGAAGGTTCTTCTACAGAAATCAAGTTTGCAATTGATGCAAGTATAGTTGTTACAAACGGTCAAAAGATTAAGAAAGGTCAGCCTTTAACAAGTGGTCCTCTTAACCCGCACGATATCATAAGACTTTGCGGACCGGAAGAAGCTCAGCAATACTTAGTAGATGAAGTACAACGTGTATATCGCTCACAAGGTGTTGAAATCGCTGATAAACACGTCGAAATCATCGTTCGTCAGATGACCAAAAAAGTAAGAATTGTTGAACCCGGTGATACAAACTTGTTGCAAGGCGAACTCGTTGAACTTCAGACTTTCGAAAACGAAAACAAGGCTGTAAGAGAACACAATGGTCAGGAAGCAACTTGCGAATACATTCTTCTCGGTATCACAAAGGCATCTTTGAATACTGAATCCTTTATCTCAGCAGCTTCATTCCAGGAAACAACAAGAATCCTGACAGAAGCAGCAGTTGACGGTAAGAAGGATATGTTGAGAGGTTTGAAAGAAAACGTTATCATTGGTAGATTAATACCTGCAGGTACCGGTTTCCACCACTTAACATACGCAAGTGAAGAACGCGATAAAGAAGCTCAGAAAAGGGCAGCTATGAGGAATCAGGCAAGAAAACCTTCCGCAATTTTGGAAGAAATTGAAGGAATGTTTGGCGCTCCTGAACTTACCGCAGGAAGCGACAGCATTATAGAAGATTAATTCTAAATCATAATAAAAAAGAGTGCCTGACAGGCACTCTTTTTTTTTGTCATAAAAAATACTATACATTTTATAAAACATAACTACACGATATTATTTACTAAACAATTGCCGTAATATACTTATTTGTACTATAATTAATTTATAGATTTGGAGAAAAATTATGAATAAATATCATTTTATTGCAATCGGCGGAATAGGAATGAGCGGACTAGCAAAATATTTGCTGGAAGACGGATGTAAGGTCACAGGTTCAGACATAATGGATACAAAATATGTTGAACGATTGAGAAACCTGGGTGCTGAAGTAAAAATCGGACACAGTTCCGCTAATGTTCCATCTGATGCAATTGTAATTATAAGCTCTGCTATTAAAGAAAATAACCCGGAAATATTAAAAGCTTTGGAACTCGGATTAAAAGTTTACCACCGTTCAGGCTTATTAAAAGAAGTTTCGGAAGATGCTCAAAAGAACGGAATGTGTTTTATCGGATTCTCAGGAACACACGGAAAAACAACTACAAGCGGACTTTGTTCTTATGTTCTTAACAGAGCGGAGCTTGGTCCTTCATTTGTTGTTGGAGGTATAATTCCGGATATAAATACCAATGCACAGCACAAAAACGGCAAGTATTTCATTGCAGAACTTGATGAAAGTGACGGAACAATAGTTAAATATAACCCTGATATTTTAGTAATTAATAATTTGGAAGAAGACCATGTTGATTATTATAAAAACGGACTTCTTGATTTAGTCGATACATTTAACACTGCAGTTAAAAATTCCAAAAAAGTTATAATCAACAATGACAACGAAGGCTTAAACATGCTTAACGGGGAATTTGTTACATTCGGCTTAAATGATGCTGATTATACTGCTAAAAATATCAAAACCTCAGAATACTTTACTACGTTTGATGTCTATTACAAAGAAAACCTTCTGGCAGACATTAAGATACAACTCGCAGGAACGCATAACGTTTACAACACTCTTGCGACAATCGCAGCATTGCATGAAGCCGGTGTTGATATAGATCTGGTAAAAGAATATTATAAAGATTTTACCGGCATGGGTAGAAGGTTCCAAAAAGTATGTACAGTCAATGGTGCTGAAGTATATGATGATTATGCTCATCACCCTACAGAAATAAAAGCAACACTTGAAGCTGCTGCCGCAAAATTTGGTAAAGAACATATTATTGCAGTATTCCAGCCACACAGATACACCAGACTGCAGGGTTTGTGGGATGATTTTAAAGCTGCATTTGGCGATGCAAACAGAGTAATCGTTACTGATGTATTTGCAGCATCAGAGAACCCTATAAACGGTATTACTGCTGTTAAATTTGCTTCAGAGCTTGAAGGTGCAGAATATTATTCGGGAAGTATCGGAGATGTTGCAAGAAAACTTCTGCCAACATTACACGAAAATGATATTGTTATAGGGCTTGGTGCCGGTACAATCACAGTACTGGGCAAAGAGCTCGAAAAAGCTGCCGGATATAACAAGCACTAAATTCACAACATATTATACTTATCTGTAAAGTTTTATGACAAAATAAAGTGTAACTATTTACAATTATTACCAATATTTGTAAAATTTAGTTATGGATACTAAAGAATTGAGTATAAAATGTTTTTTAAAGAAACAATGTTGTGCAAATTCAAGTTACAAAATTCATTTTCAAAATATATTTGTGTGTTTAATTAGAAGTTGAGATTTTATGTCTCAACTTTTTTAATATACGAATATATAAGGGGAGAGAAGGTTACAAATGAGAGTAAATCCTATAAGTTACAACCAACAGCCATACAAACACATATCAATGAAGAGAGATACGGCACTGAATGTTGCAATGATTGAAGACAGCACTCCGGTGTCAGCAAAAAAAGATGAAGCTATTCTAAAGTACTTAGAAAGTGCTGAAAAACGAGAAAAACAATCTATGTGGGCAGTGCTTGTTCCAACTATGCTTACACTTCCGCTGGTTTATTACTTTTTCAAGAAGGGTGGAATGCTTGGAAGTAAAAACGTAATAAAAGATATTCAGGGCGGATTCAAATCATTAAGCAATGACAACAACATTCCGACACTTCAGACATGCAAAAGCATTAATCCAAAGTTAAAAGCATTCCTCGAAAAACAAGTTAATCACGCGAAGGCTTCCGATGAACAATTAAGACTAACAGGTAAACCTCAACCGGCAAAGAAACTTCTGCTATACGGGCCACCCGGAACCGGAAAAACTTTCTTTGCAAAGATTTTTGCCAAAACACTTGGTGCAGATTATCTGGAAATCCGTTATACAGATTTAAGCAAACGGTATGTCGGAGAACAAATGGAACACTTTAAAAATACATTTGAAGACGTTATTAACACTGCAATAAAAAATAAGAACAAGAAATACGTACTGACATTTAATGAAATTGATGCTTTGATTGCAACGCAGGAGCACATGGTAGAAACAGGCGGCGGTCATGTATCTACAAAAATAGAAGAAAGAAATGCTTTTTTGAATTATATGGACGATATAGCAACAAAAGCACCAAATATCACTGTTATTGGAACTACTAACCGGATTGCAAACAATGCTTCTCTTGACGGAGCAGCAATGAGCCGATTCGGTGACAGAATACAGGTTGATTTTCCCGACCGTGAATGTCTGTATGAAGCACTAAAAGCACATCTCTTGTACTATGGAGAAGATTTTGTAAAGGCAAACAACAATAAAATCTCAGAGCTTGCAGAAACTATGAACAAGAGAAATTACTCATTCAGAGATTTGGAATGCATGTTAAATGATGCAAAGAGTTACCATTTAGATGACTGCTTACGTGATAGCTCAGTCAAATTTAAATTTGACTACCTCACAAAAGCACAGAAATCGAGATCAATTACGGATGGCGAATCCGCTGCAAACTGATAATTTTTTACAAAACTAATTTTAAATTAGAATGAAAAGACCTGTTTTATAAAACAGGTCTTTTCACTTCTCCTCGAAAATAGGTTAATTAATAAGGTAATCTTACATCTTTTTATGTTGAACTATAGAATTGAGCAACATTGTTGATTGCATTTAACGTTTTTTGATTAAGATTTTTGTCGTCCTGTGCCTGTTGTGCCGTTAACTGTAAAAGCTGAACCTGACCTTTCGCAGTCTGTTTCATTTTTTCCACTTCAGCTTTTGTTCCGACATCATCACCGATGAATGCATGAGTTACTTTACCCATCAGCCACATACCGATTGAACCTCCGACCAGACCTGCAACTGCACCAATTACCGTACCCACTCCCGGTGCTATTGAAGTACCCAGCATTGCTCCGGCTTTGGCACCTGCCCAGGCACCGATTCCTTCACCGACTGCCCAACCTGCTGCACTTCCTACACCTTTCACACAAGTTTGAAGTATTTGTGTCCAACCCGTTGAAGAATCTTTATCAAATGCTTTTTGTATTTTCTTTTCTAAGAATAAGTCATTCAAGAATTCAAATGCTGCAAAGAATAAACCGTTCTTAATTCCGCAGGAATGAGCCATTGAACTTCCTAAAGTCGATTTAGCCGTACTCTCGGTTATATTTTTTGTTACGACTCCTTCTATGCCTTCGTAATGAGAAGGATTTATATATTTCTTCCTTATTCCGGCAAATTTGTTACCCAGCCACTCCCATTTTCTTATGCCTCTTGGAATGAACCCTGTAAATGCATTACCTAAACGTTTTGCTTCTTCTGTATATTTTGCAATCTCATCAATATTTCCGGCTTTTAATGCCTTTGCCAGTCCGTCTTTTATTCTTGCATATTCGTCCATTCCGCCCGGAACTTTTTTAAGCGAACGTCTGAACCAACCAAGCTTACCTTTTGTAAGACTTTCAAGTTTATGCATTCTTGCATAAGCTTCTGATACAAGTTCGTATCCGCCTTTAAATTCTTTTCCGTTATAGATTGCTTTATTTGTATATAATTTATTTAATGCAGAGTCTGCATTTTTTACATCTGCAAACATATTTTTTAAATCTTTATTAAAAGATGATTTAATAGAGTTCCAAGGGTGAAAAATTGTTCTGGGATTGTTAATTAATCCAAAAGTTACACCACCAACTGCAGCACCCATAAATGATTCACTCGGAGCTGAATGTTTGACATAATAATCACCCAGTTCATTCAAATCATCACTTAATCCTCTGAATTGAGGGTTATTCCATGCAACCTGAGGATTAGACTCCTGCATTTGTTTAATCTGATTATTAACCCTCGTTGCATCATTGGAAGCAGTAAATATATCCTGACCTCTGAAGGATGGGTAGTATCCCATATTATAGCCATTATTAAGTCCGCTGCCGCCCATATAACCGTTTAAGTAACTGGGGCAGTTGGCATTAAGCCCTGACCTTCCGCCATAGAGCATGTATTCCGTTTTCATAAGTGAATTGAACGCAGGAATGCCCATATAAATTCTACCTAACCTTAAATTATAACTAACCTTATATATATAAAGTTATTTTTGTAACAAAAATTGCCTGAATATTAAGAATTGTAAAATTTTACAGTAAAAGCCTAAAGTTTTGGAAAAATTTGCCGATATCATTAATACAAAGAAATAGGGAAAAAGAAATGACAGCAGATTTTAGTTCACAAGTACCAAAATATCCGGGAAACGAAGAATTCCTTAAAATGCAAAGCCAAATATTAGCTAATACTTATGATGCAAAATCATTAGCTAGTCAGGCAATGGAAGAAGCTGAAATCAAAAATGCTGAAGAAGCACTTAAGGAAGAAGCTAATCGACCATTCCTGAGCATTACCGGTGAAAAATATGGTATCGGACCGCAAGTTCTGAAATTAATCTCAAATAAACTGAATGTATTTGCAAAAGCAAGAGAAGCTGTTAATAATTACTTGGATAAATATGAACAGGTGCAGCCGGAAATAATAGAAGCTCAACTGCAAGAAGCAGGTAAGCAAATGTTTTTTGCAAATATGGCTATGTCAAAAGAAGCCGGAAAAAACAGTGTCGGTACAAGATTCTCTTTCGATATGTAAATAAAAATTTTACCCCATATAAAAAGCCCTGTTTATATAATATAAACAGGGCTTTGCGTTAATTTTAACTGATTATAAAGCTGCTTTAGCTGTTTCTACAACCATAGCAAATGCTTCTTTATCATTTACTGCAAGATCAGCGAGCATTTTTCTGTTAACCTGAATATCAGCTTTTTTGCAAGCATTAACAAATCTTGAATAGCTCATTCCTTGTTCTCTGACTGCTGCATTAATTCTGACAATCCAAAGTCTTCTCATGTTACGTTTTGTAGCACGTCTGTCTCTGTACGCATATTTAAGAGCTTTCATTACAGCAATGTTAGCTACCTTAAATATTCTGCTTCTTGCACCTTTAAAACCTTTAGCGAGTTTTAATATTTTTTTGTGTCTGTTACGACATACATTTCCACGTCTAATTCTCATCTTTCAACACTCCTATCTTGCATACTTCTTGTAAGGTAACTCTTTTGAAACTAAATCTACATGAGTTTCAGAAACCGCAATATCACCAAAGATTTTACGTTTTCTGCCTTCAGATTTGTGTTGAAGAAGGTGACCGATACCTGCATGTCTTCTTGTGATTTTTCCTGTGCCGGTAACTTTGTATCTTTTAGCTGCCGCACGATGTGTTTTTAATTTTGGCATTTCTATCTCCTTTGGAGTAAATCTGTTTGGCTGTAATTAATACCACCAGACAATTTACATCCCTTTTGTAGTACATTGTCCGAGCAAGGCATACCATAGCACTATACTTCGGCTTAATATCAATCTATAATAAACGAACCGCTATGTCAAGCGGTTCGTTTATACATGGATTATAACAATTACACTATTTATTCATAGGTTTGCAAGGCGGAGGAGGAAGTTGTCTGCGTGATTCCTCAAAGTTCTTTCTGCCCTCTTTTTTCATATTTTTTAATGTTTTCTTTTGATCACGTGTTAATATTGATTCAAAATCTTTCATATTTTGTTTACGAATCTTCTGAGCCTGTTTCTGAAGTTCATTTATATCCTTATCAATAACAGTTAATTGTGCTTCCTGCTCCTGAATTGATAATTTTGATTGTCTGATAGCTTCTGCTTCCTGTTTTTTTGCCTTTATGTCACTTATTACCGGTTTAATTTTTTCGTGACCTGTTTTTCTCAACTCTCTTGCTTTTAGCTTTTGCACTTCTGTAAGACCTAACTTTTGTTCAAAAGCAGCTTCATGAGCCTTCTTGATATTTTTCATTTGTTCAGGATTCGGCGGAACTTGTTTGGTTACAGCACATTTTTTTGCAAAATCCGGTTTCTTCATTGGTTCATTAGCATAAGATGCTCCTGCTATTACGCATAATGCACAAGTTAAAATTAATACTTTTTTCATAATTAATACCTTTCTTTAAATTAAATCTTTCAACACTTCTGCAAGTTCTTTTTTTGCATTGTATATTCTTGATTTTACTGTTCCTATCGGGCAATTAAATTTTTTTGCAGCTTCTTCATAAGTGTAGCCGTATATTTCGCAGTACATTATAACTTCTCGAAATTTCGGTTTCAGATTATCAACCGCATTAATAATTGTTTTTTGCCTTTCTGTTGTAATTATTCCATCTTCCGGAGTTTTCTTTCTGTCCGCTATATTTACAAGAACATTCTCGTCTGCAGTACAATTTTGTTCATTTTTTACAACAGCGGACTTAAGATAATCCTTTGATGCATTCTTCGCAATAGTATTAACCCAGCTCTTTAAAGAACCGCGTTCTTCATACTTATCGGAATTTTTCCATAACTTGATATATACTTCCTGTTCTATATCTTCATTATCTTGTTTTGTTATCATTCTGATAATATTTTTTATATTGTTTTTGTTATTCTTAATTATTTCTTCGAAGTTCATTCATCTACCATTAATAGTCCGTATGAATCCACCGGAAAACCTAGTTCTTCGGCAGAAAGTGTATCACCGTACTTCAATGTATCCATTAAATCATCATCATTAATAACAGCTGTTAATGAAACAATAGAAAACATTATAAATACGATTGCACAGGCAGCTCTTAGTCTGACCATGCGATGTCTGCGTTTTGAGTAATAATGCATTTTTACTTCATCAAGCAAGCCTGATACTTTGTCCATAGTTTCCTGTTCAGCCTTGCATTCATCACATTCAGCAATGTGTTTTTCCAGTGTTTCGTCATCCGAGGAAACGAATAATTCTTCATATTTTGAGCATTTATTGTCCATAATTGACCTCTCTACTATTATAACGATTTGGAAATATTTTTGTTCATTTATTTATTCAATGTTAACGAAAATTAACAATCTGATTATCAGCGACTGCATTTTGGATACAAATCACTATCCTGTTTTATAAATATCGTATTTTATGGTAAAATTTAATGGGAGAGTTAACAAATGATAAAGAAAACTGCCATACTGATTGCGTTGTTATGCAGCATGTCAAATTTGTCTTATGCAGACTATACTAATGATTTATCAACACTTTTTCTTGAAAATAAAGCCGTAATATGCGGCATTAATATTCGCTCTTTTAATTCAAAAGATACTAACCAAAACGGATTTATTGATGCAGGAGAAGAAAACGGAACATTTATTAATGCTATAGACAGACTTGATGAACTCAAAGATTTGGGAATAAATACTATTCACCTGCTCCCTGTCACACCTACGGGAATGTTAAAAGCACTTGGCACCGCAGGCTCGTTATATGCCATTTCCGATTTTGAAAATATTAATGAACAAATGATAGACCAAAATTCTAATTTATCTCCCAAGGAACAGGTAAAAAAGTTTGTTGATGAATGTCACAAACGTAATATAAGAGTTATTTTTGATTTGCCCAGCTGCGGTTCCTACGACTTATTCCTCAAACATCCAGAGCTTTTTGTAAAGGATGAAAAGCAGTTATCAATAGTGCCTTCTGACTGGACTGACGTCAGATTATTTAATACCGGTACAAAATACAACTTAAATGTTGATGTTTTAAATGCTCACTTTAAGTTTATAGATATGGTAATCTCTCTTGGCGGTGACGGAATCAGGGCAGATGTGGCAACAATTAAACCCGGCGATTTTTGGGAAGTGCTAATATCTCATGCCAAAGATAAAGATCCTCAATTTATGTTTCTTGCGGAAGCATCTGATTCCTGGAGAGAACCTCCGAGTGTTTATTCGGAATTTACTCCATACAATATGCTTTTAAAAGCAGGTTTTGACGGATATTACGGAAGTTTCTTTAATCTTAAAGAATGGAACGGAGAAGATTTGATAAATCATATCAAATTTAACGATAAACTGTTAAAATCATATAAAAATCCAAAGAGTGCTATTCTTAGTTTTACAACACACGACGAACTCAGCCCTGTAATATTACATGGAGAAGATTATTCCGTATTAATTGCATGGCTTGAAGCTGTACTTCCTTATAATCCTTATATAATAGACGGATTCCAAACGGGAGATGATTATTTTTACCCGCTTGCAAACACAAAAGCGGAACATTCATTTACTGATGATGATTATTACTTTGTACACAGAGGGAAACTTGATATTTTCAACTTATCAAGAAAACCCGGCGGTAATTCTCAAAAGATATATGAAAATCTAAAACAGGCTTACCAATTCAGAAATGAGAATATTGAACTTATTACAAAGGGTAATTTTATTCCTTTAAAAGTAAAAAATAAAAATTTGTTTGCATTTTCAATATCGGATAAAAACAACAAGATTATTGTTCTGGGTAATCTGGATTTTGAAAACGGAAATAACAAAGTAAAAATTAAAGACAATAAATCAAACAAACATTATAAATTTGAAATTATACATGGTAATGATAATATTAAAATTAACAAAAAACATATTGAAACATCCCTTGAACCCGGCGAAATCAAAGTATTAAAATTCAGCAAAGAGGCAAAGGGGAGTAAAGATATAAAGGGGTAAATATAAAGACTATTTCGAAAGTAAATAATAAAAAAAGTCACAAAATTAATAAGAGGTTAAAATGAAACAGAGAATCATGTCAGGAATGAGACCAACGGGCAAGCTGCATTTAGGTCATTATTTGGGTGTAATAGATAACTGGGTTAAGCTACAGGATGAATATGAGTGCTACTTTTCTGTTGCAGACTGGCATGCTCTCACAACAAAATATGATAAAACGGAAAACTTAAGGCAGGATACTATTGATGTTGTTATGGACTGGCTTGCATGCGGTATTAATCCTGAAAAATCAACAATATATGTTCAGTCACTTGTTCCGGAAACAGCAGAACTACATATTTATCTGAGTATGATTACTCCTCAGAACTGGGTTGAACGTGATCCTACCTTAAAAGATATGGCAAAAATACTTAAATCAAACGACGGCATGGCTTCACAAATAAATTACGGTTTAATGGGATATCCGGTTCTAATGACCGCCGATATTTTAACTTTTAATGCCGATTTGGTTCCTGTCGGAATAGATCAGGTAGCACACGTAGAATTAACCCGTGATATCGTCAGAAGATTTAACAATGTTTATAATACCGATTTCTTCAAAGAACCACAGCCAAAATTAAATAATTGTTCTCTTATTTGCGGCTTAGACGGTAACAAAATGGGCAAATCGTTCCATAACGATATTAAAATCTCGGACACAGAAGAAGAAACCGCCAAAAAAGTAATGACGGCAATAACAGACAGAAGCCGTATGAGAAAAGACGACCTTGGACATCCTGATGAGTGCGAAGTTGCATTCAAATATTGGAAAATATTTGGAGAAACATCCGAGGTTGAAACTGTCGCAGAAGAATGCAAATGTGCGAAAAGAGGTTGTGCAGACTGCAAACGTCAGCTTGGTGCAAAAATTAATGAACGACTTAAGGAAATAAGAGAACGCAGAAGGCATTATGAAGCACACCCTGAGCTTGTTGAACAAATTATTAGAGAAGGTTCAGCCAAAGCACAAGTTGAAGCGCAAAAAATATTAAAAGAAGTCAGAAAACTTGTAAGAATGTATTAAAAATTAATAAAGAGACTGCAAAAATTTGCAGCCTCTTTATTATTATGAGAATTGTTATAAAACGTTAATCCACAAAGATTGTTTGTTCTCTGTCAGGACCTACACTTATAATACCTACAGGAGCTCCAATTAAATCCTGAACTTTAGCAATATATTTCTTTGCATTTTCGGGCAAATCATCATATTTTCTTATATCGCTCAGTGATGTTTTCCAACCGGGCATTGTTTCATAGATAGGCTCCAGATATTTGTGAATAAACACATCTGTAGGATATGTGGTATAAACCTTGTCATTTCTGCAATCTTTATATGCGGTACAAATTTTGATTTCATCAAAAGTATCAAAAACATCAATTTTCGTAAGAGCAACTTTTGTAATTCCGCCGACTAAAACCGCATACTTCATTACAACAGAATCGAACCAGCCGCATCTCCTCGGGCGGCCTGTAGTTACACCAAATTCATGCCCTATATCCTGAATATTTTTGCCGGTTTCATCTGTAAGCTCACTGACAAAAGGACCTTCTCCTACACGGGTAACATAAGCCTTTGTAACACCAATTACATCTTCTATCATTGCAGGACCGTAACCGCTTCCTGTTGCGGCACCGCCACCTATCGGATTTGAACTTGTAACAAACGGATATGTTCCGTAGTCTATATCAAGCATTACACCCTGAGCACCTTCAAACAGGATTGTTTTGTCTTTGTATCGGTTTAGCATATCCTGCCAGTCAAAGGCAACATAAGGCTTAAATAATTCAGCATATTTTTCACAAAGAGAAATAATACAATCTTTTGTATAAGGTTCAAGTCCGTAGACTTTTTCTAACTGTTTGTTTTTGAGCGGTAAAATCATATCCAGTTTTTCGGATAATGCTTCATAAGAATATAAATCCTGAATTTTCAGACCTATTCTGCCCATCTTATCAGTATATGTAGGACCGATTCCACGCTTTGTAGTACCAATTTTGCCTTTTCCGGCATTAGCTTCGCTATAACCGTCAATTTCAATATGATAAGGCATAGTAATAGATGCAAGCGGAGATATTTTTAAGTTCTTAAAATCAACTCCCTGACTTTTTAACTCATTAAATTCTTTCTCAAAAGATTCCGGATGAATGACAGTTCCGGCACCAATAAAACATATTGCACGTCCGTACAGTATTCCTGAGGGTATCAGGTGAAATTTATATGTTACACCATCGGTAACGACAGTATGACCTGCATTACACCCCCCTTGATATCTTATAATTAAGTCTGCCTGTGAAGCAAGCAAATCCGTTATTTTTGCCTTACCTTCATCTCCCCATTGTGCACCGATTACAACTGTATTTTTCATCATTTTCTCCGATAAGATATTCCCTAACTAAAAAACCGGCTACTAACCGGTTTTTAATTTTACTTTTGTTGTGCTTGTTTAGCAGCACGTTGCTTAGCCTGTACATCCAGCATTGAATTATGTGCCATCATATACACTGAACATATCTTATAATTCTTGAGATACCAAGCACAATTTTCTTGCATACAAACAATCTCTACTTGTGAGCCTACACTCATCAGCGGACATAAAGGAATTGCTTTTTCATCTGATGCCATCTATTACCTCTCCTATATTAATTAGCCATTTTTAGTAAATTACATTCTTCAGAACGTTTGCGTTCCTGCTCTTTGTATATCTTTGTTCTGTTTATAACTTCGTCAAAATCAATCTCATGAGCATTGAAATCCGGACCGTCAACGCAGGCAAATTTAATCTTATCACCAACAGTAACTCTGCAAGCACCGCACATTCCGGTTCCGTCAACCATGATAGGATTCATACTTGCTTCCGTATAAATACCTTTATCTCTGGTCATATCAGCTACGGCACGCATCATAGGCATAGGACCTACTGCTATTGCATAGTCGATTTTTTCAGAAGATATTATTCTGTCCAAAACCTGTGTTACAAAACCTTTTTCTCCGAGCGAACCATCATCAGTAGTTATAAATAACTCTGAACATGCTCCTTTCATTTTGTCCTGCCAGAATATAAGATTTTTAGTTCTTGCACCCATTATCATATAAACCTTATTTCCGGCTTCTTTAAGGGCTTTTGCAATTAAATAACAAGGTGCCGCACCATATCCGCCTGCAAGACAAACAACAGTTCCGTATTTTTGAATTTTTGTCGGCTGACCTAACGGTCCAACAATATCAACAAGCTCATCGCCAACATTCAGCTCTGCCAGTTTTTTGGTTGAATAGCCAACTGCCATAAATACAAGAGTTAATGCACCGGTTTCTTTATTAACATCAGCAATTGTTAAAGGAACTCTTTCACCGTTTTCTTCGGCTCTGAATATTATAAACTGTCCTGCTTGTGCATTTCGCACAACATAAGGAGCCTCGACTTCAATCTCAAATTGATTCGGACATAATTCAGTTTTTGATAATATTTTATAACCCATTACATTAGCCCTCTTAACTAATATACTACAAATTCGGTTTCTAGTAAAGTAGTGCAACATAAATAAAAAACCCTGTTCTTTCGAAAGGGTTTGGAATTTTTTTTATAATTCCTCATGTGTAGAAGGTTAGTGTGTAGGTTGTATGAAAGGTTTGTATTGTGTGTTTTATGTCTTGTATATATATAAAGTATATTTTGGTTATGGAATTGCAATATTTAACAATTTCGTTACAAATGTTTACATCAAAAAAAACAGCCGACATTTCATGATAGTATTGTATATGAGAAATTGAGGAGGCAGCTTATGGAATTTTCACATCAACCGCTTAACGGGAAAAATTATAGTAATGATGATATAAAAACAATGATAAAAGAGCTTGATGTTCAATTTATCAAACTCCAGTTTGTAGATATAAACGGACAGGTAAAAAACCTAACGGTTCCGTCCGAGCACATTGACAGAGTTTTAAATAATGAAGTTATGCTGGACGGTTCATCTATTAAAGGTTTTCGTAATATAGAAACCTCTGATATGTTTTTCTATCCGGACAAAAATACTTTTCAAATAGTTCCTTGGCAGGAATTTGAAAGCGGTAAAACAGCAAGACTTATCTGCGATATATATAATGCAGACGGAACACCTTTTGAAGGATGCCCAAGATGCAACTTAAAACGAATAATGGCAGAAGCCAAAAAACTGGGTTTCTCTATGAATGTAGGACCTGAAGCAGAGTTCTTCCTGTTTGAAAAAGAAGCGGACGGACAAATATCCACAAAAACACATGACAGGGCAGGATACTACGATGTAGGTCCTGACGATTTAGGCGAAGAAGTTCGTGCAGAAATTGTAAGCACACTACAGGATATGGATTTTGATATCGAAGCATCTCACCATGAAGTTGCTGACGGACAACACGAAATTGATTTTAAATATTCAGATATATTAACTGCTGCCGACAACGTTGCCACATTTAGAGTTGCGGTAAAAGCAATTGCTGCAAAATACGGTCTGCATGCAACATTCATGCCAAAACCCGTATATGGAATAAACGGTTCAGGCATGCACTGCAATATATCCTTATCAGATAAAAATGGTAAAAATGCGTTTTTTGACAGTAAAGCAGAGTTTCAGCTTTCTGATATCGCAAAATACTCTATCGGGGGTATGTTAAAGCACATTAAAAGTATAACAGCGATTTTAAACCCGACGGTAAACAGTTACAAAAGACTCGTACCGGGATATGAAGCACCTGTATATATGGCCTGGTCACTTGCAAACAGAAGTGCATTACTAAGAGTTCCTGCAAAACGCGGTACGTCAACCAGAGTTGAACTTCGTTCTCCGGATCCGAGCTGTAACCCGTATTTGGCATTTGCGATAATCCTTGCCGCTTGTCTTGACGGAATTAGAAATAAAATCAATCCGCCTAAGCCGGTTGAAGCAAATATATATAAATTATCGGAAAGAGAAAGAAAACGCCTTAAAATTGAATCTTTGCCCGGAAGTCTTAAAGAAGCTCTTGACTATATGCAAAGATCTCTGATTGCCAAAACTGCACTCGGAGCTCACATTGCAGATGAATTCACTATGGCTAAGGAAATTGAATGGGATACCTTCAGAACCTATGTATCACAATGGGAAATCGATAAATATCTTGCAAGATATTAGATTTTAATATAAAAAAAAGCAGGTCGGCATAATTATGCCGACCTTGCTTTTTAGTTAATTATCTATTCAGAAACACCGGCTTCTGTTTCTGTCTTTTGTTCGGATGCAGATTCTTCAACAGATATATTCTGTTGTTCAGTACTCTCCTGAGAAGTTGTTGTTTTATTCGTTTCAGAAGTTTCAGACTGGGAAGAAGCGGATTTTGATGTATCCTTTATGCTTTTCCACAAATTTTTAAAATCATCTCTGGTTGTAGTAAACTGCTGCTTTACATCATTTATTTCCTGCTTTTTGGTCTGAATTGTATTGTTAATTTCCTCTTTTGTAGTTTTAATATCAGTTTGATAAGCATCTTTTACATTTTTTACAACATCTTTTACTGTCTGCTTTTCATAATTTGACATATCAGCATTTTTTAACCACTTAAATGATTTTACGGAATTTTGAGAATCTACACCTCCGTTAAATGTAACTTTGAAATCCTGATAATTCTGACTTCCGTTAGAAAGCTGAGGGATGAGCTCCGTTTTTTCCTCTGCAGGATTGGATGTTATAATTTTAACAACTGCAGCAGCTTTATCACCTAAAATACTTGATAAGTCAAGAGTGCCGAGCTTGCCTAGTTTAGCTACCATCGGAGCATCTAATCTGCCAAGAATAACAGCATTGGTGGATGCATTTATTATATTATATTTACCGGTTATATAGTAGCAAAGACTTTGTCCGGTACTTTTAACAGGGCTGAGAGTTGCCCAGCCGTCAGAAAAAGTCATTTTACCTTCCAGAACATCAAATTGAGCTGTAGTAGCAAGTCCTGCAGCATTTGAAAGTGTTGATATTGTATTTTTTAACAAATAATTCTGAGTAATATTTGCTGCACCCAAGAATCCTTCAAAACGACCGATTGTACCAAATGCACCTTTTTTTATATCAAAGCTTAAATCACCTTTCATTGATTTTATCATATCTGAATATTCAAGAACCGTAAGGGTTAAAGCAGTATCGAAGTTAAGTGTTCCGGAAAGAGCATTTTTAATTCCCGAACCGCCTTCTATTGCAGATTCTGCATCCATGCCAGTACCCTTAAATTTTACTTTTGTTTTTGCATTAATGAGGTTATAAACTATATCACCGTTAATTTTACCCTTAAATGCATTTCCGGTAAGATTTTTTAAATAAAAATCATTACCCTTTAGTTCAAAATCAGAATTTAGGTTTTGTGCTTTTATACCGCCTGATGAAAACTCTTTTACATCAGCAGTACCGTGCAAAATTGTTCCGTTAAGTTTTATATCCATGCCCGACATGGTAACAGGAATCTCCGGAACAGATACATCGGGAACAGAAATTGAACCGCTTAAAACAGGATTAACCATTGGTCCCGTAATGTGTACATTACCGCTAAAAGATAATTTTGATTTATCAAACATTGGTATTACAACGGTTGACAGTTCAGTTGTTGAAAATACCAGATTCAAAGTTTGTTTTGCAACATTCATATCACCTTTAAATGTTGACTTAATATCACCTGTTGACACAAAATCCATTCCGATTTTTTCTGTCAGGTAATCTGTAATTTTACCCGATATATTTGTTTTTATCTTTTCAATACTGACAGGAGTTTGTTTTATTGTTATTTGTTCAGGTAAAATATCTGCATTAATATTCGGTGCAGAAACAGTTGCGGCAGGATTTACCAATTTAACATTGGAAGCAGATGCCGTTCCGCTGAATGTTTTTCCATCAGAAGTTATATTAACAATCGTAGATGGTGCGATTAATTTTAAATCCGAGGGAATATTTTTGAGATTCAGATTATCAATATTTAATTTAATAACGGGATTAATACTGTCTAATTTACCTTTTATTAAAGCATCCATTGATAAAGTACCGGAATACACCGGATTTTCCTTCATTAATGAGGCTTGTCCTATTGCAACCAGTAACCCTTTAACACTTAGTTTATCAGCAATAGCATGGATATCCGCTACGGCATCAGGTGTTATAGTACCATATAATTTAAGCGGCTGACCTAAAACAGAAAAACTTATATTCTTAATATTAACAGTGTTGTTATCAAGTAAAACATCCGCATTAATATTATCAACTCCGATATTATACATTCCGTAATAAAGTTTTGCTGACGGAATTTTCAAATACCCGTTTGACTGTACTGTTTTTAAATCCGATTTAATGTTAAAATCAGCATTTATCTTACCTGATGCTGTAATAGTCTGCAAATCCTTAATGTTAAATGTTTTTGCAATATCTTTTATAATCATCAGCAGATTTGCCGATTCCAAATCGGATTTGAGATTAATATCAATATAAGGCTTTTTACCTGTAACAACTTTTCCGTTAATATTAGAAACTTCATCTTTAGCAGTATAAATATCAGAATCTGCCGTTATAGTATTACCGCTAAATTTCAATTCAGCTTTCGAATCCGGCAAACCGATTATTGAAACATTTGCAAACTTAACATCACCGTTTATATTGTCTTTTACAGTTTTTAAATCAATATCGGCAGATGCTTTGACTTTATATTCATATAAACCTTTTAATATCGATATTACATCAATTTTTGTCTGCACTTTATCCTTTTCATCAACAGGCTGCGGATTAAACACCAATTCATTTAATTCCAAATCAGGCATTATTTTATTAAAAAGATTTACATTGTATCTGAATTGTTCCCTGTCTTTTAGAACAATTTTCCCGGAGCCTTTAATTTTTATGCTTCTATTTAAAATAAAATCTGTAATCTCAGTTTTTCCGCCTGTAATTGTATAATTATCAACTCCGTCAGTAATTGTAACCTTGTACTCACCGACACGCAAATCCGGCAAATGGTTAGAGAGTTTTAATCCAAACGGTAAATAATTTGGCTCTGACTTGATATCTTTGTCCTCAGAATTTTCATCCTGAACAGGAATATACTGCAGAAAATCCAAATCACCGTCTTTATTATATTTTAATGTTACATCCGCACTATCAAGCCTTAGGGAATCTATCCTTATTTTTTTTGCTAAAAGCGGAAGCAGCGACATCTTTATTTCAAAATTATCGGCTGTTAAAATATGTTCTTTTTTTACTGTGTATAATTCAAACTTCTTAACCTTCACACCTGCAGATAATTTTGGCGAGGTTACAATTTTAATTTCTTCTATGCCTGAGCTTAAGCCTGATATCTTATTTAATTCACCTACTATTGCAGGAGTATATTTGTCTATAAATATATTTAAGAAAAACGGAAGTATCAGAAACAGCAAAAATATTCCAATCAGCAAAGAGCCCAATATTGCACCTGTTTTTGCCAGAAATTTAATGTTCATATAAAGTCCCCCTAATCCTATATATATCTTTAAATAAAAATATCTTATAAAAATTTTATCATAAACCCGACAGCTTGAATATATCTTACAGAACTACATTTAAATAGTATATTTTGACATTTATAATTAATGGTTTAAAATAATTTAAGCGAAGTAATTATGTTCCGTAATACATTTTTAAGAATTTTTAATGATAACTGAATTTTTAAACAAAAACAAATATAATATTTTACTTATACTAATTGCAGTCATTGCCGTAACAATCAGATTAATTCATCTGTTAAACAACAGTATGTTCTACGGTGATGAAGTTAATTTGCTGAATAATGTAAAATTGCTTGGATACAAAGAATTAATAAAAGGTCTTAATTCAGTACAGGCAAGTCCACCGTTATTTCTTATAATATCAAAATTTGTATATGAATCATTTAAAAACGGTTCCTCCTATACTTTGGATTTATACCTTAGAATATTTCCTTTTATTTGCGGAATCATTTCACTTGTTTTATTTTATATTTTTGACAAAAAAATTTTTGAAAACAAAACTCAAAGATTAATAGCCTTTTTAATCTTTGCAATTAATACACAGACAATAGCATACTGCACAATCTTCAAGCAATACACTCTGGAACTCCTTACGGCATTGGCTTTATATATTATCGCATATGATATAGTTTTCAAAAACAAAATCAAATGGTATCATCCTGTTATAATGTTGTCGTCAATTTGGCTTTCTTATTCAAGCTGCTTTATTATACTGCCGCTTTGTATATATATACTGATTAAGCGAAAACAAATGATAATTCAAATGTTATTACCACTCGCAGTCAGCTTCGCCGTATTTTATGAAACATCATTTAAATATGTACTGTCTTCCTCTTATCACGACCTGATAAACTGTTGGAACGGATTGGAATTTGGTTATCTGAGTATATTCCATCCGTGCAGAACATTTATAAGGGTAGGTGAATTTTTTCTGTTCGGAGCCTCTACTCCGCATAAGATTGCAACAATAATTTGCGGAATTATTATATTATATGCGATGATTACATACCTGTTCTCCAAAGAAAACAGCAAAATGAAAAAAGGTTTTATAATAACCCCGATAATACTAACTGCCATAGCATCACTACTGAATAAATATCCTGTAGTGGCAAGATTGACACTATTTTTATATCCGTTAATTACAGTAATACTTGCCGGATATAATTATAAATTCAAAAGAATATTTATAACACTTATCTGTATCTGTGCTGTTGCTACAGCTATTTACTATACACCAAAACCAAGCCTTCCTGACAATAATTCAAGAAATATTATAGAATATCAAAAAGGCTATCTTGATTTAACAAGCAGAGAAGACTGCATTGTTAATTATTAACTAGATTCTGTTATTCCAAACACCGCCCTGTCTGTCTACCACAGCATCATAGCATGACCATATTCTAAAAATTCCGGTCAAACCGAGAATTGCGTGTGTTGCATTTTTTTCAAAAGACTGGTCGTTAACAGCCTGACCGATTCCCGGCCAAATTAAAAGAGAAAGTGCTCCTGCACCTATTGATCTTCCCGAAACTTTACCGTTTGTACCATGTGTACCGGCAAGTACAGGTGTTGATAATGCCATAATAAACATAATAAACATTAATGATAAAACTTTTTTCATAATATTCCCCTTTTTAATTCCATTAAACACATAAGCATTCTAACATACAAAATTACATATAAGCAACAAAAAAAAGACGGTATATTACCGCCCTTTACATTTTCTACAACCTTATCTAACCTTACATATATATAAAGTTATTTTCTTTACTAAAATTGCCTAAATATTATAAATATTAAGAAATATTAAGAATTTTTCAGCATAACTTTTTTTGTACAGTCAAACATTGCACTTAATATTGCCGAATTTGAATAAATATTCATTCCTGCCGCTTGCAAAACCTGTTTCATTCTTGCTTCCCAAAGAGAATAAACTTCACTATCAGTCATATTAAGTGTTTTTCCGATAAGCTGTAATTCTTTATAATCAACCGGAATCGGCATTGCTCCACGTAAAATATCTACCATATCAAGTCGTTTTTTTCGTGGAAAAGATTTTAGAAAATTAACAACCGTAAGTTTATTTTCCTTTAAATATTCTTTAATTGTATTTACTGCTTCATCAATTAGTATCGGCTCCTGAGGGATTCTGTACTCAATAAATTCATCAGGTTCTATTTCCATTACGGTAGCAATACGTTCAATAGTTGTACTTCTGCTTGAAAACGGCACGGTTTCATCAATAAGATTATAGACATAAGATAGTGTTACTCCAATCATTTCCGCAAAATCACGTTTATGAAGAGAATTTTTTTCTAAAAATGATGCAACCATCTCAGAACTCTTTTGTTGAATTATTTGTTTAGTTTTCATATTAATACCTCTCTTTTTAATCAGAATTTGTACATTAAAAAGTTAATTGATTACAAAAAATTTCATAACCCCGCCTTTTCTAGCCAAAAAGACAGTTACAAAATTATATAAAATTTAAAATATTTTAAACATTGATTTATGATATAATTTTTGTATGAAAATAACGAGATTGGGGCTTAAAAATTACAGAAATTGCGGGAATGCAGAACTTAATTTTCCGACACGAAAAACACTTATTATAGGAAAAAATGCACAGGGAAAAACAAATATTCTGGAAAGCATATATTTTCTCTCCGACTTAAAAAGCCCAAGAACCTCAACAATTACGGATTTGATAAAATTCAAAGAACAGCAGTTTGAAATTAATGCAGAAGTTACAAAAAATGATACCGAAATTGAACTGGATTATACCTATACAATAGAGAAAAAACGAGAACTGTACATTAATAAAGTCAAAACAAATCCAAAAGATTTTAAACTGGTTGTTAAAACCGTATTATTTTCAACAAAAGACATGCTTCTTTTAAGAGGTACACCGGAGGACAGAAGAAACTGGCTTGACAGAGCCATCTCACAGATTTATCCTGCCTACGATGAAAGACTGTCAAAATATGACAAAATCAGAATTCAAAAAAACAATCTTCTGAAAAATGAAGTTATAGATGAAGCTCTGTTTGACATATACAATGAACAGCTTGTAATTTCCGGTGCTAATATTATATTTTTGCGAAAAAAATTCCTCAAAGAAATTGAAAAAACAGCCTTTGAAAGACACAGTATTATTAGTGAATCGGAAGAACTGAATATAAACTATACCCGCCCGGGAGAATGTGTGGAAGATATTTCCGAATATCTAAAACAAGAGCTTGCGGAACGAAGACGTGAAGAATTTGCACGCAGACAATCATGTGTTGGTCCTCACAGAGATGATATAGAATTTGATATTAACGGTGCTGATGCAACAAAATTCGCCTCTCAGGGACAACAAAGAACTATCGTTCTCTCACTGAAACTTGCAGAACTTGAAATTATTAAAGAAAAAACGGGATATTACCCGATTTTACTTTTAGATGACGTACTTGCAGAACTGGACGATAAAAGACAAAATTATTTACTGAAGTCAATTGACGAAAATACACAAACTATAATTACCTCAGTTGATACTCTTCTGTTTGAAGAAGAATTTTTAAAAGACGTAACCATCTATAAAATTGAAAACGGGCAAATATCCGTATAACAGATTTGTAACAAATTGTAAAATCGACATAAATAATAGTCAATTTTAATCCGCCACCCGGTTTAATATATTCAAGTGTGAAGATTTAAATCAGGATTATTGTGTATGAACGGAATTAATACTATTACGCAAATCGGAGCAAAAACAGGTTTAAATAATAAAAAGCCAAGCTTTAAAAGCAATTCTGAATACAATGCCGCAACTAACACCGCATCAAAAGGCTTATCCAAAGAAAAGAAAATAGGAATTGGGGCTCTCTCAGCACTTGCTATTGCTGGCGGTATTACCTACGCAATACTGCGGAAACCCAAATACCAAAAAGATATTATCAAAGAAACAAAAAAGTATTTTTTTGATAACATAAATGAGTTGCATTTAAGTGAAAACCTGAAGCTGCCTGAATTTAACACAAGAGAAGAAGCTCTAAAATATGCAAAAGAAACTTTTAAAATAAATGAAATAGAAGATAATATACCTTTTGAAGCAATAAAAGATATTTTAAATGCTATTACAGACATATCAAATAAAAATAAGGGAAATTTTTACTGCACACATAAAATCAAATTACTACATGGTGATACTGCATCAGCAAGTATAGAAGGCAGGGCATGGGAAAAGAATTTCGGTTCGTTAAGCATTTATAAACACTTATATGATATTAAACAACTCGATAAATATTTGTCCGATGAACTGAAACCAATGTTATACGACAATTCTAATAATCCGATATTTTTATTTAAAGACGGCATAGAAGAACCTATAAATATGGTTTGGAACGAGGTTCCTGCTCACTATAATCTTGAATTATCAAGATTGGTAAATAAATACTATACCTCAGCAGACAAAATGACACTAAAAGAAAAACAAAACCTCGTTTTGTCACTGTATAATGTCCGAAATCAAACATCTATAGCATCCGAGACACCAATGACAATGTTTAAATATTTGCAGAAAGAAACTCCGGAATTACTAGGAGAATTTAATATTAATATAGAAGAAATAGAAAAGAAACCGAACGAAGAACAAGTCAGAATCCTTAAACAATTAATGTCTAATTTAGTCAAAAACGGAAGAGGCAAATTCAAAATTTATGGTATTAAACGTATGGAAGATTCGATTTATCATGAATTCGGGCATTTGCAGGATGCAATAAAAAACAAAGATATTGTTAAAAAACCAACTGACTATTCAAGGCGATATGCGACAAAAGAAAAGATAGATGAACTCAAAACAAAATATGATTGGTTTGAAGAACCTGAATTTATAAAAAATATTAATGAACAAACTATAGCAGCAGAAGTTTCACACTATTCAACAGAATCTGTGGGTGAATTTATTGCAGAAACTTATGAAAAATTAATTAAGGGTGAAAATGTTTCTGACGAAGTTATGACATTATATAAAAAATACAACGGACCTTTGATAAATTAATAAATTAAATATAAGGAGTGAAAGATGATTACAAATGTTACCTCAACACAAAATTACAATTATTACAACACAAACTTTAAAGGTTGGAAGGACGGAATAAAAAAATATAAAGACAAATTTAAAAATATAATTCTTGATAAAACTCCAAAAGTAACAAAAGAAGAAATAAAAGAAAAACAAATGGCAAATATAATACCGTTAAGACAATCATTAATAATGCAGTTGTTGTATCAACCGGCAATTTTACCGCATACACCGTTAAATAATATGATAGCAAGAGAACGGTCTAATCTTTTAACATTTCTGCAGCTACCGGACAGACTTAGAGGTATGCTGAAAAATCTCGGAGTCGGTGAAAAATTTGAAGAACTAAATAATAAATTGGCACTTGCAAATAATGAAGAAGAAATAGCTATCAAGCAAGAAATGAGAGCTCTGTTGGATGAATGTGCAGAAAAGAATCCAAAATTTGCAGAACTGCTAAATTCACTAAAAAGAATGATGAAGGACGGTCAGGAAATCCATGCAGGAACCTTAGAACATCCTGTTAAATTTAAAGGTGATGTACTAAATTTATTCACCTGGAAATAGATAAGTTATAATCCATACTAAGCAAGAAACTAAAGGAATACAGCTATGCAGATACAAAACATACAAAACAACAACTCAACAAACTTCAAAGGAGTAATAATTATTCAAAATCTTAAAAAGGGCGGAAAAATAATAAAAAGAGAAACTTCTAAAACGCTTGACAGAGAATTATTTGATATTGCCTTCAGAAATATATGCGGAGGAAGATACCGATACGATGAATGGCGAAATATAAGAGCCTATGAACTGAGAGATTATGCAGATTGTTTAAAGTATTCCAAAGGACTAAATTTACCTGAAACAGATTTGTATGCGGAAAATGCAAAACTGAATTTTGATGACGGAATGTATTCAATAGAAATTCCTAAGAAATTCAGAATTTGGCATTCAGTTTAAATACACCAAAATATATAATTTGATGCATTAAAAATAAAAAAAACGTTCAAACTTAAAGTTTGAACGTTTTTTATTTAAAAGTACATTTTATGCACCTAAACTACTCTATAATTTAGAAGCAACCATTAATGTTGTTTCAGCTAATCTTGTAGAGTAACCCATTTCGTTATCGTACCAAGAAATAATCTTAACCTGGTTTCCGCCCATTACACGAGTTAATAAAGCATCAACAGTTGAAGATTGGCTTGTTCCAACATAGTCAGAAGATACTAACGGTTCTTCAGTGTAGCAAAGAACATGTCCGTCAGCGCCTTCTTTTAATGCTGCGTTAACTTCTTCTACAGTTACGTCTTTAGCAACTTCAAATACAACGTCAACTAAAGATACGTCCGGAGTAGGAACTCTCATAGCGAAACCGTCCAGTTTACCTTTTAATTGAGGCAATACTAATGCAACAGCTTTTGCAGCACCGGTCTTGGTAGGACAAATGTTAAGAGCACCAGCTCTTGCACGACGAGGATCTTTATGACCTGCATCTAAGATTCTCTGGTCACCTGTGTATGAATGAACTGTTGTCATCAAACCTTTAACGATACCGAATTTTTCATCGATAACCTTAGCTACAGGAGCCAAGCAGTTTGTAGTACAAGATGCCATAGAAATTACATTGTGTTTTGCAGGATCATATTCTTTATCATTTACACCTAAAACGATAGTTTTGTCTTCGTTTGTAGCAGGAGCAGAAATAATAACTTTTTTAGCACCTGCTGCGATGTGAGCTTTTGCTTTTTCTGCATCTGTAAAGAAACCTGTTGATTCAACAACAACTTCAACACCTAAATCTTTCCAAGGAAGTTGTGCAGGGTCTTTTTCTGCGAAAAATTTAATCTTTTTACCGTTTACAATGATACCTTCATCGTATGCTTCAACGTTACCGTCAAATTTGCCCATAACTGGGTCATATTTGAATAAACGAGCTGCATCTTCAGTTTTCAATCTCGGTTCAT
>JAEEGL010028641.1_pt1 | contig 28146 bp, 22 predicted proteins | sample 9134231 | NCBI WGS metagenome assembly JAEEGL01 (sample SAMN16246548, study PRJNA631951) | gut metagenome | biome: gut microbiome; feature: rumen; material: fiber-attached | host: Bos | place: Iran: Karaj | collected 2018-10
GTCTCTCCATAGTGGAGCAGAAGACAGGCAAACAGCGCGTCTTTACGGTCCCGCTCGTGCTCCAGCAGTACATAGAGAATTACGGCGTGCGCAACGGCATTAAGCGCACCGACCTGATCTTCCCCATCACCACACGAGAGGTTCAGAAGGTCCTTGCGAGAGTCTGCGACTATTTGGGCTATGAGGGCATCAGCACGCACAGCTTCCGTAAGTGGTACGCAACAGAGATTTACAAGAACAACGGCTATGACATTGCGCTGGTGCAGAGGCTTTTACAGCACAGCAGCGCAGCGGTAACACAAAGATATATCGGTATCGAGCCGCAGCGGATAGAGAAGGCGATAGAGGGCCATGCTGAGCTGATATGAGAAGCAAGGAAGTAATCGACCTCTCTGATGCAATATTCCACAAAACAATTCTCTAGTATTATTCGATCCATATCAACCCTGATATGGATCGCTATTCTATTTATTCTGAGATGTCGTTCGCTTCATTAAGAGTATTGGTAATGTTTTCTTGGGTCAACGGTTCAGGAACCGCTATACCATTAGCAGTAGCATGGGCTTTTTTCTTGTCCTTGATGATTTCATAAATAAACAAGGCTATAGCCGTTAGGTCTGCGATGGAATCTAACGCAACGTTGATAATCATCATAATGTCCTGCCCACTTAAGCCTTCTTTCGTTCCGACATAGTCAATAGAGCCAGTAATGCTATCGGGCAAGACAAAATTAGGCATGGCGGTTTCTGACTCAAAAGAAACTGTGATTTTCATTAGGTGTGACCTCCTTGTTTTATATGTTGTTGATAATAGCTGAATATGTCATTTTGTAAAGCCAAAATTAATGGTTGAATCATATTTCGATACGTCGATATATATAGCCGAATAACATCCTGTGTTTTTTCCAGCTGCTGCTCTTCTATGTGCCCCTGATTCAATAAATCTACGAGATGACAGATTTCTAGGTCAAAGCAGGTAACTTGTCTGTATTCAACCTCAATACTTGTTTCTTCACGGAACCCATCTAGCGCTTTTTCTGGAGGGGTATTCTTTTGTATACTATTGCTCAGCCACTCTACAATCATTGTGACTATTGATGTATATGTTCTGAACATACTAAAAAGCTTAACAGCAACTAGTATTTCCCGAACATTCTTATAATCTGGAAATGATGTCTTCCTATTCCAAAACAAAATGATTTCACTAAATGCGTGCAAATCACCATATATTTCCTCTTTTTCTTTACTCCATTTATAGTCTGGGGGAGAGACAATTTTGTTTAGTCTATCAAGATATTCATGTTTAGGAGTATCGCGAATTGAATCGGTATCCAAGGCAATTGTAACCGAAATCTGTTTACTCACTAAACTGTCTATCCACTCCATATCATGATTTCTTACTTCTGGGCAAAGGTCAGTTAATATATGTTCAAATTCATGCTGCATAACAAAGAGTTTTGAAAAAAACAAAAAAGTACTCTTAACTTCATCTTCAATACCACTATTGTCCCAATCTATCTGCTTATATTGTTCATGTTCTTTTGCACGTACAGCAAAAAGAGAACCAAAAATCTCGTTATTTCTAAAATGCCTAGAGAAATAAGAAAAGGTTTCATAGAGCAATTGATTAATTGCTGAAACACACATTTTCTCATTAATCCATTTGGGGCTAAACACGGAAAGAGTATGCATCGTTGAAAGGAAGCGAAAGCACAAATCCCAGTACCCCGTATCCCAAACAATTGAGTATTCTCCTGCTTGTCTATTTGCTATTGTCTCGACAACCCCCAAATCTGATTGAACTGTATACAAATGAATTGATGATCGATTCTGATCTATTACTGTCAAAAAATCGCTCAGTTCATCAAAAAGCCATTCTGCGTAAGGATCCTGAGTTTCTTTCAAATTATAGGGCCCATAGAAATCCTGTAATAGTTGGTTTTTATCCATTATCGACTATCTCCTCAAAAGAATTTCTATTTATGTGCGTATCATGCCACCATCACATTGTCTGCCCACAGCTAGCACTGAGCAAGGGCAGTATGAATCGCTTACTCGAAAGCATCTTCGTCTTCTTCGATTTCCTCAGGATATACGATGTTGACCTCCAAGCTCCATCCTTCACTCCATTCCTCATCCATTTCATCGAAGTTGGCCTTTTCCTGCTCAAAAATCTCATCGTATGCCCTGGAAACCGCATCGGCCAGAACAAGCTCCAGATCCTCATCCTCAGCGAGTGCGGCCTTCATTGCAGCCTCTTCCTCTGGGGTGAGTTCGACTTCCCAATCAAATGTGTCGCTGCAATCGCCAGAACCAAATCGAACATAGTATTCTAATTCAAGCGTCATTTTCTTATTACCTCTCCCGACAAGTCATTTCTTTCTTCTTAATGATACCCCTAACGCATTGCCACACCACATTATCCGTCCACAGATATGTGATTATTATAACATACAGGATGTGCTTGTGGGACATTAATTTTACTGTTTTGAATATACACATTCAAAGATTTATAGAAAAGGCGAGAAAACCCTCTCGCCTTTTCACAATTTAGCCACAGACATTCCAAACTTCTTGCGAACTTATATTGCTTTGTAGCTACTGTCATGCTATATTTGTTGTAATACGAACAGAGGGGGCTTTCCTTTATGGCTGTCCGATATAACAAACTATGGAAAGTGTTGGTTGATAAGAAAATGAGCAAGGCGGACTTGCGTAAATTGGCAGATATCTCAGCCAACACAATGACAAAAATGCGAAAAGATGAATTCGTTGCCTTGGCGATCTTGGATAGGATATGCGAGGCTTTGAGCGTTGACTACAGCGACATTATTGAGCATGTTGAGGGAGGCAAGGAGTAAATGGTTAGCACCGATTTGAAGTTCTTTACAAATGAGCCTGAGCGTGATTTGTATAGCAGATTTGCCGCTATCCTTAAAAGCAACACGCAGTTTTTTGATGTGTTGGTAGGATATTTTCGCACAAGTGGCTTTTTCAGAATGTGGGAAGCCATGGAAGACGTTGAAAAGATCCGCATCCTTGTTGGTTTGAATGTCGATCGTTTCACTGTTCAGCTTATCGACCGCGTGAAAGATGAAGTGAAGTACTCTTCCATTTCTGCTAAGGAAGGCCAAGCGATTATCGCAGAAGATATTGAAAAAGAGTTTGAGCAGGCTGAGGCGACTGAATATGTTGAAAAGGGCGTTCGCGTCTTCATTGACTGGCTGAAATCTGGCAAACTTGAAATGCGCATGTATACTGAGGCTCCAATCCATGCGAAGGTCTACATCATGCGCAAAGATCCTGACAAGGTTCCTGACACCTTCGGTAGTGTTATCACTGGTTCCAGCAATTTTTCAGAAGCTGGTTTGCGCAACAATCTTGAGTTCAATGTCGAATTGAAAGATTCTGCTGATGTAAAGTTTGCGCTGAAACGTTTTGAAGAATTGTGGGCCAAGAGCACAGATATACGAGAAACCTACATCGAAGCAGTTGAACAGCACACTTGGATGAAGGACGATATTACGCCTTATCAGCTTTATCTCAAGACGCTGTATGAGTTTTTCAAAGAAGAAATCAACTCTGACAAAGAGAACTTTCAGACACTTTTGCCTGAGGGCTATATGAGACTTCAATATCAGATTGATGCTGTGATGCAGGCGAGGCAAAAGCTGGAAGCCTACAATGGCGTGTTCATCTCTGATGTTGTCGGCCTTGGTAAAACCTATATCTGCGCAATGCTTGCCAACAGCTTTAATCGAAACACCTACAAACTCTTTATCTGCCCTCCTGTCTTGGTGGACTATTGGAGAAGTGTGCTCCAAGAGTTTGATGTTTCTCGCTGTGACGTTGAATCTCTGGGAAAGCTCGACAAGATCATAGCAAAAGGCATGGACAAGTATCAGTATGTATTTGTGGATGAAGCGCATCGCTTCCGCAACAGTGGAACCGATAGCTTTACAGAACTGCATCAGATCTGCCATGGCAAAAAGGTCATCCTAATCTCAGCAACTCCGATCAACAATTATTCCAGCGATATTGAGAACCAGCTTTATCTTTTCCAGAACAAGCAGAGCGGAACGATAAATGGAATTCGCAATCTGGATGGCTTTTTCCGCGGACTTGATTCCAACCTTCATAAACATGTGAAGGGCAGTCCTGAGTATATGCAGCAGCTCCGCGACAATTCAGAGATCATTCGCGACAGGCTCCTACGTGAGATCATGATTCGCCGCACGCGTAGTGAAATCGCTAAGTATTATGAGAGCGACTTGACCAAGCAGGGGTTAACCTTCCCGAAGGTTGGAAAGCCTGAACCTATTCTCTACGCATTCGATGAGCAGACAGATGAGGCATTCACCGAAACAATAGAAGATATCAAAGGCTTCAAATATGCGCGCTACACGCCCTTGCTGTATTTGAAGGACAAGAAAAAATACGCGACGTTGCTTGCAGGCCAACGCAACATGGGCGGCTTCATGAAGGGCGTTTTGGTAAAGCGCTTGGAAAGCAGTTTTTACGCATTTAGGAAAACGCTTGATAGGTTTATTGAATCCTATGAGCGCTTTATTCAGATGTATGAAAGCGGAACGGTCTATGTAGGGAAATACAAAAACCTCTATGACATGCTGGATAACGGCGACACCGAAAAGCTGCTGTATCTCATAGAGCAGGGCGACCTTTGGAAGTTTGATTCTTCTGAGTTTTCCGCCGCCTTTATTCGTGATGTTAATTCAGACTTGTCGCAGTTGAAAACATGGCGAACCCTTTGGGGAATGATTAAGGTCGATCCCAAGCTGGTCGAAATCAAAAAAGAGCTGACTACCAACCCTGTTATGAAGGGTAAGAAGGTAATCATCTTTACTGAATCCATGGAAACCGCTGAATACTTGTACAATTCGCTCGCTCAGCTCTATGGAGGCAGACTGGTGTATTACAGCGGTCAAAGCTCTGCCGCTGCTAAAGTGGAAATCGAGGATAGCTTCAATCCCAAGAACAAGGGCAAGAACAACGACAAATATGATCTGCTAATTACGACAGATGTTTTGGCAGAAGGTATCAACCTCCATAGAGCAAATGTGCTGATTAACTACGATCTCCCTTGGAACCCCACACGCATCATGCAGCGCGTAGGGCGTATCAATCGTGTCGGCACAGAGCATGATCGCATCTATGTTTATAACTTCTTCCCCACTGCACAGAGCAAGCGTCAAATGCCCTTGGAAGAGCGCATACTTGAAAAGCTGCAAGCTTTCCATGATACTCTTGGCGAAGACATTAAGTACTTGTCTGATGAAGAGGATGTTTCTCCGAAAAAACTGTTTGGTGATTTGAGCAAGGATCTTGACGATGATGAAGAGAGCACAAATCCTGAGCTTGCTTATCTTGCCGCAATCAGACAGATAAGAGATAATAATCCCAAATTATTTGAGGCTATCAAGCGGCTTCCTAAAAAATGCAAATGTGGAAAGCAATCTCCCTTTGCTTGGGGAAGCGAAACAGTCAGCTTTATTCGCAAAGGCGCACTGAAAGCTTTCTACCGCTGCAATGGCTTACGCTCCGATCAAATGACCTTTATGGAAGCAATCAAGTTGATTGAGGCCAAGCCTGATGATCCGAAAATCCCTGTAGGCGGCGAGTACTATGCACACCTTGCTTTGAATGAAACTGCATTCGATAACATGGTGATTGAAGATGAAGCTGTAAGCATTGAAAAGCCAATGTTGACAGGCAATGATGCAAAAGTGATTCGTTTGCTCAAAGCTTTGAAGAATGAGCCAAGGTTGACTGATGACCAGGAAGCAAAGCTCGATCTGCTGATTTCCCGCTGGGAAAATGGCGAAATCCCTGCAAAGATTTCAAAGGATGTTGTAAAGAAAAGCGCTGTTCCGATGGATCTATTGGAACTGTACTTTGAAATCATGAAACTTGTCCCCGAAACATATCTGGCTGAGCAGAAAAAAGGTAAGAGCTTAGTAGATGGCGAAAAACAAGTTATCCTGAGTTGCTACCTGAAAGGTGAGGAAGGCAAATGAGTGCTGTTGTAGACAAGATAGAAAGAATCCTGACAGAAACGTATTCGCCCGATAATTATGTGGCTCTTGTAACCGAGGTTTTTGATAAGCTGAAAATTGTCGCGCCAACTTATATTAGAAAAGACTTTCCCACGAATTTTGCTGCGCACATTGTTGGCTATTCGCATGTCGCGAACTATCTTTCACCCGATGAGAAGAAAATTGTTATTCTGTCAGTTGAATTGCAGAAGCAGCTTTATGTGGAGAACTCCAGAAGCACACAAAGGAGCCTCGCAAAGAAGCTCATCGAAAGCGCGAACGCTGATGCTGCCTTAGTTGCGTTTTATACACAGGGGGATCCGCGGTGGCGTCTGTCATTTGTCCGCTTGGATTATGAGCTGAAAATTGAAAATGGCAAGCTCAAGGCAGCGGAGAACATCACTCCTGCGAAACGATACTCTTTTCTTGTCGGCAAGGATGAGCCTTGCCATACTGCGATAGAGCGTTTCCGTTTGTTTTTAGAGAAGCACAACACCTATCCGACCCTTGACGATCTGGAAAACGCTTTTAGCGTCGAGGCGGTTACCAAAGAGTTTTTTGAGCTGTACTGCGAGAAATATCATCAGTTGCGCGAAGCGTTGGAGAAAAATGCCGACTTTGTGGAAGAAGCAAAGCTGCACAATTTTACTTCTGCGCAGTTTGCGAAAAAACTGATGGGGCAGATTGTGTTCCTTTACTTTCTCCAAAAGAAAGGCTGGCTGGGAGTCAAGGCATGGCCGCGGCAACTCAATGCAGCAGCTTATAAGAAAGCTTTTTATTCGCGTGGTGCAAAATCACGCGAGCTGATTCCTGCTGTTTATACACAGATTGATAGTGACACCTATCGCATTGATGCAGCGGCCCTTAGTGCGCTTTCGGATGAAGATGAAACTTTCCTGAGCACTTGCGTCCATGGAGAGCCTTGGGGATCAGGACCGCACAATTTCATGCGCAAACTGTTTGAGACAAGTGAGAAGCGCGGTGCAAACTTCTTTGACGATTTTCTTGAGCCATTGTTTTATGACGCTTTGAATGTCAATCGTGGCGAGCAGGGCTATGATCCTGCGCTTCATTGCCGCATCCCCTTCTTGTCAGGCGGGCTTTTTGAGCCGATTGATGGCTACGACTGGAAGCACAATCATTTTGCGATTCCCAATGAGTTGTTTTCCAACAAGAAGGATCATAAAGACAGACTTGCCGATGGTATTCTGGATATCTTTGACCGCTACAACTTCACCATGAGTGAAGATGAACCGCTGGAGCGTGAAGTGGCAATTGACCCTGAAATGCTTGGTAAAGTCTTTGAAAACTTGCTGGATGTCAATGACCGCAAAAGCAAAGGCGCATTCTACACTCCGCGTGAGATCGTGCATTACATGTGCCAGGAGAGCTTGATCAATTACCTGACAAATACCATGCGAGTTAGCGAGACCGCGATACGCGATTTTATTCTGTATGGCGATTTCATGAAGGACGAAGACGCAAGTGTCTTGAGGCGTGCCGAGAGAGGCGATACATACGATCTATGGATTTCCGAAGAACTGTATCAGCTTAATCCTGATGGCACAATTAAGGTGGATCGCATGGCAGAGCTTGATAAGGCTTTGCGGGATGTTCGTGTTGCCGATCCAGCCGTTGGTTCTGGCGCTTTCCCTCTTGGCATGCTCAATGAGATCGTTCGCGCTCGGCAGAATATTACAACCTACATGGATATCTCGCAAAGGATCCTTGACCCGAAGGGTGCAAGCAGAGAAATCCGTTACCGTCGGATCAACGAGCGCAGTGCGCGTCAGTTGAAATATGACACTATCCGCAACTGCATTTTTGCCGTTGATATCGAACCTTCGGCAGTGGATATTGCTCAGCTCCGCCTCTGGCTTGCCTTGGTGATTGATGATGAGGTAGATCCCAATGCATTGTCGGCACTGGATGGTCACAGGAATCCTCTGCCTTTACCGAACTTGGAATGTAACATCCTCTGCGGCAATAGCCTGATCGATGAGTTTGAAGGAATCAAGCTTATCAATCAAAGCGAAATCATTGGCACTGCTGGTGAAGGCATGCAGACCAATCTATACCAGAGCGCTTTTGACGCAACGCTGAAAAGATTGATCGAAAAGCAGGACGAGCTGTTCGCGTGTGACAATACCGACAAAAAACAGCAAATCTTACAGGACATTGATGCATTGCGTGATAGCGTTATCATATCACAGATTCAGGACGCCGCGCCTGAAACGCTGGATAGATATTATGCGGTCAAATCACTTGCCTCCAAACCATTCATCCTTTGGCATCTTGATTTTGCAAGAGTGTTCCGTGAAAAAGGTGGATTTGATATTGTCATTGGGAATCCTCCTTATGTTGATTCGGAAGTAATGACAAAGACTATGCCTGAGATGCGAGAACTTTATTGTAAACTCTTTTCTTGTGCTAAAGGCAATTGGGACTTGTTCGTCTTGTTTATTGAAAAAGGACAGGACCTATTAAAGCAGAAGGGAATAATCACATTTATTGTTCCAAACAAACTAATTGCCGCACCTTATACTACAGCAATCAGGACTCGACTGGCTGGGAATAGAATTATCGAAATAAGGGATTATTCAAATGTCAGTGTGTTTAAGACTGCTGCTGTCTATCCTGTTGTATTCAGAGTACAGAAGGAAATGCATCGTGAGGATGTGATTATGGATGTTATGGGAAGCATGCTTGCCGTTGATTGCCATAACGTAGTGCCCAAAGAGCAGTTTTATAAAGATATTGTTTGGGATAAGTACTTTTCATCGTCACAGGGGGAACTGGAAATAATTGAAGCAATGAACATGTTCCCAAGATTAGATTCTTTAGCTAAAGTTAATGGCGCTGCTACAGTTGGAGAAGCATATTTAATCAAAGAGTTTCTTTTTGATGGGTCCCCATCTAATGAGGAAACCAAAAAGTTCATAAATACAGGGGGGATTGATCCTTATACATCGTTCCATGGCAAAAGCCCGATTCGCTATCTGAAAGCCAGCTATGATTATCCATTGGTAAAGGACCAAGATCTTAAAGCAATGTCAGAAAAGCGCTTTTTTGAAAGTAATTCAAGCAAAATAATAATTGGAGGTATGACAAAACGACTTGAATGCTTCTATGATTGTGGTGAGTATTTGGCAGGGAAATCAACCACAATTGTATATGGAAAATCTGCATTAAAGTATTTAACCGCTGTACTCAATAGTAACTTAATGTCCTTTTATTACTCAACTGTATTCAATTCTATGTCTCTTGCTGGTGGATTCTATCGTATCGGCGCACCGCAAATAAGACAATTGCCTATAGCGTTCCCAACAGATGAGGATGTGCTAAAAAAGGTCGAATCATTGGTCGATGAAATACAAGACAACTGTGATAATCTTGAAAAAAGAGCTGAAATCATAAAAACGATAGATGACTATGTTTGTAAGGTCTATGGATTAACCGCAAGCCAAAAGAAGATCGTCAGTAATTGGGAGGGGAAACAATAATGAAGATCAAGGTATTTGCAAAAGGAAAAATCAACTCTTACAAAGCCGAGGGAATTTACACAGATTCAGAAAAAAGCTTCATTGTATGTAAAGGAAGCCAGATTTGGCCTATAGTAAGCGAAAAGATTCAGCCTGTAGTGATAAGAGCACGAAATAATAGAGCTCTTGTTTCCGAGACAGGAGCAGTGTTAGCAGACATTAAGTTTAGAAGCCCATCTACTGCAGCGTCTTTTGTCGCTGGGCATATTTCAGACGGCAATAAGATTTGGAAAGATGAAAATGGTCGTTCTTTGGGAGAAATAAGACATGGGAAAACAAACGAATGATCTTAATTTTGTAATTGAGGAATCATTTGGTGTTATCTCAACTACCCCAGGCGGATGGACCAAAGAGCTTAACCTTGTCTCTTGGAATGGCGCTGAGCCAAAGTTTGATGTTCGTCAATGGTCGCCCGATCATTCGAGAATGGGCAAGGGGATTAGTCTGAGCCGTGAAGAGGCGGAGGAACTGAAAAAACTTCTGACAAAGTGGCTGCCAAAATAAAGCTTTTACAATCAATCATTGATTATTTCATCGAGGGCAACACATGAAAGAGAAACTATTGCTGGAATGGGACTATGAAAAAAATGGCTCTATTGATCCGTTGACAATAGCCGACCATTCAAACAAGAAGTTCTACTGGATCTGCCCCAAAGGGCATCCTTCATATTTGATGCCTGTTACCAAAAGGACGCTTGGTCATGGTTGCCCTGTTTGCTCAAATCACAAAATCATCAAAGGAATTAACGATTTTGAGACTACAGATCCAGAATTGATGCAGGAATGGTTTTGGGAAGAAAATGACAAAGAAGGCAATGACCCAAACACATTCAGTTCTGGATCAAGCAGATTAGCATGGTGGAAATGCAAAAAGTGTGGTAACGCGTGGCGTGCATCTGTCAGTAATAGGACTCGCATTCACAGCGGATGCCCTTACTGCGCAAATCTGAAAGTGAAGAAAGGCTTCAACGATCTTGCGACTGTTCGTCCAGATCTCGCAGTTGAATGGGACTATGAAAAAAATGCGCCACTCAGGCCAGATGAGATCGTTGCATTTTACTCGAAAAAAGTCTGGTGGCGCTGTAAGAAGTGTGGCAATTCGTGGTACATATCTCCTAATGCGCGTTCAAAGCGTGGTTGTCCTTATTGCTGTAATCATGTGAAAATCGAGGGCTTTAATGATTTCGGATCTCAATATCCTGAACTCGTGAAAGAATGGGATTTTGAGAAGAATAAAAAGCTGCCATCTCAATACGCTTCTGGATCTGATAGAAGGGTTTGGTGGAAATGTGAGAAGGGGCACAGTTGGAAAGCTTCAATTAACAGTCGAGCAAAAGGGTGTGGTTGTCCAGTCTGTAGCAACAAAAAGGTTCTTCAAGGGTATAATGATCTTTTTACTACGAACCCTGAACTGAAAGAAGAGTGGGATTATCAAAAAAATGCTGGTATTCTTCCAGAGAGTATTGCAGCGGGTTCAAACAAAAAAGCTTGGTGGATCTGTAGAGAATGTGGCAATTCATGGGAGGCGGTCATAGGTAGTCGAGCAGCTGGTCGAGGATGCCCAAAATGTGCACGAGAAACGAGCGCACTGAATCGACAAAAAACGATGGCCGCAAAGAATCCTTTGTTTATTCAGTTTCCAGAATTGGAAGAAGAGTGGGATTTTGAGAAGAACAAGAATATAGATATCTCTCTCCTTGCTGCATCATCAAATAGATTTGCTTGGTGGATTTGTAAAGAAGGACATTCCTTCAAAACCCGAATCTCATCAAGAACACTCAAAAAGGTTGGCTGCCCTTATTGTCATGGTCAAAAGGTCCTAACTGGCATCAATGACTTGCAGACGCTTAGCCCTTGGCTTGCAGCTGAATGGGATTACGAAAAGAATGCGCCATTGACGCCATCCCAAGTTTTTTCTCACGGCAGCCAAAAGGTTTGGTGGAAGTGTCCGAATTGCGGCAATTCGTGGAGAGCAAAAATACATAACAGGGCCAATGGAAGAGGTTGCCCTGCCTGTAACCCATATGGGACTTCCTTTGTGGAACAAGCGGTATTCTTCTATGTGCAGCATATCTATGATGATGCAGCAAACCGATACTCATACGATGGCGTTGAGCTTGATGTTTTTATTCCATCAACGATGACAGCGATTGAATATGATGGATCATACTTCCATTCCAAGCCAAATTCACATGAGCGTGACGCAAGGAAGGATGCATTCTGCGTAGAAAAAGGGATTAGATTAATTCGTCTTCGTGAGATTCCTTTGCCTATTACCGAAAAAGCTATTAACTTGTCTTGCGATTGCTCAACTTGGGAGAAAATAGAGGAGACCTGTAAAGAACTAATACACTTCCTTAATCCTGACGCAAAAATTGATCCTAAAATAGGACGAGATTATCCTGAAATAATCAAGTACAAAAAGCGACTGAATGAAGAAGAGTTCTTTCAGTACAGCCTTTTTGATTGAGGAAAAACACAGGAGGAAAAAGACGATGGCACAATCACTCAGAGGTGAATCAGGAAAGAGCGATTATCAGCGGCTAAGGGCATATCTTGTTATGCAGTTCTTTTTGAAGAATGCGGATGAGCGCCACCCTGTTTCCATGCAGGATATTCTTCTGTATCTCAATGAGGATTGCGGCATCAGTGCTGACCGCCGTGCTATCTACAAGGATATTGATACGATCAACATGATCCTTTACATGTTGGACAACGCGGAAGATGGCTGCACCCTCAAAGAAGCCATTGAGACCTTGGAGAAATACCCAGAGGAAGCACTCATCACCAGCGGCGGAAAGAACGGCAAATACTACATGCCGCGCCGCCCGCAAGGGATCGAGGTGGATGATGTTCGGCTCTTGGCGGAATGCGTGTATAATGCGCGGTTTATCACCAAGGACGATGCCGAGCGCCTGATTCCCATTGTTTGCGGACTTGTCAGCCAGTGGGACGCTGAGGAGATCCAGCACGATGCCTTTGTGGTGGATCGCATCAAGACGAACAACAAGGGCGTCCTGAATAATGTCATGACCATCAACTTTGCCATGCGGCGGGGAACGGCTGACGATCCTCACGAGCCTGAGAAGATCACCTTCAAATACCAGAAGTACAGCATTGAGGATGTAAGCAAAACAGTTGACCGCAGAAAAGGCGAGCGCTACAAAGTCAGCCCTTACCGCTTGCTCATCAACGATGGCAACTATTACATGCTTGCCTATGATGACAAGGCTCAGGACATACGGACCTATCGTGTGGACCGCATGAAGGATATTCGCACCACAGGCGAGGCCAGGGAAGGCGATAAGGAATACAAGGGCATCGATCTGAAAAACTACACGCAGCGCGTTTTCGGTATGTTCGGCGGGAAGCGCGTGCGTCTGACCCTGCGTTTCATCAATCCTCTTCTGGACACTGTGATTGATCGCTTCGGGACAAAGAATGTTCACTATGAAAAACACGACGAATCCCATTTCACCGCGTCCCCCGAAGTGGAGTTGTCCGATCAGTTCTTCTCCTGGCTTTGCGGCTTTGGGAACAAGGTGAAGATCATCGGACCTGAGTTTGTGATCGAAGAGTTCACCGCATATTTGGATAAGATCCGCTCGCTGTATTGAATGTACACTTTCAAGCGAAGTATAACAAGAACCCGATAATAGACGTTAGTGAGGTGGGCCACAATGGATAACAAAGACGAAATCAGAATGCAGCATGCCCTCATGGATTATGATCATCAGATTCAGTTTTACCGTGATGTTCTTGAAAGTGACGCAAGTGAAAAAGACAAAGCATTTGCGCGGAAGATGATCGAAGAATCAGAAGCAGGAAAGAGACAGGTCCAAGTGCTTGCCGCGCACAAGCATTCCAGCAAGCACAGAGCGGAATTGGAGAAGAGTGAAAAATGCGGATGTTTCTTCTGCCTGAGAATCTATTCGCCCAGCGAAATCGAAGACTGGACTGACGGAGATAATACTGCGATCTGCCCGCATTGCTCAGTAGACAGCGTGATAGGGGATGCTTCTGGCTACCCCATTACCAAAGAATTCCTCCAAGAGATGAGGAACTATTGGTTCAGGATAGTATAACACCATTCTCCTCCTGGAACGCGAGGGGCGTGCTTGCACGCCTCTCGCAATCATTTTATCCTTATGACAGAACCCACCAAAGGTCTTCCGTAGGATTATTTCTTTAGTCTGGAAGACGTTTGGTGGGAGTCGTTTTGGGGCAAATAGCATGTTGAACGAAATCATCAACAATGGTAAAATAAAAAGCAGCCTAAGATTCTCTGAATGTATTGAAGGAGATTGGTTAACGATGAACGAAATAGAGAAGCCTGATTACAGTTATGCATTTAAAAACAACTATGCATGGGAATGGTATAAATACGGACTTCAGAAGGAAGACGATGAAATCATAAAATTCATGTTCCATTGGATCGCCTTCAATTGGTTGTACACTAAATACTCAGGAAGGACACGAGGGAAAATCGAAGGGTTTGTTAATAACAATTATTCAGCATTATCTAGGTTTGATGCATTCTCCTCTCCTGCAATCAGTATCTTTATGGATAAGAATGTTATCGATATTCTTCATGACGATGAGAATGAATCAGATTATCGGGGAGTGGTATCTGGCCGTGGCAAGGAGCGTATAAAGTGTTTACTTTACACTATTTTATGCGTTCGCAACAATCTGTTCCACGGGTCGAAGAGTCTTCATAATCCCCGTGATATTGAATTGGTCAAAGCCTCATCCATTATTCTTGAAGGCTACTTAAGAGAAGTGTTGTTTGACATGGACCCGACTTTGGCAGTAGAAGAGCAAAATATGAAGGCGCACCTTCAAGGAGAGAACAACTGACATCAGAGGAATCAAGTTCTATTGTTACGAAGATAGATACTACATTGAAAGATATTGGGAAAATCCAGACGGAGTGGAGAAAAGGTAGATCTGAAAGAGAATTATTGATACAGCACCAAGAGGATAAAAGAGAATGAATATATGGGAATTGAAATTGTCAGAGAACGCAGCAAAGCTTCATGAATTGCTCTTCACAAAAGAGTTTGATGCATCGGCTCTGATATCATTTTTGAACTCAGGCGTATGCAGCTATGATGATATCAACACTACAACGCTTAAGTATATTGATGATTGTGTTCAATTGATTGATTATGACGATCCTCGCTTTAAGACAGCTTTGTTTGGTGAAATCATTCCAGGCCTAGAGAGCAGTCATTTGCTGGAGGCCATCAGTATTTTGCTCAGGTATGGGCTAGATCCAAACTTCTCTTTGAACGATGATATTACTGGAAACATTATGTGGAGTATGCATTTTGTTTTCAACGGGTATCAAGCAGCTGATGCAGTAGCGCTTATGTTCGAGCATGGTGGAAATCCAAACCTGACATTCGACGGATGGAGTTTGATAGGTGATTTGTGCGCGGATATTTCATGGTTCCTGGGCGGTGACGTAAAGCCTCGTTATATTGCAGATGCCTTCATGCACTACTGGATGGTAGTTGTCGGATATGGAGCAAAATGGGATGATGGCAGCGAAATCGTTGTAACCTATGATGACTTCAAGGAGTCTGAATTCAAAGATCATCGGAAGTTTTATTGTGGTTTTATACATGTTGAATACGAAGATGATCCAGTCAACAAAATTGCGTTGAGTTTCTTTGATAAAACGACAAATCGGGAAGTTGCTAGGCGAGAGTAATTGCGCGGATGAGATTTCGGCCTATCGGGACGTCCCATTTTTCCTTGACACAGAGGACTCAATCTGCTATATTGCAGACGAGCAGGACCCTAGTTGTTAGGGCAACGTCTTTGGCGACCTGAGCATGAGGTTGTTTCTGTTCATTCACAGCTGGGGAATTGGTTCCGCTTGAGGCCATGATGTCCCCAGCTGCTTTTTTGCTATTTCCATTGAATCTTTGGCGCCATTGTGGTAGATTCAATGCGAGGGCGCTTTCCGTCATATCTGTTTCCATAGAGTGGATCCCGATCCCTGACGAACTGCGCCCTTTCTTGTTATCTATATGAAAAAGCGGCTATCCCTGAATAGGCTCCAATTGCCGTTGGGGGATAGCCGCTTTATGTTTAGACGACGTCTTGGGGAGGACGAGTGGCCTCGCCGCCAGTACCTCCTCCCTCGGTCAGTCTCTCTGATTTGGGTGGTCTTCCACAAGGGAACCCAGGCAGAACCTGGCCACACCCAATGGACAGCATGCCAGTGAAAACGATGGCAACAAGCCAAGGCTTTATAGCAGAGTCGTCCTTGAAAGGCTTGGAGACGCCAGTGTAACCTCAAACGGATAACCCGCAGGGACGAGGCGGAACAGCAAGCCTTCCTGTGAAAGAATACTACAGGTTCTCGGACAAGTCAAGGAATCCTGAGACATAGAAGAAATCGGCTCCTCCCACAGCCCCGGCCTGAATAATCAGGGCGGCTTGCCGAATTACGGAGTTACACCGATTTCATTTGGAACAGTAGCATACCCAAGCGGAAAAAGCAAGAGCGGAAATAGAAAAACCGAGGTCATGGAGCCGCCCACTACCTTTCGGCCCGCGCACGACTCTCGCTCGGTTTATATCACAATAAACGATTTCAACATGACTGTCAAGAATAGCATACAACAAATGATGGTGTGCAAAGAAAAGCAAGCAGAAAGTGCACATTCATTATCCCCCAAACGTTTTCCGCTCTTGCAAAAGAAAGAGTGGAAAACCTCTGGGGGATTAATGTTAATTAGATTTGGCAATACATTTGCTGGAGCCCCTTAATACCAAAATCCTTTTTTCTTCAGCCTTTTGTATTCTTCACTTTGTTCATGCTGTCTTACTCCTAAAAACGGATCCTCTGCCCTAATAGTTGGATCAAGCCAATCGGCTTTTGCTGTCGCCCATTCAATCCATTCTGCGGATGCCTTTCCTGCTGCCCTCATAGCGGCTATATAAGCTCGGATTCTGCATGCGGAATTGTAATCTTCCGCTGCATTAATCAAACCTTCCGTGTAATCGATTTCTTTGTTTCGCCGTTGTCGTATTTCCTCTGCTTTTCGTCTCTCCTCCTCTTCTTTTCGACGCCGTTCTTCTGCTTCTAACCGCTTCAACCGAACGGAGTATGATGCCTCATAAAACGCAATCATTATCTCGCCAATTCGATCTTCCAAAGAGTAGGACTTGCAATCTGTAAATCTATACTTCCCTATTATCGTAATGGTCAGTCTTCCATTCCATGGATGATCATATTTGGGAATATTGGGTTTAGAAGCCCATCTATCTTTACGTTTCGCTTCCTCGTATTTCAGTAATTCCATCTTCTCTGCTTGAGTAATTTCATGAGGAATTTGGTCCTTTGATTCCGAAATAGCGAACGGAACATCTTCTCCATTAACCTGGAAGTGAAACTGATTGGTAACAGAGGCTCCAAATGGCAACATACCCTTCAGCAACGCGTCCAAAATATGATAAGCTCGAGGATATGTTTGTTTCGAAATGTCTTTGGTGAACAGAGGCTTTTCATCGCCATACGGGTCGCCTCTTCCTCTCCAGTCTTTGTGCCGTTCCAACCAGCTTTCGCATTTTTCTTTGTGTGCAGCAATATCTTTGTGTAACTGTGCTCCTGAACCAGCCACGCGGAGCTTGCTGGCAGCATCGATAATCTTTTTGCGATCGTCTTCTTTCAAGAAGGATAGAGCGGTATCCTCAACGTGCAAAGGTCTTCGATTTCCTGTTTTCGGCTTATCCTCAATTGGCGGCGTTTTAATCTTTGGGAGATCTGGTTTAGGAACGGTTTTCCCTGCTCGGACCTTTGCCCAATACCCAGCGGGTGGGATTGGAACCTCCAGTTTACGACAAATCTCTCTGAGGCCGTAATCACTCTTGCCATATCTTTTTGAAACGACCGTTATAGGATCGGCCCATACTTCCTGGTACAAGGTCTCTCGGTTGTATCTTTGTGTTTGGCCTTCAAACTGGACTTCTAACCCGATTTTTTCCTCCTCTGGTACACTAGCTGTCTGTTGAGCTATTATTTCATTCGTATCTATTGGTCTCCCTTTTTCTGGAACAAGTTCTACAACATCAATCTTTGAGGCTGGTAACGGTGTTTTCTCTACAGGCTTTCCACATTGCAGTTTTGTCCAATATCCTGAAGGTGGAACTGGGATATTGTTCTCTTTACAGATTTTCAGAAATCTTGCATAACTCACCTCATATTTCGTTGCAACCTTGCTTGCTGAAATAGTCCATATCTCATCGTAAAGCTCTTGACGGCTTACTTTTATTCCGCTCACTTCTTTCACCTCCTTTGTTTCTTCTTGCTGGAACAGGCTGTCAAATACTATTATCCCTCCGATCCCTCGTTTTCTTTTAATAGAAAAAGCAGGTCGTGCTTCATTTCCTCAAAGCTTTTTACTATCGTTGTCAGACTATCCTCTATGTTTTTCACCTGGATTTCATTGATACGACCATGCTTATATGCTATCAGCCGCTCGGGAACAATAGCATAATGCCATGAGTCAGAATAACGGTTTTCCTCATTTTTGACTGCGAAGCCAATTGGAAGCAATGCATTCCTCATGCCCAAAGTAACTGCTGCAACAGAAATGCCAAGGTATTCGGCTGCTGCTTTAATTGTAACTCGGTTCATCCCGCGAATATCATCATCAGTGATAATGCTCATGCCCTTCACCTCCTTTCTTTTTATGCATTACACTGTGGGCTTCTATTCTACCATATGGCCACTATCACATGTAAGTCAGGAAAACCTTTGGGGGATAATTCTATCTGTCAAACCGTGTCTAATTCGACATCTTTCGACAAAACAAATGTCGAATCTTGTCGGATGGCATTAGTTTCGCTCGGATTTGTCGAATGCTGTCGAATCAGGGTCCCATCAAAGTTGAATCAAAGTCGTTATAAAGTCAAACAAAGCTGCAAGAAACTAGAATGCTTCTTGCAGCTTTGTTGTTATCTTGTCTTTGCCTGGTTAATCATGTTATCCAGGGGATTGAGTCGTGCGTAGTCCTTCTGCAGATCCAGTCCGTATAGATTTACATAGTGCCGTGTCATGTCCATCGTGGAGTGTCCCAACAGGGCTTGGAGTTGGATCATCCCGCCTCCTGCCATGATAAAGTTCTTGGCGAAGGTATGCCGAAAGAGATGGGCGCTGGTCTTTGTAACCCCTCGCGCGATATTGTAGCGGCGAATTGCGCCCTGAAAGGATCGGACGTTCAAGGCTCCGCCGTCTTGCGAGGGGAACAGGAAATCCTCTTTCGTCCACTCCCAGGTTTTCAGATAATCAGACAGTACCTCTTTCAGTGCGGGAGAAAGAGGTACATACTGCTGCCTTCGGTTTTTGACTTGCCGCATGAAGATCGTCATTTCCTCAAAGTTGATATCCCCTACCTTCATCTGCACGATGGTCCCGATCCTGTTTCCCGTGGCAAGCAGATAGTTGATGGCTGCCCATGTGCGCCATTCCGACCAGCGATTGGACACAGGCTTTTTCAGCAAGCGCTGCAGTTCTGCATCCGTATAGGGTTCCTTTACCTCCACATCCGTCTTCATTAGCTTCGGTGCTATTGGCTTCATGTACTCCCGCTCTGCGCAGAACTTGAAGAAAACGCGCAGGCCTCGAATCCTGGAATTGAGGGAGTTGATCTTCTTCCCCGCATCGATCTCGCTGAGAATGAATTCATCGAACAATTCCTGCGTCACTTCATCGGCATACTTAACGCCCGTCTTCGCCTGAAAATAGTCCGTGTCTTCCCTGTAATAGGTGATCGTCTGCGGACGAAGGTTTTTCAGGCGGCAATGTTTGAAATACGAACTTTGCGCCTCGCTGTAGCTGATTCTTTTGACTTCCGACGCGTTCAAGATTTTTGTTCTTCTCATATACTAGACCCCCTTTTCGGCTTTTGAAAATCTAGCGTCGAAAAGGGGGTAAAAATCTAGGCATCATTTTTTCAAATCCGCGAATTCAGGAATCAGAGGATAGAAAAAAGCCCCGATCTCTTTCGAAATCGAGGCTTTTTGGTGCGCGAGGGGGGACTTGAACCCCCACGCCCGGAATGAGCACTAGAACCTGAATTTGAGAAAATCCGTTCCAGTGCGTACCGCGCCGTGTCGCCGCGTACCGCGAAAAGCCTTGATTTTTCAGGCTTTTTCGGCTCTCATGCCTGCAAGTCCAGCAACCGCGCCAGATGCAAAAAAACCGTAGTTTGTTAGATGTTTGTTAGATGCACTTCGGCGCTCATCTGCTAAAAACCAGTTCTAGTAAACAGGCGAAAAAGTAAAAATATGGTAAAGCAACACTCGCCTGTTCATCGCTCGTTGGATGTTTGTTGGATGTACTTTCGGAGCCTGTCCACAGAAACTTTTTTCTAGCAGGCGGAAAAACGACAAAATGTGGAGGATAATAAAATGCAGAAATCTTTCTTTGAGCAGATGGGTGGTACATATACACAGGTTGGGGATTATCTTCTCCCCGATCTTGTGATCGAAGAGGTTGAACTACAGCCCATTGGCAAATACGGCCGGATGCGGAAGCGGTATCTGAAAGAGCATCGGCCGGTCCTGTACAGCAATCTGCTTACGGGCGGGAAGCTCTACCGGCACATGACCGAGATAGACCAGGTCTGCGAGGAACGCATGGATCTTCTCACGCGCCAAATGGCCAAGCAGGAAGGCGTGAACGAAGCACTCAAAGCGGCCGATCAAATGGAATGGGTCAGACGCATGAACAGCATTCGGAAACGTGCCGAAGAGATCATCCTGCACGAGCTCATCTTCGGCTGAAACGGTATGGAAAACGGTCGTTGTTTATGATATATTGGATTTACAGAAAAGAGAAGGTGTGAGCTATGGAAAACACAAGTGCGATCCAGCTTTTTGAAGATCAGCCCATCCGTGCAGCCTGGGATGAAGAAAAGGAAGAGTGGTATTTCTCTATCGTTGATGTGGTACGTGTTTTAACTGAGCAGCCTGATACTCGGCATGCGGCAAAGTACTGGAGCGTTTTGAAAACACGCATAAAAGCTGAGAGCGGGCAGTTGACTACAATTTGTAGTCAACTGAAATTGAAGTCTGCCGATGGCAAGCGCTACCTGACCGATGTGGCCGATACTGAACAACTCCTGCGGATCATCCAGTCGATCCCTTCCCCCAAGGCCGAGCCGTTCAAACTGTGGCTGGCCCAAGTGGGTCGTGAGCGCATTGAGGAGACCATCGACCCGGAGCTTGCCATCGACCGGGCGCTGGAGACCTACCTGAAAAAGGGTTACACGCGCGAATGGATCAACCAGCGCCTGCAGGCCATCCAGGTTCGGAAGGAACTGACGGACGAATGGCAAGATCGCGGCGTGCAGAAGGGCGTGGAATACGCCATCCTGACCGATGAGATCACCCGCGCCTGGTCCGGTATGTCCACCCGGCAGTATAAGCGCCTCAAGGGGCTGAAAAAGGAAAACCTACGGGACAACATGACCACGACGGAGCTCGTGCTGAACATGCTGGCCGAGACATCTACCACGGATATCTCCAAGGCAGAGCAGCCGCAGAGCTTTTCGGAGAATATGGATGTGGCCCGCAAGGGCGGCGAGGTCGCCGGGATCGCAAGAAAGGCGCTGGAAGAACGGACCGGCAAGCCGGTCATCACCGCGAAGAACGCCACCCAGCTCAACGCCATTGTAACCGCGCTGATCGAAGACGCGGCTGAAAAGGGTAAATAGAAGTAATACTGTGAGAGCAGAGCAGCAATCAAGCCGCTCTGCTCTTTCTGTTTCATAGCTCTTAACCTTGTCCGTAGTAGGCGTTTTTGCCATGCTTGCGGAGGTAGTGCTTGTCCAGCAGGGTCTGTTGCATGGGCCCGAGGGTAGGATTGAGGATCATCGCGTGCCAGTCTATGAATGCTACCTCCTCCATGACGACAGCATTGTGCACCGCGTTCATGGCGTCCGTGCCCCAGGCAAAGGGGCCGTGGGAATAGACCAGCACGCCGGGAACGGCGGCGGGATCGCGGTCGGCAAAGGTCTCAACGATCACCTTGCCGGTCTTTTTTTCGTACTCGCCCCGGATCTCCGCGTCCGTCATGGGCCGGGTACAGGAGATTTCGCCGTAGAAATAATCCGCCTGCGTCGTCCCCATGGCTGGAATTCCCCGGCCCGCTTGGGCGAAAGTGGTGGCCCAGCGGGAGTGGGTGTGGACGATGCCGCCGCACTTTGAAAAAGCCTTGTACAGCTCCACATGGGTGGGCGTGTCGCTGGAGGGCTTCCACTTGCCCTCGACGACCTTGCCGTCCAGATCGACGACGACCATATCCTCGACCGTCATCCCCTCATAGGGTACGCCCGAGGGCTTGATGACCATAAGGCCCGTCTCCCGGTCAATACCGGAGACATTGCCCCAGGTGAAGGTCACGAGACCATATTTGGGCAGGAGGAGATTCGCCTCACAGACTTCGCGTTTCAGTTCTTCCAGCATCTCAGATCACCTCGATCGCTGCCTTTTCCACAGGCAGCGCTTTCTTATACCGGGTCAGAAAAACATTGAAGCCCGCCACGTCCTTGTCCTCCGCCATCAGCGTTGTGGACCTGGCATTGGCGAAGACCTTATGATCCAGATAATCCGGCAGGCTCTCGCCCTCGTCTTTCCAGAGCATATACGCGCCCAGCAGCGCCATGCCGTAGGGGCCGCCTTCCCCGGCGGTCTCCATCACGGACACAGGAGCGCCCACCGCGGCGGACAGCACCCGCTGCCCCACCTCCGGCGTCTTGAAGAAACCGCCGTGGCCGGTGAGCTTGTCGATGGGCACCTGCTCGGTCTGGGTCAGGATATCCAGCCCGATCTTCAAGGTTGCCAGCGCGGAGAGCAGATGCGTCCGCATGAAATTGGCAAGGGTAAAGCGGCTGTTTTGCATCCGGGCGAACACAGGCCGCCCTTCATCCAGATCGGTGACGCCCTCGCCGGAGAAGTAGTTGAAGCTCATGAGTCCGCCGCAGTCTGCTTCGCCCTCCAATGCCTTGTTGAACAGCAGTGTGAACAGCCTTCCCTTATCCTGCGGCGCGCCGATGGCCTCGGCAAACTCCGAGAAGAGATTGACCCAGGCGTTGATGTCGCTCGTGCAATTGTTGCAGTGCACCATAGCGACCGGCAGACCGTCCGGCGTAGTCACCATGTCGATCTCCCGGTGAACGCCGAGAGGCTTATCCGTGACAATCATGGCGAAATCCGAGGTACCCGCGCTGACATTGCCTGTCCGCACCCGGACGGAGTTGGTGGCCGCCATGCCGGTTCCCGCGTCCCCTTCACAGGGAGCAATCGGAACACCTGCTTGCAGCGTTCCGATTGGATCAAGGAAGCGTGCACCGCTCTCAGTGAGGTTTCCGCCGTTCTCTCCGGCAACATGCACCTTGGGGAGTATAGCGTGCAGGTCAATCCCTGTCAGGGCCTTGAACTTCTGCACCATGCCCTCGTCATAGTCCCGCTTTTCGCTGTCAATGGGGAACATGCCGCTGGCCTCGCCAATGCCCATGACCTTCTCCCCGGTGAGCTGCCAATGAATATAGCCTGCCAATGTGGTAAGGAACGCAAGGTCCTTCACATGCTCCTCATGGTTGAGAATCGCCTGATACAGATGGGCGATGCTCCAGCGTTGGGGAATGTTGAAGCCAAAGAGTGCCGTCAGCTCCTCGGCGGCCTCGCCCGTGATGGTGTTGCGCCATGTGCGAAACTCTGCAAGCTGGTTGCCGTCCTTGTCAAAGGGCAGATAGCCGTGCATCATGGCGGAGATACCAATCGCGCCCACGGTGGTCAGCGCCACGCCGAACTTGGCCTTTACATCGGCTTTCAGATTGGCAAAGCAGGTCTGCAGCCCGGTATGTACGGCCTCCATGCTGTAAGTCCATACGCCGTTCACGAGCTGGTTTTCCCACTCATAATCTCCGTTTGCGATGGGGAGATGCTTGTCGTCAATCAAGACGGCCTTGATCCGGGTCGAGCCCAGCTCGATGCCCAATACAGTCTTTGTCAGATCCATCATTTTAATTTCCATACCAGGTCCTTGACCAGCAGCTCTTCTTCCAGCTTCTCGGGCGTTGTGTCCTTCGTGATGTGGACAAACTCAATGTCCATCATCCGCGCCCAGTCGCGCATCTGCTCAGCGGTCACGTCGTAGGAAAGTACCGTATGGTGGGCACCGCCGGCGGTGATCCAGCACTCCACGCCGGTGGTGAGATCGGGCATCGCACGCCACATGACGCGGGCAACCGGGAGGTTCGGCATCGGCAGGATGGGCTTGACGGCCTCGATGTCCTGCACGATCAGGCGGAGCCTGCCTCCCATATCAATCAGAGAGACAACAATACCCTTGCCGGCCTTGCCCTCAAACACCAGACGGGCGGGGTCCTTTTCGTTCATGCCGATACCAAGGTGGTGGGTCTCGATCCGGGGTTTGTCCGCCGCCAGAGATGGGCAGACCTCCAGCATGTGTGCGCCGAGGGAGTACTCCTGCCCCTCCACCAGATGATAGGTATAGTCCTCCATGAAACCGGAAGCACCATTGCCGTTCTCGCCCATGGCCTTGAGGATGGCGGTCATGGCGGACACCTTCCAGTCGCCCTCGCCGCCGTAACCGTAGCCCTGGGCCATCAGATGCTGGCTCGCCAGACCCGGCAGCTGCTCCATGCCGTAGAGATCCTGGAAGGTGTTGGTGAAGGCCCTGCAGCCTTCCCGATCCAGCATCTTCTTCATGGCGATCTCTTCCCGCGCCTGATAGCGGATGGCGGCGGTGTTGTCGGTGGCAATGTCGTAATTGGCCTCATACTCAGCCACCAGCGCGTCGATCTCGGCTTCCGTGACCTTGCCCATCTCTTTCACCAGATCGCCCACAGCCCAGGTGTTCACCTGCCAGCCGAGCTTGGTCTGCACCTCCACCTTGTCGCCCTCGGTGACGGCCACCTCGCGCATGTTGTCGCCAAAGCGCATGACCTTCATCTTTTTGCTGACGGCCACGCCCACGGCGGCGCGCATCCAGTCGGAGAGGCGCTTGTGGATCTTCTCGTCCTGCCAGAAGCCGGCGATGACCTTGCGCGGCAGACGCAGGCGGGCGGCGATGAAGCCGTGCTCCCGGTCGCCATGGGCGGCCTGGTTCAGGTTCATGAAGTCCATGTCGATCTCGTCGTTGGGGATCTCCTTGTTGTACTGGGTCGCCAGATGGCAGTAGGGCTTCTGGAGATTGGCAAGCCCGTTGATCCACATTTTGCTGGGAGAGAAGGTGTGGCACCAGGTGACGATTCCGGCGCACTCGTCCCGGTAATTGGCCTCTTTGATCACGTCGGTGATCTCCTTGTTGGTCTTGGCCGTGACTTTATACACCAGCGGGTACGGAAGAACCTTACTCAGCTCCGCCGCCATTTCTTTGGCGCGGGCGTCCACGGTGTCCAGCACGTCCTGCCCGTACAAAAACTGACTGCCGACGATGAACCAAAATTCACGTTTCATGATGTCCTCCATTCCAGGTTTCTCACAATTGGATTCATTTGGGGGTTAGAAGATTTTTATCTCGTAAATTGATAGTTTCCTGCTCTCACGGTTTCCTTTCGGCCATCCGGCAGAATTATCTCCGCCGTACAGTTGGCCGGGAAACGGGGGATATAATTTCTATAAGTGCCCAGAAGCGCCTAAAACCAGTTGATACGAGCCAGTTTTATGAAAATATTCTCTACAAATATCCAAGAAGGAGCAAACTAAAAAACCGAATTGGCATGTAATTTGGCATATTTTGACTCATGACTGAAGCCCATTGTTTTATACCATACTTTCAATTCAAATTTTGTCAAGGGCTACCGAGAATCTTCTTACAGTGTCGATTGTATGCGTCCTGCCACGGACAAATATCATGGCAGGACGCGCTTTATCATTTTCAAATGGACAGCGGAGAGCACATGGATCCCCCCGCGACCGACGACGCCATGCGAGTGATTGTTATTTACCCCACAGTCAGCTCCACGCATTGTTCCGCTATGCCGGGCGCGCTGACCTTGACCTGGATTCTTCCCGTGCTGTCCCCCGCGCGGATCACAGCCAGCGCCTTCCCGTAATAGGTGGTGTGAGTCTTTTCGGTAAAGCACTCTCCCATGTTCGGCTTGGCGGAGCCGAGAGCCAGCAGGCTGCCCGCGCCGCTTACCGTCACGGTAACGGGTACATCCTCCGAGGATTTGGTGATCCCATCCAGGCCGGTTAGGTCGATCGCCAGATAGCAGAGATCCTGCCCGTCGGCGCGCAGCGCGGTCCTGTCCGGACGGAGGCAAAGCTCTGTCTCGCCTTCTGCGGTGCGCATGGTCTCCCTTGCGATCTCCGCGCCCTTTGCGTCATAGCTGATGGCGGTAATGGTGCCCGGCTGGTAGATCACCTTCGGGAAGACAGCCTTGTATTCCTTGGTTTTCTTTCTGCCATAGGACTTGCCATTGACGATCAGCTCCGCCTCGGCGCCCGAGGCATAGACCGTGACCTTGGTCTTTTTCCCCTCGCAGCCCTTCCAGGACCAGCTTGCCACGGCGTCCGTATCGCGCCACATGGAGACAGACCCGGTCTCTCCCGCATGGGTCAGGGGCTCCACGCCGATCCCGGGCTTGTTGCTCAAGCCCCAGACCAAGCGGTTCCACTGCACCTCCGGGCGCAGCTTGCCGCAGATGTCGATGACACCGCAGCCGCCGGAAATGATGGGGGCGTCTTCGCCCGGCTTCTTGAAGCTTTTATACCGCACCGTACCGATGCCGGATTCGCCGAGATAGTCCCAGCCGGTCCACATGAAGTCGCCGATCACATAAGGGAACTTCTTGACAAGCTGCCAGTTGTGATAGAGGTTCTTCGGCAGCGTCTCAGAACCGACGATCACGCGGTCCGGGTGCAGCTTCCCGTCCATCTCATAGCGGGAGGCGGCATAGTTGTAGCCTCCGATGTCCAGATAGGAAAACGCAACTTCTGTGGCCTTATCGGCCGCAGGCTTGGCCGCGGACTTTTCGATGATCCCGCCCAGATGGTTCATCAGCAGGTTGAAGAATGCGCTGGTAGGCAGATTATCCATCGTCTGGCTACCGTTCTTGTTTTCCTTACCGTCCTTTTTTTCGCCGTAGATCCCGCCGCCCTTGGCGGTCATGCTGCAGAGCATCAGGTTGACGCCCAGCGTCACGGCCTTGTCCGGATCGAGTGCTCTTGCCAGAACGGCAAGCTTCCTGCACATCTCCTGCCCCTCCGGGATCGCCAGCTCGGAGATCTCGTTGCCAATGGAATTCATCACCACGCAGGGGTGATTATGGTTTTTCAGCACCATAGCCGTCAGATCCCGCTCCCACCATGTCCGGAATTCCTGATCGGCGTAGTCATAGGGGTTTTTATGCACAAGCCAGTTGTCGCAAAACTCGTCCATCACGTACATGCCCAGCCGGTCGCAGGCCTCCAGCAGCGCTTTGGACGCGGGATTGTGGGCGCTGCGGATTGCGTTGAAGCCCGCTTCCTTCAAAAGCCGCACTCTGCGCTCTTCCGCCGCGGCGAAGGAGCACGCGCCCAGAATGCCGTTGTCGTGGTGGATGCACGCGCCGCGAAGCAGGGTCTCCTTCCCGTTGACGAAAAAGCCCTTCCCGTTCCAGGCCAGCGTGCGGAAGCCGAAAGAATCCTCCGCTTCATCCACCGCTTCGCCATCCTCCAGCAGCTCGACACAGCAGCGATAGAGCTCCGGGTGCTCGGCGTCCCACAGGCGTGGAGCCGTGACATGGAGCGACACCTCCGCCGCACCCTCTATAACAGGCGCAGCGGACTCGGCTGCAACGGAATCGCCGTCGCAGATTTTTACGCGGATTTCCTCTCCGCCGCTGACACCGACCTTCACATGGACCGTGTTATTGTTCCGGGTGGAGATCAGCAGGCCATCCGGGAGGATATGACTGGAGTGCCCGGAATACAGGCTGACATTGCGATAGATCCCGCTGCCGGAGTACCAGCGGGAGTTGGGAACGGCGGAGTTGTCCGCGATGACGGTGATCTCGTTTTCTTCCCCGAAACGAAGATACTCATCCAGCGGTACATAGAAATTGGAGTACCCATAAGGCCGCTCCGCCGCGAGGCTTCCGTTCAGATACACCTTCGCGTTTTTATAGACTGCCTCGAACTCCAGAATATGCGTCCGGCCGCGCTCCGCTTCCGGGAGAAAAAAACGTTTGGCGTACTCATACTTACCGCCGGGAAAATACCCGCAGGCTCCGGCTGTAGCGGCCTTTCTGTCCCGCTTCTCAAAAAGCATGGCGTCATGGGGCAGCGTGACAGCGTTGGGGTCTGCGCTGTCGCCCTGCTTTTTGCATGTCCAGTGATCGTTAAAGCTGGTTTTCTTCATAGGTATGCCCTCCTTTACATATGACGGAACGCTTCGCTGTTGGTGCAGTAGATAATGTCCGGCTGGCCGGCGATGGCGGCAAAGAGACGCTCCAGGCCGTCCCAGCTTGCCTGTCCCTTCCCGTAGTCCATCTCATAGCCGTGACCCCAGAGATATAA
>JAEEGL013175771.1_pt1 | contig 28146 bp, 9 predicted proteins | sample 9134231 | NCBI WGS metagenome assembly JAEEGL01 (sample SAMN16246548, study PRJNA631951) | gut metagenome | biome: gut microbiome; feature: rumen; material: fiber-attached | host: Bos | place: Iran: Karaj | collected 2018-10
CTAACGTTAATAAAAGAATAAATAGTCTCAGAAATTAAACAATTATCTTTATCAAGTTTTTCACCTAAAACCGCTATACGTGCTGCGACATTAACCGGATCCCCAATAATAGTAAAATCTCTTTTTTCACCTACACCTAAGAAACCTGAGATTACCTGTCCGTAATTTACACCAACGGAAACTTTATAGCTGATTTTATCAGAGCTTTCAATCATATTGGCAACTTTACAAGCCAAAACAGCTGTTTCTTTTGGACTTTTGTCTCCTATATGGAATGCGATCAACAGTTTTTCACCCATAATTTTATCTATATCTCCCCCATTGCCGATTACTATCTCAGCGATGGTAGCCACTTGTTTTCTGAGTTCAGTGAATAATTCATAAACTGAAGTATTTTTCATTATTTTGTCAAAAGAAGGAACAGTAACATAAAGCAAAGCCACATTAATTTTCTTACTATCTACGTCAGCAACATTAGCACTAACTTTTAGAGCGGTCTTAGATACCATTCTATTCATTAGTTGTTTTTCTTCCAGACTCTTCACCATTTTATTGAAAGACTCACATAACACACCTAATTCGTCTTTTCTCATGTAATTAATTCTAAGCGAATAATCTCCCTTAGCTACAGATTTTGCACCATCCATAAGACTGTTTATTGGAGCTAGCAAGTCTGAAGTTACATTTTCTGCTATACAATAAATCATAATTATAGAGAAGAAAATTATAGAACCAAATATCAAAAGATAATTATTTGCTTTTTCTCTAATTGGTATTTCTGATGTAATTGCCACATAAACATTATCAGCAATAATATTCCCTTTTCGTGCCTCAAGAAAATGAGGACCGTAAAGATTCACCGTTCTTGAAACAGGAACAAAGCTGGAATTTATCCAAGAAGCAGCCAATCCTAATTCTTTAACTGTACGAAGTTCTTCTCTTCTATTAGGTAAATAACTCCTATAATAGAAAAAGTATTCTCCAACGCTAATATTTGGTGCAAAGAAACAAAAGCTCTTATTATCCTTGGAACCGGTAGCATAATGCTCTTTCAAAGAAATACCCTCATCATTTTTCAAATTGCATATTCTAGGTTTTAGTTCATTATTAATAAAAATCAAAGCTTGTAAAACAAAATCTGGATTATTTGACGAAGGCATTGATGAAATATAAAAACCAACTGTTGCAAAAGAAGCATTTAACAATACTAGATTTTTAGGTAAATTTATAAATTTGTTAGTAAAATCCCCTCCAAAAATAGAAGCCAGAATATCAATCAAATTGTCACTAACGTCATTATTTACCGCATTTTTTAAGGATTCATTATTCTTTATATATAAAGCTTTACCAATAGTTGAAATAAATTTTCCCATTTCGCTTAGACTGGTATCTTGATCAGTAACTTCGACCCATTCTGCTTTTCTTATAGAAGAAGTCCAATCTTTTCTGCCTGAAATAATTATTTCATTAATACTGAAAAAAGGATTAAACCCCTCTTCTTCTCGTTTTCTTTTGCCAGCAACATTTTTTTCCAAATAATCGTTTAAATCTTTTACTAATATCTTTTTTGTTTTATCGTTTTCACAAGAATTAATTTTTTCAGCATATTTTTTTATATCTTCAGAGTTAGATACTTTATCCAAGAAATTTAAGCAATAAGGCTGATAATACAATTCTTTGTTTTCAACTTCATCTATTAAATTATTAAGCTTTAATCTAGCATCTGATTTATTATTATTATAGTCTTCATTAACATAAAGATATGACACCAAAGCCACAACAAATAAAGGAAGAATTGTTAAAGTCAAAATATTAATTTTCAACTTACTAGAGACAGAATCTGCAGAAGGAATGAATAGTTTTTTTATAATTAAACTGAAGAATATAAAAAACATAATAGACGAAACAAATACAACACAACTAAACCATAACCAAGAGCGATAATATAAAGCCAATTCTTTTTTAATAAGAAATATATTCCAAGTTTTATCGCCTATAATTATTTCTCTTTTCAAATAACCTTTTTCGTTTAATAAATCTTCATTTTTATAATTTTCTCTAAGATATTGTTTTTCATAATCAGAAAAGTTTTCAGAAAAAGACCATTCATCTCTACAATTAAAAGCTAATAATATCGAATCGCCAGATAAAATTTTATAATAATCTACTAAGGTATCATTAGGCATTTCCTGAGGCATAGCACAGAAAACAAAAGCTTTTAAATTATTTAGTGATTTATCATAAAACCTTTCTGTATCTAAATATACATCTTTTTTATCTATAGTAGCCAAAGCTGAACGTCTATTATATATTGACCTTAAAGTGAACAAATCCGTATCTTTTCCTAAAATTTGTTCTATAGCATCTAATTGTTTATCCTTTTTATCATTAATTAAAGCAAAGGCATAATCAGCCATAAAACGGGAAGTCTCCGGAGAGAAACCATCATATATAACATCTGGTGTTTTAGAAGAGTTATCAGGATTAAAAAATAAGCAGCAATAATTTGGAATAGCCTTTTTCAGCCTTTTATATTTATTAAAAAGCATTTCGATAGATTCACGACAATTCAATTCTTTTTTTTCAGAATTAACTGTTTTATATAAATCTTCATATAAATTAAAACATAAAGCTTCAAAAGATGATTTTAGAACTTCATTAGAATTCAATTGATCAATTAATCTTAAACATTCCTTATTTGAATCTATTCTTAAATTTTCAAAAGTATTATGGTAAATAAAATTTGAAGCTAAAGTAATAATTATAGATATAATAAAAACAACAAACCAAGTTAAACCCATACTATTATTACTTATTAAACCGCCTTTTAAAGCCTGTAAGGAGAAAATCTTCACATCTTTTACCGAATCAGATTTCTCAGATTCAGTTTTAGAAGAAGCTGCCTCAGTCTGTAATAATCCAAGCTTTTTAAATTTATCTTCATTTTTATCAACTTCTAATGAATAAACAATAAAATCTTGCCCTTTATTGTCTATCTTATAAAAGCTAAATCCAGATTTGGCTAAATTTTCAGCAATATCAATTCCAACAACTAATGGGAATAAGGGATTCTGAATACTAAGTGCTTCAAACTTCGCTGCTTTTTTTAAAGGTTCACCAAGAATCGCGTAATCTAATCTAGTTTCAAGACTACCAACAGAGCCAGAAAACATAGTCCCATAACAGAGTCCTACTCCAATTCGGTAAGTAAACATATTTTTATCTGTTCTACGTTTATTAATTACAGCTAATTTCGCAATCATCATACAGCCTGCTTTAAAAGCTCTTTCAGAAGCAGACTCTTCATATTCATCTTTTTCAGGGAAAACAGCTTCTATTGCGTCACCAATAAATTTGTAAATCAATCCACCATTATCAGAAATAATTTTTGCCATTTCTGCAAAATGTTCGTTTAGAAGATCAGTGATGAATATTGGGTCATATTCTTCACTCATTCCAGTAAAATTACGAATATCTGATACTAGAGCAACTCCATTAAATCTTTCTGTATCATTCATCAGTTCATTACTATGTTTTTGTAATGCCTGAACTGCTTGATCAGAAATCAGTTTAGAAAGTCGCTCTTTTTCCCTTAAACCATCAATCATACGGGAAAACTCATTAGACAACTTGCCTAATTCATCATTTGGTGGATTATTTAAGCTGACATTCAGGTTTCCACGTGAAACTTCATCTAAAGCACCTTTTAATGCTGAAACAGGTTTTAAAAATACAGAAGCAGATCTAATAGTGCATAACCAAAGTATAATTAAGGAAATAATAACTAAGAATATAAGAATTATTTTTCTAAGAAAAACATTATTATTTTTATCAATATTTGCCTTATCTATCCAACCAACAAAAACAACTTGGCTAAAGTTTAAAGATGGCATTGCAAAAATAATATTGTCGTATTTTGTATCTTTAATTGATTTATTCTGTAAAGAAACCTCTCTTGCTATATTTTTTATTTCTGCATAAAGTTCCTTTGAAGCATGACGAGTTTTATTTTCATTAGAATCATCATTTTGAGACTTATTTCTAAACCAGGTAAAATTATAATCAAGATTATTTAATGTATAATTTGAAAAAGCATTTTGAACAATACTTTCATCAAGAGCTTTATCATCCCAAACAACACAAAGTATATATCTAGATTTATTGTCAATTTTAATGAAATCGAAAATCTGATAAGAAAATATATCACCTGTTCTACGCGAAAAAGGTGTAGAAAGATGTTTATTCATAACCTGTTCCAAAGACTGTCCTGTAACAGTTTGAAAACCTCTATTTGCCAAATCCTGATTATCATTTTTAATTACATATTCTTTCATCCATTTCTTTGCATCAGGATATTCGTCTTCTATTTTTCTTCTCAAAATATTAACTAGAGCCGAAAGGTAAGCCCTAATGATAGTATCAGCATCTACACCGGAAGATTTTCCGCCTTTAATAAAAGCCCCATTACCTGCTTCATCCATAATTTTAATACCCAAAACAGGCAGTTTATTTTTCTTGTCACCCTCAAAAATATCTAAAACTCTCTTTACAACTTTTATATCATTAATCCCTTTACCCTTAATAAGTTTAATCATTTCTTCATCATTAAGCGCTTTAATAAAAGCTTCTCTATATTCTCTAAGAATAGCTGTTTTTTCTGAATCAATAGATTTCAAAACTGATTGAAGTTTTGAAACAGCTTGATCTTCAGAAGTCATCTTAAATTGGACAAAATAACCATAGGAAGCTACAAATAACAAACTCAAAGGTAAAATAGCTGCCAGAATATACATAAGGGCAAATCTAACAGTTAAATTAATATTAGGCCAGTATCCAAAACATATCCCATAAAAAAGTATCAAACAAAGAATTAAAATTAAAAGAATATTAGTAAAAATCAACCATTTGGGCCATACAATTTCACTTATAGCTTTAACAAGAACTACAGCAATGTATGAAGCCCCTCTTTCCAAATGACAAAAAGCAGTATAGTTTCCTAAAGAGATTCTTTGGGGAAGGCTTTTTTGCAACCAGGTTTCAAGTTTATTTTCATCTTGAATCGTCATGCTTTCAGCCCAGGAAGTAAAAATTCTAGATTTATCTAAAGGGTGATGCATTATAGCTTTGCCATATTCTTTATAAATAGGCAAAAAAGCTCCAATAGCTATACCTCTGGATTTCAAATTCTTTAAAGCAAGCAAACGTCCATATTCAGAGTGTTTTTCTAATTCTTCAGCAATTAATATACTTCCAAAAACATAGTTTTCTGTTTCAAAATAATCCCATACAAATAAAGAAAACTTATTATTATAATTAATATTAACTGCATTACCTCTTAATTCTCTAGCAATCGACTCTCGCCTTGTATATTGTCCCAGTAGGTTTTTTACAAAAGACTCATTTTTTTTGTAATTAACATCACGGTCTTCTTCTTCCAAACTGGCATTGTAAAGATAATCAAAAGCAAGACTGAATCCTTTTTTTCCACCTTTTATATCGCCTTTTGAATATAATAAATCAGTAGTTTTAGCAGTTTTATCTAATTTAAAAACATAAAGACCGTATTTTGGAAAAGGAGCTTCAAAAATTTTTTCTGCATTCTGATCTAAATGCGTGATAAATAGATTTTGTTTTATAGAACTAATTCCTGAATCGCTTTTTACTACATCAAAAAACTTTCTGAAATGTCCCAAAAAATGAACGTTAAAATCAGCTTCTACACCAAGCAGTTCTGCCTCATGAATAGCGGTTTTCTCTTGGTCGTTACGTTTGAAATAATCATTAATATCAGCAAAAAAATAAAAACCAAAATTTAATCCTAAAAGAGGAATAACAAAGAAAAATATAATAAGAAATATATTATACTTTTCAGAAAAACTATTTTTTTGCATATATTAAGACAACTGATAAACTTTCATAGGCTGTGACTTACCTTTAAGCTCGACCTCACCATAAGCCTGTGCTGTTACAGATTTGTCGACAAGCTTATAAAAAGTATCAGAAATTAAACATCTATTACTTTCTAATTTTTCTGCTAGACTTTCAATTCTAGCTGTAACATTAACCGGGTCACCGATGATAGTAAAATCGCGTTTATTACCAACACCAAGAAACCCATTAATTACATTACCATAATTTAAACCAATAGCGATAGGAAAAGCTAAAGAATTTGTTTTTTCCAGATCAAGAATGCGTTTTGCAACTCTATAAGCAGCTAAAGAAACATCTCCTTCATTATTACTTACTCTAAAATAAGCCAGCATCTTTTCACCGATAATCTTATCAACTTCCCCACCCTCAGCCATAATACTTCCAGCAATAACAGCAGTATGTTTCTTCAGTTTAGTAAAGACTTCGTAATCTGTTAAGTTTTTCATTATTTCGGAAAAAGCAGGAATGCCAATATAGAGCAAAACAGCATCTGTTTTTCCGGAAGAAACATTACCTTCGTTCAAGGTTATCATTCTTGCAGTATTTGAAAGCATTCTGCTCATTAAACGTTTTTCATCAAGACCCTTTATCATCATATCAAAAGAAAGACAAAGTGCCCCTAACTCATCTGTTCTATCTGAATTGATACGGAAAGAGAAATTTTCTCTGTCGACTTCTTTAATTCCTGTAATTAAAGTATTTATAGGGTTAATAATATCATCAGCAATATTTTTTGTTGTAATTATAATAATAGAAAGAGAAATGGCCAAAAGAATATAAAAAACAGCATTTATCTTATTAATGTTTTTAATAATAGAATTATCAGAACAAGAGAATAAAAGAAGGGCATTAATCTGAGTTATAGAAGGACCTCCTTCTATGAAGTAATTAACATTACCATAATTTAAAGAAGTAGAAACAGGTAAATTTGAGGTAGATATCCAAGCAGCAAATTCCCCTATTGGAATTCTTTTATTATTATCATTAGTATCTTTTGCCACTATTCCATATCTGAAATTTTCTGAAGTATAAACTGTATATTCTGTTTTTATCTTTCTAGAAATCTGACGCATATAATCAAAAGTATCAAAAGCAATTGCCCAAACTATTATAGCTTCAGGATTCTTATAATCAGGAACGGTATTAATCATCAGACCAAATTTTCCAAAGCCAATATTAAAAATTACAGGAACATTAATTCCATGAGACATTTTAACAAAGGTATCATCTCCGAAGAATGCTTTAACAGTGCCCAAACCTGCTTCAACAGCTACATCATTAGCAATTTTTGAATTATCTATTTTTTTAAGACTATCTCCAGAATCTCTGCGATTTAATAACGACCTTGCGCAAAGTTTTAACAATAAACCAAATGAAATAGTAGAGTTTTCAGTAGATTCATTTAAATAACTAACAGCAGGTAAAATATCATCCGAACTGGTATTTTCTATTTCATTTGATTTATCTTTCTTAGCATCTTTACTAGATTCTTCAAAATCTTTATCAACATCTTTGACAGAAGATAAATCTAGTTTTTTTATCTCCAAAGAATCTTCTTCGTCCGTATAACCAAAGCTCCATTTGTTTTTTCCACTAATAGAAACATCTGAAATAGTAAAACTTACCAAATCTTTTTCCTCTTTACTTAACTTAGAAAAGTCACCGGAATATGACAAAGCCTCTATCCATGATTTAACCATTTGTCTGGTTTTTGCTAATCCCTCCTCTTTTCTTATTTTTTCTGGAAGAGAAAGATCATTTAAGATATGAATTTTTTGTTTAAATTCGTTAGAGTTATTTTTTGTTCTAATATAATTCCATAAAAGAGGTGTTAAAAACTCCATTTTACGTTCATAGCTTTCGGTAAATCTTTGCATTTCACTACGCTGCTGTGATTTTTTTACAAATAAAAATTCATTAATAAAAAGTGATGAAACAAAAAATACTGTAATAACAGGAATTACAGCAACAATCAGCAAAGTCAGCCATAGTTTTGAAGCTATAGAATAATTAATGCTCGAAGTTTTATTTGCAATTTTATATAAACAATAAAATAGAAAACTAGTAATAAATACAATTATTAAATAATTATTAAGAGGCAAATTATTACTGTTTTTATATAAATCAATTAAAAAGACATCACAAGAAGTTTCGTCAAATTTTAATAAACCTGAAATTATATTATCGCTTAAAGATTTCAAATAAGCTATTTCTGGGGTTGATTCAGCATCATTTGAAACATTATTTTCCAAACTTAATTTATTTATTTTATCACTAATATAACTAGGAACATTTTGAGAAAAATACCACTTGTTATATTTATTATCCCTAATATATATGTTTTCACCATTTTTTGAATAACAACTAATAAGAAATGGAATTGAATTATAAGCTGTCTTAAGAGGCATGGTCATAACCAAATAGCCAATTAGTTTATCTTCAGAGTCAACTTTTTTATAATAATCTAGTGTAAATAGAAGAGCATCATTATTTCTAAAAACAGCTTCTGTTGAAGTATTTTTCAAATCATTATTCAGTAAGGAAATTATAATTTTTTCACCAAATATATCTCGACAAGGTTCCCCATAATTTTTTTGTAAATGTTTTTTAAAAGAATAATCATCTATTTTGTTTTTGCCCAAATTGTTAAGAACTAAACAAATTCTATAAGTATCACATATTTTTTTTATTTCATCATCAGTATAACCAGTGTTGGCAATACCTTTCAACGGAAGATTACCTATAAAAGACAATTCTTCGGCATTTTGAAAAAGAGATTTATAATCACGATCATCTACTCTTACAAAAACAGTATTTAAACCAAGGGCTTCTAATGTTTTATCAGAACGATAACATTTATTTAATGCCTCTGTAATTTCACTATCATTTATTTCATTAAAATCCAATTCATTAAATCTATCTTGTAAACTTTTTGCAAAAAATCTACATTTTATATCAAAAGCCGTCTTTCCATAAGCATCACAACTCATCTGCTCAAATACTCTCTGATTATTTGATGCAAGTTCAGTTTTCTTTGTTTCGATTTCAGTCTTATGAGTATAATAAAAGCCAATAAAAATAAGAAATACCAATATAATTATAAACATAGAGCCAGGAATAAATACTCTCCAGAAAGAAAAATATTCTTCTATATCATAACTTTCTGTGACAACTGCATTTTTCTTGTTATCTTTTTCTTCTTTTTTATTAGCAAAACTAGAATCGTTTATTTGAGTTATTTCTATATTCCTTGAATTTAGAAAATCCTCAAGACCATCTTTTTCTACTTTATACCCATTTAATCCCTCTTCACTTTTTATAAGAGAAAAGTTTAAATTCACATTCTGCTTTTTTAATTCAGAAATAAAATTATCATCAACAATAAGGGGAAATTCTGGATTTAATTTCGAAAAAGCTTCCAACTTAGCCGCATTTTTCAGAGCATTTCCAAGAATAGCATAATCTAATCTGGTTTCAAGACTTCCTATAGAACCGGAGCTCATACTGCTATAACACAAACCGACACCAATTCTATATTCAAAAAGGTCAGCATTTTTACGCTTTGTGTTAATATGTTCCAGACAGTCAAGCATTTCTATAGCAGCTATAAAAGCTCTTTCTACAGAACTTCTTTCATTATCATCATTATCTGCAAAAACTACTTCTACAGCATCACCAATATATTTATAAATACGACCACCGTTAAGAGAAAATATTCTTGTCATACGAGCAAAATGCTCATTCAATAGGTCAGTTATCTGTTCAGGATTATATTTTTCACACATTCCAGTAAAGTTTCGAATATCTGTGACTAATGCTGTTCCTTTAAAGGTTTCTACATCTGAAATATTACTATTACCTTCTTCATTTTTACTTAAAGCCTCAACTGCGTGATCAGAAATTAAAGTAGCAAGCTTATCTCTTTCAGAAAGCTCCTTTGTCATAAGGCTAAATTCATGACACATAGTTCCGAATTCATCTTTACTATGGCTTTTTATCTCTATATCTAAATCACCTTCTGCTACTTTATCTAAGGCCTTCTTAAGATTACCAATAGGTTTTATAAATATTATTGAGGAATAATAAATAGAAATAATAAATGTTAATAAAGCTAAAATTACTATTATAAGACAAATTATAATTCTTTTAAAAATAGGCATTAACATTATTTTTTGTGATACGCCACCAACTATAATTGTATTCTTATATTTTAAAGATGGAACAGCTATAACCAATAAATCATCATCAAGTGATGTAACATAGGTTTTTCTGAAATTAGCCTGATTTGCCAGAGTTAGACTTATCTTTTCAAATTCTCTTCCATGTCTACCAGAATTCTTCCAAGGTTTAATCCTTTGAGGAGTTACCTGAAAGGCAGAAAAAACGAATTCCGGTTTTTTCAAATCAAAATATCTAAGAGTAGATTCAAAAGATTTATCATCAAGACTAGAAACATCCCAGCCTATATACATAGCAAAACGAGGAACCCCGTCAACAAAAAGATAGTCATAAATATGACTGATTATTCTATCGCCTACAAGTCTGGAAAGGCTAAAACTTCTATGTTTATCTAATTCTTCTGCCATATTGGCAGCACCACCTGTTGCGGTTTTAAATCCCCCTCTAGCAGTTTCTTGTAAAATACTAGGGACATACTCTTCTGTCCATTTTGCATCACCAGGAGCGAGCTCATTTATCTTTCTCCTAAGCGGCTGTAAAAAAGAAAACAACAATATTTCAACAGATGTATCACTTAAATTTTTAAATCTTTTTAATTCTGCTGTTTCTTCTTGTGATAAACAACTATATTCCTTGCCTTTCATTCTTTTAAAATACTGAAACTGAGTATTACCAAAATTAGAGAAATAGTTCCCTAATTCATCAAGAACAGTAAAATTCATTAAAGGAAGATATCTTGAATTTCTATTAATAATCTCAATTGCCCTATTTAAAATATTTTTAGCATCTTCTGGGAAAGCATCTGTTTTATCGTTTATATTATCGTGATACTTTTTTAAATAATCTTTAAAAATAGGATCATTTATTACTTCCATATAAGCCGTTTTATAATCATCCTGATTCTGAGTTTTTCTTGAATCAAACTGACTTATACAAGATCTTAATTCTGATTGATAGTTAAAAATTGTTGAATGTTTAAATTCAGAAATATATCCATAAGCAGCGATAATTAACAAACCTAAGGGCATACAAGCGGCCAGAAAATAGGTTGTAACAAATCTTATTTTCAATGAAGTTTGAGGCCATCTCCCAAATAAAAACCCACGAACAAGCAAAATAAATATTATAATTATTGAAATAACATTTAATAAAAATAACCAGAATGGAATACTAGGTTTATGAAGTAAAGGTTTAACTAATAAAGCAGCATGAGAATGTCCAGCACCTAAATGCAAAAAAACCTGATATTTTCCAAATCTTGTGTTTTCTAATTTTGTAGTATTCGTATTAAATTGCCAATTATACAAATCATTTAAATTTTTGGGTATCCATTTATGAGTAATATCTTTATATTCTGGAATTTTTGAGAATTCTTCACTGGCAACTATACCACCATATCCTGCAAATAATGGAATAAAGGCTCCATATACCTGATTTTCGTTATTGTTTTGTGAATTTCTGATGTTTCTTAAAGCTACTAATTTTGCACAAATATCAGCATTTTTATTATTTTCTGTTAATATAAAAAAGCCATAAATAGCTCCAGTTTTTTCATTTTCAAAATAATCCCAAAGAAAATAGTGAGATTTAAATTTATATAGAGAATACGAAACCTTTCCTCTTTGAGTTTCTGCCACTACTGAAGGTTCACATTCACCACCTAAAAAAGTTTTAGTTATTGATGAACCTGCTTTTTCATCGGCACCAGTATAATCTTTTTCTAATAAATTAGTTCTTACCAGATACTCAAAAGAAATGCTTAAAGCCCTTTTTCCAGTAAGATTAGCAACGTTGGTAAACATCAATTCTGCCTTCTTAGTTTTTAAAGGCATTTTGAAAATCATAAGACTATAATCAGGAAAAGGTTTTCTGAATTTATATTCAGCACGACTAGTCAAATATTTAATAAAAGAATTTTTTTGATATTCATCAGGAAATGATTCTACGCCTGATTTTAAATCATCAAAAAAACTACCCGCTAAATTCCCCATACAATATGAAAAATCGGAAGAAGCGGCTAATAATTCAGCTTCCTGCTTAGATTGTTCTACCCATTCACTTTCTATCCAACGAAAATCAATATAAGTAAAGACATACCACCCAATATTAATTAAGAGCAAAGGAAACAACCAAAGAACAATAGGCAAATACCTATTTTGTTTCGGTAGTATACTCTTATTAATATTATCGAAAGAAGAACTCATTACTTATTCTAGCTTATTGTCTTTCTTATAGTAACTTATAAACCTTCATAGGCTGAGATTTTCCCTTTAACTCTACTTCATCATAATAATCAGCCTTTATACTATCTTTAATAAGACTGTATAAAGTTTCTGAAATCAAACAAGTGTTCTTATCCTGCTTTTCAGAAAGATCTTCTATTCTTGCAGTAATATTTACCGCATCTCCAATAACAGTAAAGTCTCGTTTATTACCTAAGCCCAAGAACCCATTTATAACTTCACCAAAATTAATTCCTATAGCTACAGGGAAAGGAATTTCTTTTGCTTTTTCCTGTTCTAATATTTTTTTAGCTACATTACAAGCCGCTAGTGCAATATCTGCTTTATTATCTTTAACAGAAAAAACAGCTAACAATCTTTCTCCTATAATTTTATCCACTTCTCCGCCAGCTTCCATAATATTCTTAGCAATATTGGAAATCTGTATCTTTAATTTCTGAAATACGAATTTTGCATCCATTTCATTTCTGAGAGCAGAGAAATCAGGAACACCAATATATAATAAAACTGCTTCAGATTTTCCAACAGATAGATTTTCTTCTTTTAAAGTAACTGTTCTAGCAGTATTAGAAAGCATATGACTTATCATTCGTTTTTCATCTAGACCTTTTATCATCTTATCAAAAGACAGACATAGAGCTCCAAGTTCATCAGTTCTGTCTGAATTAATGCGATAAGAAAAATCTTCGATATTAACTCTCTTTATGCCTTCCATTAAGCTATTAATAGGATTAATAATGTCATTAGCAATATTTCTTGTATTTCTTATCATTATCAAAATGGAGAAACCCAAGAGTATATAAAAACACATTGTTAAAAACATTATTTCGTTTAAAACAGAATATTCAGGATAAACAAGCAGAATAATACTATTTTGATGTTGTAAAAATGTTCTTCCTTCGATTATATACCAATTTCTATTATTGTGTTTAAAGCTTTCAGAAAGAGGTATATTAGAAGTTGAAATCCAGTTAGAATAACCGCTTAATATGATTCTCCATTCATTATCTTTGCCTTTGAATATTTCACCATATTTATCTTTTTCTGAAATATTGACAGCGTATTCAGAGTCTAGTTCCTTTGATAAGCGAACCAGATAATCATAATCATCAAATTTAACTATCCAGACAATTAAATTATCTGAATTAATATCTGACAATATTTTAGAAATAAAGAAACCATAACAAACACCATCTGATTCAATATATATAGGCTTATTTATTCCGTGAACAAAACCAATATACTTATCATCACCATAAATTGACTTAATGTCAGCTAATCCAATGCTTCCATCTTTATTCAACAATTGTTCGGAAACGGTTTTATTTAAATCGGAATTATTTTCCTTTTTTAATAAAATATTTGATAATTCGTCTAACAAAGAATTAAATTTATTATTACTTCCAACGGATAATTCCCAGCCTTTTTTACCGCATATAAAAACATTATCAATTGTATAATTAATAAGTGAACCTTCACGGTTATATAAATTCTTTTGCTCACTAATCCAATTATTAACCGTTGCTTTCATGTTATCTAAGGTTTCTAATCTCTTGGATTCCGGCAGAGTATCATCATTGATAACATTAGTATAATTTCTTAATTCCTCAGATTTATTTTTATTTATTACATAATTCCAAATCAAAGGTGAAGAAAACTCATATTTTTGTTCAAATAATTCAATATATCGCTGAATTTCAGCTTTTTTAATAGAATTCTTTACAGAATAATACCCACTTCTAAATAATCCAAAGACAAAGAAAACAGTAATTACAGGAATTACAGCAACAATTAATAAAGTAACCCATAATTTTGCAGCAATAGAAGTATTAATTCTTGAAGTTCCAGTTGAAACCCTCCAAAGCGTTACTGCTACACCAACAATAATTAAAAATACCCATATTAAAGCATTTCTAGGATTACCCTTATTCAACTTACAAAGTCTAGTAAAATATAAATCATAATAGACTCCGTTAATTTCTTTAACTCCCTTATTAGTAACACCTAAAATATCAAAAAGAAATTCATTACCAACAAATTTAATATCATTTTCATCTGTAATAGTCTGATTCTTGTCAGAATCCAAGACACCTTTTTTAATGTTTTCAGGGAAATTATCAGAAAAACGCCATTCTTTTGTATCTCTGTTCTTTAAAGCAATTAAACCTTCATTTTTAGAATAAACATTCAACAATAAGGGTATAGAGTTTTTTACTTGTTCTGAAGGCATTGTTAACAATAAAATGCCAAAAGGAACATCAGAATCATTTTTATAAAAATCCAACCAGAATAAATAACATTCTTTCCCTTCATAAAATCCATCAGTAGAAGCATTTTTGGCCATATCCTTAAAAACACCAATATTTACATTTTGCCCAAAAACATCTACAGATGAATTATTATATTTTTCTTTGATATATTCCTTGCAAGATGCTTTAAAAGCCTCTGAATCAGCTTCATTTAAACCAGAATTTTTACAAATAGAATCAAGACAGCTTAAAGAAATACTTGATTTAAAACTATTGCAAATATTTTCAATATCTTTTTGAGAAAAACCATTGTTATTTATAGCTTTCAAAGCTATCTTATCTGCAAAAGCTTTATCTTTTGTATTTAAATCTACCCAAGAATCAACTTTTACAAAAATACTCTTAGTATTTATTCCATCCAAGCTTTTATCTGATTTAATCAGTTCATTTATATAATTACTAATACTCTCATCACTTGTATTGACTGAATTTATCTGTTGACTTAAGCTAAGTGAAATATCTCTGCACTTAGTATCAAAAGCAGTTTTCCCATATCCATCACAAAGCATTTGTTCCAATGCTCTACTATTTGAAGTAGCTAAAGCAATTTTCTCACTATAATGTGCAGAAGTATAAACAAAATATATACCGGAAGCCATTATCACAGCTAATATTACAACAAAAATCAAACCTGGAATAAACTTTCTGTAAAAAGGAAAACTTTCTTCAACTTCAAAAACACTTATTGGTTTTTCCTTAATTTCTTCTGAATTATTATCAAATAATTCTTTCTTTTCTATTTTTTCAGAATTCTTTTTATCTTCTTTATTCTTGAGTTTATCTAGGCTTTCTCTTAAAACTTTATAAGCTTCAAATTTATTAGCAGAATCAAATTTCTCAAATTTAATATCTGTATTATTAGCAGAGAATATATCTACAAAACTCTTGTCTACAATTATTGGAAATTCAGAATTATTTCTAGAAAGACTTTCTAATTTTGACGCATCTTTTAAGGAATCTCCGATAATAGCATAATCTAATCTGGATTCAATACTTCCTATTGTTCCAGCATGCATTTTACCATAACTTAAACCTATTCCTATTTTGTAATCAAAAAGACCTTTATCAATTCTTTCTTTGTTTATTTCTGTCAGACAATCAAGCATTTCACAAGCCGTTTTAAAAGCTCGTTCTGCCGAAGTCACTTCTGTATCGTCTCTATCTGCAAATACTACTTCTATAGCATCACCAATATACTTATAAATACGGCCGCCATTTGAAGAAATTATTTGTGTCATATAAGCAAAATGCTTATCAAGAAGTTCTGTTATAGAAGAAGGAGAATGCTGTTCGCACATTCCTGTAAAATTACGAATATCTGAAACTAAAACTGTTCCTTTAAAGCTTTCAACTTCATCAATATCCTCATCTGATTCTTTCCTGCTAAGTGCTTCAACAGCATGATCAGAAATTAATGTAGATAGTTTTTTCCTTTCAAGAAGTTCTTTTGTCATTTGATTAAATTCATTACATACAAGGCCGAATTCATCCTGACTGCTACTCTTAATCTGAATATCAAAATTCCCTTCAGATATTTTATCTAAAAGACTTTTCAATTTACGTATAGGTCTTATAAATATTATTGAAGAATAATGTATGCAAGCCAGGAAAATAAACATCGCAATGACAATAACGGTAACTATTACCCAGAATCTTGTAAAAATATCCATTTCCAAGTCGTGATAATAAACACCACCGACGAAAATAACATCTTTATACTTCTTAGATGGAACAGCAACCATAGACATATTTTTATTTCTATTTGAAGCTATAGCTTTTCTAAAATAAGACTGTTTAATCAAATCTTTGCTTAATGCTTCAAAATCATTTCTATGTCTATCATTATTATCTGGCCATACTTTTATACCATTTGAATTAGCTTTATATGCAGATATAGTAAAGAATGGATCGCTTAAAGCAAAATGTCTCAAACTTGAAATAAATGTTTTTTCGTCTTTAGCGCTTTCGTCCCAATAAAGATAAACAACATAACGAGGAACATTATCAATATTTATATAATTATAAATAAAACTATAGGTATTTTTACCAAATTCTTTTGTAATTATATCATTTACATGGTTTTCATAATTATCTTTAGCAAAAGATGATTCTTTATTATTCAGTATATCATCACCAGACCATCTTTTCTTATCTGGTGATTCTTTTTCAATACGTTTTCGCAAAGATTGTAAAAGTGTTAAAAATACTTCTTCTTGCTCAAGTTCTGTCTTATTAATCAAATCAGTATCATATTTTTTCCCTTGAAGGAAAAATTCTTTTTTATTAAATGTCTTATAATAGGGATTCAATTCATTTCCAAAATTACTAAGACAGTTGCCCTGTTCATCTATAATAGAAAAATTTAAAACCGGCAAATCTCGTTCATTTTTATTTATTATATTTAGAATTTTACTTAAAACGTCTATAGATTCAGCAGGAATATTTTCAGCATGCTTTCCATATATTTGATCTAATTTTTTGAAAGATAAATCAATTGAAGGATTATTAAATATTTCCAGGAAAGCATTTTTATATTCTTCTTGATTCTGGCTTTTTAAAGTATCAAACTGATTAATACACAATTTAAGCTTAGACTGGTTCTTAAAAATATCAGTATGCTTATACTCAGATATATAACCATAAGAAGCAATAATCATCAAACCCAATGGTAAACAGGCTGCCAGGAAATATGATGTAAAGAACCTGACCTTTAAAGAAACTATAGGCCATTTGTTAAATATAAAACCACGCAATAAAGCAATAATAATCAAACTCAATGTAATAATATCAACAATTATTAACCATAAAGGCATTTCTATTTTATCCAATACAGGAACAAAGAGAACAGATGCATGAGATTGATTTGGAGCAATATAGAAAAAGGCCTGTAGATTTCCTATTATGCTATCTTCAAGTTTTGCTGGGGCTCCATTCATCTGCCAGCTATATATTTCTTTTATATTCTTAGGAGTCCACTTTTCAAGCATAAAATCAAAATCAGGAATTTTAGTTAATTCTTTACTGGCAATAACTCCACCGTAATCAGGGAATAATGGAATAAAAGCACCATATTTTTGTTTCGTATTAGGTTCCTGACTATCTCTGAGTTCATTTAAAGCCAGATGTCTGCCTGCCGAATCAATGTTCAGACTATTATCTACAAAAACAAAGAAACCAAATATGTCTTCAGTATTATTATCTTTAAAATAATCCCAAAGGAAACGACTTGATTTGTTTTTATAAAAAGCCAAAGTAGCTTTTGAACGCTGACCTTCAGCAAAAATAGAAGGGTCTAAGCTTTCTCCGAAGACGCTTTTTGATAATTCTCTTCCTTTTGCCTTTTTTTCATCACGATATGAAGAATCACCCAGATTTGTTTTTACAAGATATTCGAACACATAAGCCAAATCATCATTTTTATTTATTTCTTGTTCATTTGAAAAAATAATTTTTGGCTGATGTTCACCTTTCGTATCTATTCTGAAAACAATTAAATTATGTTCCGGAAAAGGGCTTTTAAAAATATTATCTGCTCTATTCTTGATATAAGTAACAAGAATACTTTCTTTTGAAGGCTCTCCAAAGAGTTCGGTATCTGATTTTAAAGTTTCACAAAAACGACCTGATATAGAAGCAAAGCAATATGAAAAATCTGATTTCGAAGCCAAAGCTTCTGTTTCTTTGTTTGCTATATCTATTCTTTCCTGCTCATCCCATCGGCGATCGATTGAAACAAAGAAATACCAGCCAATATTTAGTAATAACAAAGGGAAAAGCCAAAGTAATATTGGAGAATACTTGTTTTGTTTTATATCCTTTTTATTATCAACGTTAGTAGTCATATCAGGTATTATTGCTTTCTTTTAACTTCTTCTGCTTATTCTTCAACAAGAAGAAAGAATCTATAATTGAAATGATATAGCTTATGGTAAAAATTTGAATCCAACCATTGTTGCTAATCTGTTCATTAAGCTTATTCATTGATATTACTCTGCCATGGAGCACAGCATCATTAACAGCCTTTTGGACAACAGGAACGACATCTAAGCAATAGGCGAGCAAAGAGCCTATAACAATAAAAAAGATTATGGTTGCCCTGAGTTTTTCACCAAGATACCAGTCTCCTGCACCTGGACAAACAAGATTAAGAATCAATAAACGCCATTGGCTTGGTAATTTATTTTCTTTTTTCTGTTCTTTACCGCAATAAGAGCAATATATTGCATCTGGAGCAATGGGTTTTGAACAATATATACATACTGCTTGTTGGTCTTTATCTTCTGCCATTTCTAATCATCCTTAACCTACGGACAAATATCCGTACATAATATTTTACCTCAAACGACTTCTAATACCAACAAAAATTGTTTTTATGACAAATTACTAGCATAATAGATTAAATAGTGTTAGAATAATTGTTCAATAAACAATCTAGGAGTCAATTATGCAAAATCCATTGCTTCAAAAATGGGAAAGTAAACTGCAAGTTATTTTTGACAGAATAGATACACAGCTTGAAGAAAAATATGGTGATGCTTATCCTTTACGTTATAACCGTCCACCTCATGGCTGCGGAGTAACTCCAGATACAGATGGTTTATTTGAAATAGGAGTTTCTTTTTCTTTGGGCATTGCTTCCCAACTTGGTCCTGGCTACGTTTTCAGAGTAAAAATAGCCACTTCAAGCCATGTTTCCCCTGAATTTATGACAAAAATAGAAGAAGAAGTAGTTGAGACTCTAAGATTAGAACTTCCAAAAGCTTTTCCAGATAAAAACTTAAAAGTCGCCAGAGATGGCAAATTATATAAAATATATGGTGACTTGGATTTGAATTAAATAGACCTTGATAGAGGAGAGACAACTGATTGAAGAAAGGCGAGCTAGATAACTAGCTCGCCCCTTTTTATATAACAATGCGTAGAATAAAAGTATCAAATATTTGAAAAGAAAGATTTTAAAGCTTTCAACATATAGTAATTATCTTTTACACCGCACATTTCTCTGATAGAATGCATAGCAAGCATTGGTACACCAACGTCGACAGAAGGAATACTTACATGAGATGCTGAGATAGGACCTATTGTAGACCCTCCCTTAACATTGGAACGATTGACAAAGCATTGAGATGGTACACCTGCATTTTCACAAATCTGCCTAAAGATAGAACTAGTTATAGAATCTGAGGTATAGCTTCTCTGACCGCTTTGTTTTATTGTTGGACCACCATTAACAATAGGTCTGGTAGTCGGGTCTTCTTTTTCCTTAAGATTCGGATGACAAGCATGAGCGCCATCTGCAGAGATAATGAAAGAAGAAGCCAAAGCTCTTAAATAATCTTTTCTGTTTCCGTTAAAAGTAAGAGTTATTCTTTCAAGCAAATCGGAAAGCATTGTAGAATCCGCGCCCATTCTGCTTCCACTTCCAACTTCTTCATTATCGAAACAGGCAATAACACAGGTTGATTCTGGTTTATCTGTTTCACAGAGAGCATTAACAGCAGCATAGACTGATTGTAAGTTATCAAGTCTGCTGGAAGAAATATATTCGTTGTCTGGACCTATTAAACAGCCTTTCTGATATTCATAAAGGAATAAGTCGTAATCAAGAATATCATCATAATCTACTACTAATTCTACTGTTAACAAGCCATGTAAATAGCCTTTGCCTTCAAACTTAGCATTAACCTGACCGACAAATGGGAGTGTGTCTATCTGCTTATCGTAAACATAGCCATTATTTAAATTAGGATTCAAATGAATAGCCATATTAGGAATGATTGCCAAAGGCTTATTGATATTTATGAGACGTTCTTTTGGCTTATAAATATCATCGCTCTTGCATGTTACACGACCTGCTATAGCAAGAGGTCTATCAAACCAGGTATTTAGAATAGGGCCACCGTAAACTTCTGTATTCAGACGTAAGTAATGGTCTTTACTAACCCATTCAGGATTAGGTTTAATTCTAAAACCAGGTGAGTCGTTATGAGCACCTACAATTTTAAAACCAGATTCTGCTATATTTTTAGAACCAACTATGAAAGCCATAAAAGCAGAATCATTACGAATGAAATAATATTTTCCATTTTGTTCCAACTGCCAATCATCGGTTTCTTTCAAAGGTTTAAACCCATGTTCTTCAAGTATTTTCACCGAAGAAGCAACGGCATGAAAAGCTGTTGGACTTTCATAACAAAAATCAACAAGCTGTTGAGCATATATTTTATCAGGATGAGGCATAATCATTCCTTCGATAATTTAGATAGACTACAAGAGCAAATTTATTTAATAGTACGAATTATGCAAGTATTTTATTATTAATATTAACCAAGCATATCAAGTCTTGACATAGCAATCTGCTTAGCTGTCAAGGCTCTGCTTAAAGCAACCGTGTCAGTTACGCTAATTCCTTGATTTAAAGCTTTTTGAATTATTTTTTCAGATTTACTTAAAAGCTTTTCTGCATCTGGTTCTGTAATATCTACTTTATCAGAGTTCTGAGCCTGTTCCATCATGTATTTATATTTTTCAATAGATGACATACCGTTAGTGCTCTTCATTTTTGAAACAGCAGATAAAAGCTTATTCTGAACGGAATCATCAGAAAGAGTGCCAAAAGTATTATTGCCTTTTGATTCCATGTAATTGGAAAGGTTTTTTCTGTTTGTAACAATACTGTTGGCATATTGCCTGATTTGGCTTTTTACATCAGCAGAATCACTTGAATTCGCCTGATTATTTGTTGAAAAACGATTGATAAGACTAGAAATAGAACTATTAATTGATGATAAGTCTATACCCATTTTGTTTGCCAATCCTTTTTTTGTATACTTTGCTACCTTATATCGTCAGAACTGGCTTTTTAGATTAGTAAATCCAAGCGATTTCAAACTAAATAAAACAATAAAAAACAAAGAACAACAGTCTTATTTTCTTAAGCACCCCTGTGCAAGACAATGTTCAAGCATATAGTTGCAAAGCATTTGGCTGAATCTGTTTTCATTAATATCTCCAAACTTTGGAGCAATCAGCATTTTGGGTGGAACGCGATTAATAAATCGCTCAACATAAATTTCTGGAGCCAAATAAGATAAAAATTCAGCAATTTTAACAATATAGGAATCAAGTGAATGAAGCTTAACAAAATCGGGATTATTATTAAAAATCTCCTCTAACTGGCTTCCTTTAACTATTTGAAGATGATGAAGCTTTACAAATTTAGCTCCCGTATCAGATAATATATTGGCATAAGCTTTTGCACTATTTTCTGATTCCTTTGGAAGACCAAAAATCAAATGAATAGAGGTATCTATTTCATTTTTCCTTAATAGATTTATTGCATCAATAGCTGTTTTTGAATCATGACATCGGTTTATTGCTTTTAAAACGTCATCATCAAAGGATTCGACACCAATTTCCACTCTGATGTAAGTTTTATTTTTAATTCTTAAAAGCAAATCTATAACAGAATCATCTATACAATCAGGTCTGGTAGCTATTATAAGACCTTTAATATTTGAGAACTTTAAAGCCTCATTATATTTTTCTTCTAATACTTCTATAGGAGCATAGGTTCCAGAATATGTCTGAAAATAAACAAAAAAATCACTGCAATTATACCGCTTGGAAAAATAATCAATTCCTAATTTAAGCTGTTCTGTTATTGTCTTTTTATCATGGGTATAAAAAGGTGAAAAAGAATTATTATTACAATAAATACAACCTGTGGAAGAATATTTTCCATCTCTGTTTGGGCATGAAAAACCACCATCTACCGGTATTTTTTGAATACGTTTTCCGAAATATTCTTTTGTCCAATCTGAAGCAGGTCTAAAATAATTATTTATCTCAAGCAACTTATTCATAATTATTTTCTTTTTAACGGATATTATTTAAGTACTTCTTTAATAATCTTTAAATCAGCAGATATTTCGGCCAAATGAATTCTCAATTCGCTAATTTTGTTTATAGCTTCCTGAAGATTGCCTTCTCCTGCTTTCTGTTCTATATCTTTAGCAATCTGCCAGGATTCATCTGCTGCCATCATTCCAACCAGACCTTTTATAGAATGAGCTACTTCTCTTAACTTTGCAGAATCATCATTATATATACAATTGTCGACTTCTATATTTAAAGCAGAATATCGCCTGTTATATATTTCTTCAAGTTTGACTATAGTCTTGGAATTTGGAGCCAAACGAAGTTCAAATTCACGATAATTAATTCGTTTTAATTTTTCAGAAAAAGTCTTTTTATTCTTATCTGATTCAGTGTTTTCTTTATTTTCAGTAGAACATTTATCTTCTACTTTGCTTTCTTCAGCAGGAAGTGTTTTATCTAATTCAAAAACAGAAGAAATCGCTTCATACAAATCATTAGGGAAAAATGGCTTACCAAGATATTTCTGAGCACCAGCAGCCAGGATTTTATTTTTTTCTTCTTCTGAAGCAAAAGCACTTACAGCAATTACAGGGATTTTAGAAATAGGGCCAGACATGCTTCTGATTTCTTTTAAAGTATTCTTACCATCCTTCTTTGGCATTTGAATATCTAATAGAATTCCATCATATTCCGATTTCTTTAATTCATCGAGAACTTCGACACCATCTTTAACGGTACGGCATTTTCCCTTAAATCTCTTTATAACAGACTCAACAAAGAACAAGTTAACATCATTATCATCTGCAACAAGAAGATTCAAAGGCTTGCCCTTATAATAGAAATATTGCGCATCAGAAACATTACTTAAACCAGAAGAATCTGAATCTGGTAATTCTACTGGAATTACCATTTTTAACGCTACAGTATTAGGTATTACACTTTGACTATCAATCTGTATATAACCTTTCATTGTTCTCAAAATCATGCTATGCAATGATATTCCGGAAGCAAATTTACGTGTAACACTGGCATGATAAGGATCTGCATAATCTATATCGTTATCAATGCTTTTTTCTATTTCTTCTCGTTTATCTTCGTCAATGCCTGAAATAATAACAATAAGCTGTCCAGAAGACTTACTGACTTCATTAAAGTCTATATTGACCAAAGTATTATTATTTACACAAATATCTGAAATGTAATCTATTACAGCAAGAAGACTCTGTCTTATATGATCCAGGTCGGAAATAACAATATCAGGAAGCGTTGTCAGGTTCCTGAAAACAATATCTTTTTTATCTCTTTTTGCAAGGAAAGAGACATATTCTTTAACTTCATCAAGCAATGAATTAAGCTTAAAAGCAGAGTTTTTAATTATAACCTTACCATTTTGAACTTCAGTAAGATTGAACATATCGTTAATCAAACTCATCAAAGACTTGCTGGATATTCTCAACAGTTCGATGATTTGTTTCTGGTTATCATCGTTACAAATGGAAACAGCAAGTTCGGTCAAACCAATAATGGCAGTCATAGGAGTTCGCAATTCATGACTAGCATTAGCTAACAAGCGGCTCTTTATCTGATTTGCTTCTTCTGCACTATTCTTAGCCTCTGTCAGTTTTTCCTCTATAACTTTAAAAATGCTTATATCGTGTATATTTAACAGCACTGCTTTTTTAGAAGCATAATCTATATTTGAAGCAGTTATCTCAGCAGTAAAAATATCTCCGGACAACTTTTTAAAACGACATTCAGATATAGAAACTTCGTCTGAAAGAGAAGAATGGTATTCTAATTTGCTGGTATTAACTATTAAATCATCTAGTTTCTTACCAACTAAGCTTTCTTCATAACCAAAGCATTTCTGCATGCTTTTATTAACTGCTAATATTTCTGTAGTTTCTTCACTAATTACACATATAGGATCTGGAGTATGATTGAAAATAAGCTGAAAATTGCTCTGAGCAGACTCGATAGTTTTCATATTTTCACTGTTATAAGCAATACCATATAGAACCAGATACAAAATAAAAGTAATAAGTAAAGCAATAAAAAGTAGCCATACTTGAGTTGTAGCACTCTGATCAACGTTGCTTAAACTTAAAACTCCATAAGGATAATCACCAAAAGAAGCTAGTGAGAAAAACGCACTGTGTTTTGTCATCATAGACAATATTGGTATATTATCTATAGGCTGAGTTCCTTTATCTACATATTGTCTTATATCACCACAGTTCTGATCTATAAAAATCTTATTATTGGCCACCATAATACGTCCATTATCCTTCAAATCAACAATCATAGTCGGGTAATGGTTAAGTCTTATTAGATTTTCAATATCATCTAACTCGATTTTAAAGATAAAAACGCCTAAAATATGCTGTTCACCAGCAGAAAAAACTGGATAATCAACATAAAAACCAAATTTTTCCTCTGATTTTTCTCTATATATAGACAGACTGGAAATACCATTATATCCATTTATAAAGAACTCTCTAGAAGAAATTGACTGTCCTTCATGAATAGAATCAATTTCGGAAGAAACCAGTATAGTACCTTTAGAATCAGATAAAAATACAGATATTCCAGGATTTTTATCATTTAAAGAAATAAGATACTTTTTTACTTCTTCTCTTGTTTCATCATTATCAGGGTTTGATAAATATTGTGATAAATTTAGACTTTGAGAAAATAGACGAGCAGAGGAAATTGCTAATTCTATACGCTGTTTAATAGCATTTTTTATATTAAAATTGTACGACTGGCTTTCGTAATTCTGTTTAACTCTTTCTTGTTGGGTTATCAGATTGCTCCCGATTAAAACTCCCAGAGCGATCATTATTGAAGTTACATAAACTACAACAGGAGAAATCAACGAAAGAGTATTTAGTCTATGAAGCCTCTGACTTTTTTCATATGTAAATCTTCTACCTATAATAGAAATTGATATTATAAAGAATAAAAGACTTTCTAAATAATATAAATATATTGCAGATTGTTCTAATGCCTTATAATGACCGTCAACCAAAGAAGCAAAGTGCAAATCATTAAAAAAATGAATAATAGCCCCAAAGAAAGCAACGATAAATCCACCTCTTATCGAAATTCTATTATAATCCGGCAAAATTTTAGCTGCTTTGATTGTTACAACAACTGAAAAAAGTTTCGACAGCATTATCATAGCTGCAATTATTACACGATATGTATAACAGTATTCACGCGTAAGATAAAACAGAATCAGTAGTAATAAAATATACCACAAAGGTGAAAAAGGCTTTTTGCCATAAGCGTTTTCTATATTTCTTCTTCCAAGCTCAACGCCACAAAAAATGACTATTCCTTGCAGAAAGGAATTTATTGTAGTCAAACCGCCAATTTCAACTAAAAAATCAAATGAGCGGAAGATATAAACTAAGCCAACTGCGATAAAAAGAGGGATAGCAAGACTAGTATGGAGTGTCTTACGGCTATCTGGTGGAGTTATGCCTATAAGAGCGCCCAATATTATCATAAAGATTCCAGAAAGAAAAATATAACTGGAAGCTTCTGTAAGTGGTTTTAGAAATATTTCCATTTAATCCTGCTATTTATAAATATTAAATTAAAATAAAACCCTCCCGTAAATGGAAGGGTTTTATTAATTGTTTAAACGTTATAAAAATCCTGGATAAAATAACGGCTGTCGTCAGCATTCATACGATGATGACTTTCCAAGAATCCACAACGTTCGAATTTCTCTAAGAAATAAACGATTTGCTTTTTCCACCAAGGCCAGTCGTGAGCAACATCATAGCCCCAAAGGTCCAAAAATACCGGAACACCGGATAATTTAAGATTCTTTGCGAGATGAATAGCTTCACCTGTCCATTCTTCCCATGGCCCCTGACCACTACATATTATCAATAAATTGTTCTGCAACTTCTGTATAGTTTCAAAACTCAATCTATCAGAATATGACAGCGGATTTCCAGCAAATGCATCATCATTCATGAAACCGTCAAGAGTGAAACTGATATCGTAGCAACCGCTCAAAGCTATACCAGAATCGAATATATCGGGATATTTCAAGAAGAAATTAGCGGTATGAAAAGCTCCAAAACTACAGCCATGAGCTATAATTCCAGCTCCTTCATGACCATCAGCCAAAATATGAGGAACAATATCTTCACAAACTATTTTTTCATAGTCTAGTGCACGTCTGGCTCTATCTTCTGGAGATGCATTCTTATTAAACCAGCTTTCATGATCTATACTGTCAATACAGTATAACTGAACTTTACCTTCATCAATAAAACGAGAAATAGTTTCAGGCATTCCAAAATTTTCATAATCGAAAAATCTTCCTTCTTGTGAAGGGAAAACCAGCATAGGTTTTCCGGAATGACCGAAAACAAGTATTTCCATCGGACGTCCCAGAGTTTCACTTTGTATTGTTCTGTAATCTCGGTTCATTAGGCCTCCGCTATAATATCTTCTACAATTCCTAACATTTCTTCCTTGTCTGGAGAACGAACAAGATAACCCCAATCACCCATAACTGCAGCTTCGATTGGATTCATTGCGTGGCTCCAACAAATATTGTTGCCCCACATTTCCATAACTTGTTCGTGAGAAAGTTCGTATTCTCTGTCATACTTTCTACCAACAAAAGCACAATAATACTTGCGTTCATAAGGGCGCTTAGATTCTTCACCAGCGATTATTGAAGCCCACCAGTTGTAGACATCTATATCGCAGTTGAAATTGAACATATGAGTTGTAACTCCTCCCGGAGGTCTCATATTGATTTCAAGAGCCTGATAGTGCCAGGGTTTATTCTTAACCTTGAAGAATTCAATATGGAAGAATTTTTCTCTTGTTCCAGTTGCTTTGACAACAGCTCTGCCATATTTTTCAAGTTCTTCAGGTATTTCACGCTGTGTATAATACCAGCAGTTCTGATTCAGCTTTACAAGCTTATGAATGTCGTTATTGAAAACATCAGAAGTAAAGAAAACAACGTTGCCTTCGCTGTCAGTAAGACCGTCGAAAGATTCAATATCGCCTTCTACATATTCTTCCATGTAGTAGTCATAATCCTGCTTAACTCTGAAAAATTCATTGAGATCTACTTCATTTTTAATAGTATAGGTATCATAAGCGCCAACACCTATATCTGGTTTAATGAAAACAGGATATGAAACTTGATTAATAAAATCAATGCACTGTTCAAAATCTTCGATAATAATGCCTCTGGCGTGAGGAACACCGGCTTTTTCAAAAACAGCCTTCATCTGTGATTTACGTTTAATAAACTGTATATCTTCAGGCTTGAAACCAGGAACATTGTGTTCTTTACGTATTTCGGCTTCAAGTTCCAGCCAAGGTTCAAGATGAGATTCAACTCTGTCTATCTTGCCGTAGTTTTCTTCAAAAAATCTTGCAGCAGCAAGAACTTGATCATAATTTTCCAACTGATCAACTTTATAATGACCAGTCAGAGCATTCCTTAAATTTTCAGGAAGTTGTTCTTCATTCTGATCTGTAATTCCCAGCACCCTAACGTTATGGCGTGCCAAGCTTTCAACAAACTGTTGATAGTGAGGTGGATAATGCGGTGA